>Ga0105053_10000269_pt1 | contig 75185 bp, 67 predicted proteins | sample BON01_FD_78093 | JGI IMG/M metagenome (GOLD analysis project Ga0105053, IMG submission 78093) | Freshwater microbial communities from Lake Bonney liftoff mats and glacier meltwater in Antarctica - BON-01 | ecosystem: Environmental > Aquatic > Freshwater > Ice > Glacier meltwater | place: Lake...
AAGTATTTGAGCCTCGCCTGAGTACCAACGAATGCACCAAAAGTCTCGCCAACCACGTTGATTTTTTGAAACTTGTAAAAAAGTACAAAGCGAACGATGGTGTTGATGAAGACCATATCCGTTCCCTGTACAATACTTTCTGTGATACCGCTGAATTCAAAGCCTATGCAGCTTTGGAAAATCCGGAAACAAAAGATCACGCAAAAGTTCTCCTCGAATTATACCGTTCCCTCGCTTCCAGTGAGTTGTATTCTGACATGTCTGAAGACCGCTACAGCAATTGGGCGGACGATGACTCTCTGGTAAGCGGTGCCATGAAAAAAACGCTGAAATCTATGCCTGTGGAAGGCAAGTTTTTTGCGGAACACGAGCCATCTGATGCCACGGTACTTGAATTTGGTGAAGAATTGCTGCGCAAAACAGCCGCTGAAGACCGCGCCCTGTTCTCGGAAATTGAGCCGACACTCAAAAACTGGGATGCCGATCGCGTCGCGATACTCGATATGATCATGCTCAAAATGGCGCTGTGCGAACTCCTGCACTTCCCAACCATTCCAACCAAAGTGACTCTCAACGAGTTTGTTGAAATTTCCAAATCATATTCAACGGACAAGAGCAAAGAGTTTATCAACGGCATTCTTGACCATTTGATGAAAGACCTGCTCGAAAGTGGCCGTATCGTGAAAGAAGGCCGCGGCCTGCAAGAGTAATGACTGCCCGACTTGAGCCATTTTTCAATCGCCTGACCAAGAATCGCAAGCATTTTGGCAAATGGGCACGTCGTGTTGGCGTGCAATGCTACCGGCTTTACGATAACGATATCCCAGGCACCCCGCTGGCGGTGGATATTTATGACAATATTGTGCACATCGCCGAGTATGAGCGCGAACACGGCATGACAGCCAACGAACACGCCCAGTGGCTCTCAGAATGTGTTGAAGTTGTCTCTGAAGTACTTGAAATTCACCCTGATAGCATTTTCCTGAAATACCGCCAACGGCAAAAAGGCTTGCAACAGTACGAGCGGTTTTCGCGGGTGGGCGCTGAATTTATCGTCCGGGAAAACAACCTGAATTTCATCATCAATCCCACCGACTACCTTGATGTAGGGCTTTTTCTCGACCATCGTATTACCCGGCAAATGGTGCGGGAAAATGCTGCCGGAAAGCGCATGCTCAACCTTTTTGCCTACACGGGTTCCTTCTCTGTGTATGCTGCCGCTGGTGGCGCTACGGAAACCCTGACGGTCGACATGAGCAATACCTACCTGCAATGGGCCGACCGCAACCTTGCCCTCAATGGCCACGCAGGCCCTGAACACCGCTTGCTCCAGGCTGATGTACTGCAGTGGCTCAAGCAGCCGACCACCGAGGGCTTTGACATCATCGTCATCGACCCGCCGACTTTTTCCAACAGTAAACGCATGGAAACCACGCTCGACACCCAGCGGGATCATGTTTGGATCATCAATCAAGCGTTGGAGCTTTGCGCACCTAACGGACTTATTTGGTTCTCTACCAATTACCGGCGCTTTAAATTATCGGAGGAACATATCCGCGCTTCCAAAATTCAGGATATTAGCAAGCAAACCATCCCGCCCGATTTTCGGAACGAGCGGATTCACCAGTGTTTTAAGATTTGGAAGTAAGGCGTTGTCGCTGGGCTTCGTACAGCACAATTCCCGCTGCGACACTCACATTGTAAGAGTCGAAGTCCGTGGCCTGGGGGATTTTCACTACTTTATCGGACATTTTCAACAGTTTAGGATGCACCCCCTCGCCTTCAGCGCCCATCAATATGGCTGTAGGGATGTTGAAATCAGCTTCATAGAGCGGCTCTGAGCGCTCGCTCAAGGCCGTGGAAACCACCTGAACACCGCATTCCTGCAACCATTCCAAGGTGCTAAACAAGCTGCGCACCCTACATACGCGGATGCGGGCCAAAGCCCCAGCGGATGCTTTCATCGCTTCCTCGTTTGCCAGCGCTGAGCCCGATTGCGGCACGATCACGGCATGAGCACCCGCGCATTCCGCAGAGCGGCAGATGGCACCGAAATTGCGCACATCGGTCACGCTGTCCAACATAACCAAAAGCGGTACTTCACCCGATTCAAAAACAAAAGGCAACACGTTTTCGAGCGACTGATATTCCACCAAGGCCAAATAGGCCACCACGCCCTGGTGCTGGCCTTTTACCATTTTGTTCAACTTCTCTTTGGGCACCACTTGCAGCGTGATGCCGTATTCCTTGGTCAAATGGCGAATTTCTTTCTCCACCTCGCCGCGTTCGCCTTGTTGGAAAAATACTTTCTCCACAGCTTTGCCAGCGCGGATGGCTTCGGTGACCGGATGATGGCCGTAAATGAGATTTTTGTCCATGTTCCCGCAAAATTAATTTTTCCTGGCGGCTTGTGGCTTTCTGTTTTAGAAATAACTTTGTCTCTCAAGGAAAATATGAAAACAATACTATCCAAACTAAATCCCGCCTTCGATCACCGCAACCGTTTGGCAATCATGGCACTGTTGGTCTCCAATGAACGGATGGACTACAACACCTTGCGCGATGAACTGGAGCTAACCGATGGCAACTTGGCTAGCCATTTAAAACCGCTGGAATACCAGGGGTACATCACCTTCCACAAGGTTTTTATAGCCCGCCATCCTCAAACTACCTACTCCGCCACCGAGCCTGGCCGCGCAGCTTTCAAAATTCATTTGGATGCCTTAGAAGCAATGATAAATCTTGGACGGGAAGAATGATAAACGGTTGACGGTTGACGGTTGACGGCTTGCACGGCATTTGGGTTTTGGTTTGGCTTGTGTTTTTCAGCACTTAATTCCAGGCACTGGATTGGGTGCTGAAAAACCCCAGCCAAACTGGAAAAGGATGATGTGCAAGCCGTCCACCGTCTACCGTCCACCGTCTACCGTCCACCGTCATCCTTGTTCAGTCCTTCCAAAAAAGGCACAAACCTGAAAGAATCCAAAACCTCTTCCTGAAACTTCGTTTCTGACAAACGGGTAATTTTCAGCATTTGCTGAATTTCGCTGCCGACAGGTATCACCAAAACCCCGCCGATAGCGAGTTGTTGTTTCAAGGGTTCTGGCACGACGGGTGCACCAGCGGTCACCACTATTTTTTTATAAGGGGCATGTGTTGATAGGCCGAGTGATCCATCGCGAAAAAAACAATGTACGGTGCGGAAGCCCAATTCGGCAAGCAGTGATTTGGCTTGAAAATAAAGAGCCTCCTGCCTTTCTACGGTGTACACTTTTGCGCCCAATACCGCCAAAATTGCCGCTTGGTAGCCAGAGCCTGTGCCGATTTCCAGGACTTTGTCCCTGGATTCTATTTGTAATAAAGCTGATTGATAGGCTACTGTGAACGGCTGGGAAATGGTCTGCTCGTTGCCAATTGGAAATGGTTTGTCCTCGTACGCATGGTCTTCAAAATCTTTTGCAAGAAAAAAATGTCGCGGCACCGATCCCATGGCCGCCAGCACTGCTTCGTCGGTAATTCCCCTGCGCCGCAAGGTATCGACCATGCGTTTGCGTAATCCTTTATGTCTATAAGAGTCGTTCAAAGCAGTGATTGTAGCCTTTTCAGGCATTTAATTTATTATTTTTGGGAAATGAGCAGCGAAAGTACGGTTTGAAAAAATAATTTTGCCTTCAATGCTGGAACAGCTTTAAGTTTACCGACCTTTTCATTTTCGAGAACCTTTCTATTTCTACACTAATTCGATTTTCAATATGGCAATTCCAATAAAATTTGGCACCGATGGATGGCGGGCAATAATCGCTGACGACTACACATTGGCCAACGTGATGCGCGTAGCAGAAGCTACCGCGGTGTACATGAAAAAAAACAAAATGAAAAAAGCGGTGATCGGTTACGATTGTCGTTTCGGCGGGCTGATGTTCGCTTCCTCTACCGCGCAGGTGCTTGGCGCACATGGCATTCAATGCTATATTGCGAGCGCTGGGTTTGTCAGCACGCCGATGGTAAGCCTGGGTGTCGTGAAATTGAAGGCAAATTTGGGCATTGTCATCACGGCCAGCCATAATCCACCTTCTTACAATGGCTACAAATTGAAAGCTGCTTACGGAGGTCCAATGATTCCCGCAGATGTAACGGAGGTGGAAAACCTGATCCCGGATGAGTGCTCTATGAAATCGCTTCCTAGTTTAAGTGAGCTTCGGGCGAAAAATTTGCTCAAAGAAGCAGACCTGGAAGGCATGTATATCAAACATGTCAAGAAAAATTTTGACCTGAAACTGATCAAAACCGGCGCTGGCAAAATTGCCTACGATGCCATGTTCGGCGCTGGCCAAAATGTAGTAAAAAAGCTGTTGCCTGGGTGCATATTCCTGCATTGCGACAACAACCCAGGCATGCACGGCCAGGCACCAGAGCCCATCCATCGCAACCTGAGTCTACTGAGTGAAACCATCAAAAAGAATCCCAAAATAACCGCTGGTCTTGCCAACGATGGCGATGCCGACCGGATTGGGATGTACGACGAAGACGGCAATTTTGTGGACAGCCACCACCTCCTGTTGATCTTGTTGTTGTACCTGCACAAATATAAAGGCATGACGGGCAAGGTCGTTTTCACCTTCTCCGTGACCGATAAAATGAAAAAAATGGCCGAAAAATTTGGTCTCCCTTACGAAATCACAAAAGTTGGTTTCAAGTATATTGCGGAAATCATGACGAAGGAGGATATTCTCGTCGGCGGCGAAGAGTCGGGTGGATTGGCTGTGAAAGGCCATATTCCAGAGCGCGACGGAGTTTGGATGGGTTTGTTGGTATTCGAGTTTATGGCGCATACCGGAAAAACGCTGAAAGGGCTGGTCGAGGAAGTGTACAAGGAAGTTGGCGCTTTTGCATTTGAGCGTGACGACCTTCATATTACCGAAGAACAAAAGCAAAACGTGATCAAAATGTGCAAGAACCGTGCTTACACCGCTTTTGGAAAATATAAAATCACAGGAGTCGAAGATATTGACGGTTGGAAATTCATTTTTGGCGATGAAAAATGGGTGATGATACGCGCCAGTGGCACCGAGCCAGTGTTGCGCGTGTACGCCCAATCGCCCGACCTGGCCGAATGCCGCGCCATGCTTGACGCTACTAAAGCAACCATATTATGAAAATAGCCATCGGCTGCGACCACGCAGGGTTCCCATATAAAGAAGGCATCATTTCGATGTTACAGGCTCAAGGCCACATGGTGCAGGATTTCGGCACCCATTCTCTCGATTCTGTAGATTACCCCGATTTTGCCCATCCGGTAGCGGAGGCGGTGGAAAGTGGGCAGGCAGATCGCGGCATTTTGATTTGCGGCAGCGGCAATGGTGTGGCTATGACAGCCAACAAACATCAGCAAATCCGCTGCGCCATCTGCTGGACGGAAGAACTGGCTTCCCTGGCACGGCAACACAACAACGCGAATATCATCGCCTTGCCAGCCCGTTTTGTTCCAGAAATACTGGCCCAGGCAATGGTGCGGATATTCCTCAGTACAGATTTTGAAGGTGGACGGCACGGGAATCGGGTTGATAAGATTTCTTGTGCCTAGTGCTGCATAATCGACATAAACATAATCTTGAGCATAGTCCTACATGATTCATCCCTTATTTTTTAGGAGAAAAAATAGGTATAAATTTGCGCGTTTGTGTATACTTATTGGTCGGACGATGAAAAATCGTCAGACCAAATGGCCCTCGTCCGACCACTTTTAGTGGTCTGACGAATAAGTAAAAACGAATGCAACCGATTCACCTAGCCCTTCCATCTAAAAACACCAAGGATTCACGAAAATAAGGGATGAATCATATTTCGCCTTGCCCAATACAATGAAAATTTAGCACCAAAAACCCACTTTGTCGCTATGTGTACTAAAGAGGAAGCCTAACTATAGTATTGAAAATCAAATATTTATAAACAAACCAATAAAAAATTCAAATCGTGAAAAAACGCTCCATTCTTCTGATCCTTGCATTGGCCTTTTTACAGGGATTATGCGCCCAAGAAACCTCAAAAGACAGCTTAAAAGTTTCGCTGGGCGTATATGTAGCGCCATATTACAATGTTGATTTCAACAAACCATCCACGGATACCCGCCCTGATTTTTTACGCTTACAACAGAAACAGCGAGGTCAACATCAACCTTGGCTTTATAAAAGCGCAACTTGAATCAAACAGGGTACGTGCCAATGCAGCTTTGGCGGATCGAAGGTCGATTTCTGAAGAGCAATAGCGATATTTTCTTAAAAGGTAGCGCTGACTTCACCAACAGTAATGCCTGTATTACAACTTCCATTGCTGTCGCTTTTTGATAAAAAATCACTGCTATTTTGGCAGTGCATGCATCCTGATTGGTTTTTTAGCGTTATTACAGTGACGTTGGGCATATTTCTACCCTTTTTTCAGGGTTTGGCAATAAAATTGCCGATTAAACAGCCTGATTTCATTGTAAAAATGGTTTTTACAATGTCTTGATTTTAACCACGTAATTTTTTATGAAATTTAAACTTTTGATTTTTTCCCTGTTGCTGGCGATCAACTTGCCCGCTCAAACAGGCGTACAACCAGATACGAGTAAAAATCCAGTACCACTCGGGGCAGGCCGTTCCTTACGCAAAAAGCGCTTTTACGAACTTCCAGATGCAAAGCCATTTGCAGCTGAAATCAAAGCTGATGACTTAAAAGCATTGCTATATGTGCTGACGGCAGATTCGCTCCAAGGTCGCGAGACTGGTCAAGTTGGCCAGCAAAAAGCCGCCCAGTTTATTGCAGAGCAGTTCAAAGCTGCTGGTATTCCAGCTAAGGCAGATCGAAACTCCTATTTTCAACAGGTTTTGTTGCGCAGCGATACATGGTCAGAAATAGGCCTTGCAGTTGATAAGCAGGAATTCAAAAACCGCTCGGATTTTTATGTTTTCCCAGCCTTTACTACTGATGCTCCGAAGGTTGAATTAAAGGATGTCGTTTTTGTTGGATATGGTATTGAAGATGCCGCTTACAATGATTATGAAAAAACCGATGTAAAAGGCAAAGCTGTTATTTTTTATGACGGCGAGCCGCTTAACCCCGATGGGAAATCACTACTAACGGGTAACGAATTCCGCTCCAACTGGTCTGTTGATTGGCGCAAAAAAGTAAAGTTGGCCAAGCAGAAAGGCGCTATAATGGTTTTTATTATTGACCCGAATTTTAAAGAAAGTGTCAAACGGAACCGCAAGCAGATTTCTACTTATGGCTGGAAGCCTGCGGGAACCCAGGTATCCATGGCATCTGGCGATTTGATAAACTGTGTCTTTATTTCAACCGATGTATCAGATGCCATTTTTGGCGAAAAAGCCAAAAAAGCAGCAGCAGAATTTAGCGACCTTCAAAACGGGGAGAAGTTCAAGGCTGTAAAAATAAAAACAAAAATTGAGGTACGGCTAGACAAAACAAGTAAGACGCTTGAAGGCTCCAACGTATTGGCTGTCATAGAAGGCTCTGACTCATTGCTCAAAAAGGAGTATGTTATGATTACGGCTCACTATGACCACCTCGGTATGCCAGACAGCTCGGTGATTTATCACGGCGCTGACGACAATGCCAGTGGCACTTCAGCGGTTATCGAAATTGCCCGGGCATTTCAAACGGCTAAGGAAAAAGGTGTCGGGCCTAAGCGCACGGTAATTTGTATGTTGGTTAGTGGCGAAGAAAAAGGGCTGCTTGGTTCACAGTATTACACCGAAGTCCCCTTGTTTCCACTTGAACGCACCGTTGCCGACATCAATATAGACATGATTGGCCGGGTAGACGAGCGCCATGCCGGCAACCCTGACTATGTATATGTAATTGGTTCTGATCGCATCAGCACAGAACTGCACGACATTAGTGAGATGCAGAACGATGAAAACACAAAATTGGAGCTTGATTACAAGTACAACGCCAAGGACGACCCGAACCATTACTACGAGCGCAGCGATCACTACAATTTTGCGGAAAAAGGAATCCCTTCCATTTTCTATTTCAATGGCACGCACCCCGACTATCACCGTCCGACAGATACGGCAGATAAGATCAATTTTGATGCCTTGGCAAAACGGGCCCAGTTAGCATTCAATACCGCGTGGGAAATTGCAAATCGTCCAACGCGCTTGCAGTTGGATGTGCCACAAGAGAAAAAGAGAGATGAATGATGAAAAGTAGGTTTCAAGGTTTCAGGTTTCAAGGTTTCAGGTTTACGTGATTTGTTTGTAGCTTGATAAACAGTTTCAAAGCAACAACAAATCGCGTAAACCTGAAACCTTGAAACCTGAAACCTTGAAACCTACTTTTCATCACTTCCCTAGTTTTTGCTTCCATTCCTGAATCGCCGCTTGAATCGCCTCCTTTCTATTCTCCGGATCAGGGTGTGTGCTTTGAAATTCCGGCGTGCGGTTTGGCCCGGCAGCCTGTTTCAGGATCTCCATGACCTTAATTAAATTTTCAGGGTCGTATTTGGCTTCGAGCATAAAACGCACCCCGAGGTTGTCGCTTTGCAGCTCTTGCCCTCGACCGTATTTCATTTGAATCATATTGGCAACAGACTGGGCAATGTAACCTGTATTTGGGTTGGAGGGGTCGTACGTTGCCATGGTGACGGCACCAGTAAGTCCCTGAGCCAGTTCCATTTGCGCCATTTTCTCGGCACTATGGCGGGCTACTACGTGCCCAACTTCGTGGCCAAGTACACCCGCGAGCATGTCATTGCTGATGGATTTTCCGTCGGTCGTCAGGCGCATGAGCAGACCTTCGGTGATGAAGATTTGCCCGCCCGGCAAAGCAAAGGCGTTGATGGTATTGGGATCGGCCAACAGATGAAACTCGTATTGGTAGGGTGTATTTTTGGCTGCAGAGTTTTGCACCACGTTTTGCCCTACTTGTTTGACCAGGTTGGTGGCATCTTGATTGCGGCTCAGGCCACCCATTTCCTGCGCCATTTGGGGCGCTGTTTCAAGGCCCATTCTGATCTCTTGTTCCGTCGTCATGTTGATATGCTGGGTGTCACCCGTGATATCATTGACGGAACTTTGGCCATAGTATTTGCACAGGGTAAAAGCGCCCATGACCAGGGCGATTATCAGCGTTGGCGGGATGCGGAAACCTCCGCTTTGATTCTTGAACATAGGACGGTCGTTTTGTTTTTGATACGCAATAATAGGTCAAAATATTGAATCAGCATCTTTGACGATGCTGTAACTATTTTGTAACCAATTGAAGCACACAAAAACAAAACCTCGTGCCACATCTGGCGCATGATATGTGCTACCAATTTACAGCACATTCGCCAGATGCGGCACGAGCATTATTGCCTAATTGAAGAGTCCACGAACATCGTCATCATCGTCATCCCCTTTACCCATTTCTCCGGCAAGATGATCTTTGAACACCCAGCGTGTTTGAATAAATTCCTTGCTCAGAAGGTCGAATTCGGCTAGGCCGTGCAAGGCCAATTCCATGAAAGTGTACAATTCATTGGCCTCGATTTTTGTGGCTTCAACGAGTTTTTTCAAACCAGCGACATCCTCTAATTCCTTTTGAAACTTCTTGGTGGCCAATTCGGTAAACAAATCCACTGAATTACCAGCGGAGAACCATGCTTTTATGACTCCAAAAGGATCGCGTTCCTGACCGCGCTTTAGCTTGGTAGGGTCCGAAAAATATTGTAGAAAAACTGTTTTTACCGCCTGTCCAATGAGGGTCATGGCAACTGCATGTGGACCCTCTTGTTCGCCTTCATACACCATTTCCACTTTGCCTGTGATGGCAGGAATAACACCCCAGAAATCGGTGATGCGGGCGGTTGTTTTACTTTCTCCGTTGCGCAACAATCGCCGCTCGGCGCTAGAGTACAGGTTTTCGTAAGCGGCAATGGTCAGTCGCGCACTCACGCCACTTTTTTGATCCACAAACTCGCTTTCACGTGCGGCGAAAGCGATTTGTTCGATCAGATTTTTTAGTATGGCAGGAACATGTATACGTTCCAACTGCTCTGGGCTGATCCGCGCCTCCTGTTCAGTGATTTTTCTGCCAACTTCTATGCTGTCAGGGTAGTGTGTGGTGATCTGGCTTTCTATGCGATCCTTGAGCGGCGTAATGATGCTGCCACGGTTGGTATAGTCCTCCGGGTTGGCGGTGAAAATAAATTCCACATCAAGCGGCAAACGGAGCTTGAAGCCGCGTATTTGCATATCGCCTTCTTGCAATACATTGAAAAGGGAGACCTGGATACGCGCTTGCAAATCGGGTAATTCGTTGATCACAAACAAGCAGCGATGGGCACGTGGAATCAAGCCAAAGTGAATAACCCGTTCATCAGAGTAGGGTAAGCGCAAGTTGGCGGCTTTGATCGGATCTACATCGCCCACGAGGTCGGCGATGCTTACGTCGGGTGTAGCCAGTTTTTCAACATAGCGCTCATCCCGGTGCAGCCAATCTACAGGGGTCGCATCGCCTTTTTCCGCAATCAGGTCTTTTGCCCAGCGGCCAATGGGTGCCATTGGATCGTCGTTCAGTTCACTGCCTGCAACTACTGGAACATATTCGTCCAGCAAGTGTATCAACATGCGGGCGATGCGGGTTTTGGCCTGGCCACGCAAACCGAGCAACAAAATATTGTGACGGCTGAGCACAGCCCGTTCCACATCTGGGATCACAGTATCATCAAAGCCATAAATGCCAGGAAAGATGTCTTCCTTACCTTTAATCTTTTCGATGAGGTTGGAACGAAGCTCATCTTTTACAGAGCGGGGCTGGTAGCCAGACTTTTTGAGGTCACCGAGCGTGCGGATTTTTTCGAAATTTTTCATTGCTGGGAGAAACGCGGCAGCGCAAGTTTTGTTTAGTTCGGATGGTTAGAATTATGATAAATCCGCGCCGTATTGCCTTTTTACTTTTCAAAATACACAGTAGATTCACCCTGGAAGCTGAGTTTGGTGGTATTGCCAAAGACCCATACGGACAAACCATGGCAGGTTTTGATGTGTCTGGAAAAATCAGCCGTCAGGAATTTGGGCTTACCTGGAATGCTTTGACCGAGGCAGGTGGTGCCGTTGTATCAGATGAAGTGAAGTTTCAAGCCAATGTGCAGTACGTGAAGGGGTAGTTCCATCTTTAAAATCAAGCAATTGTGTCATTCCGAGCGCAGCGAGTAACCTGATTCTAAATTCTAACCCAGGTTCCTCGCTGCGCTCGGAATGACACAACTGCCTAGCTTTCAATGTAATTCAAGTTTGGTGCTCGCCAATGCGAAGATGTGTGCATACGCTAGAACTTTAAGCACTACATGATTTCTCCCATTAACTTTTCGCCAGCTCTGGGATCACTTTCTCAATAACTTCTTCCAAGCGCTCCAATGGCGTATATCCCCGCGCAACCATGTAATATTGTTCTTCGCGCGCGGGTTTGAGCAGCACCGTAGGATATCCGTTCACGCCCCAATTCGCGACAGTCTGAAACTCCATTAGTGTTTCGTAGCGGGTTTCTTCGCGTTGCATTTCTGCTAAAAAATCATCGGAAGGCAGTCCAAAATGCTCCACAAGAGGCTTATAGTTCCCCAGCACACTTAATTCAACACCATTGCGGTACAGCGTGTTTTGCAAGGTGTGGGCAAATGCCAACACGTTTTCAGGCTGATATTTGCGAAAAACGGTGAGGGCAGTGCCAGGCATTTCAGAGGAAAAAATGGCGGTTCCTGGTTCCAGGATGTTTTGAAGAAACGGCTCCCCGAATTTAATACCCGTACCTTTTTCCACATCAGGGTATGCCTTTCCGATGTAGGCCGCTACCTCGCCAATTGGCCCGGCACGCAAGCCCATAATCATACCACCCGACAGTACTTCAAAATCAATTTGGGCTGCGTATTTTTCGTGTAACTGCTGCATGACGGGGCTAAAACCGTAGCACCAACCGCAGAGGGCGTCATATATGTAGATGAGTTTGTGTTGCATACTGGTGTAACAAGGTTTCAGGTTTCAAGGTTTCAGGTTTCTGGTTTACGCGATTAGTTGTCAAATTTGAAATACTGTTTCAAGGCAACGAACCAATCGTGTAAACCAGAAACCTGAAACCTTGAAACCTGAAACCTATTTTTCGTATCTTTGCCAGCAAATTTTCGCTAAGTAATCAATATGCTCAACAAACACATACGCAAAGTAGCCGTTCTCGGCTCCGGACTTATGGGCACTGGCATCGCCGCCCAACTCGCTGGCTGCGGCCTTGAAGTTTTAATGCTTGACCTGGCCAGCGCTGAGGGGGCACGCAATAAAATAGCCGCTGATTCCTTGGCCAGCGCCTTGAAAGCCAAGCCCGCCCCATTCTATGATAACAATTACGCCAGCCGCATCACCGTCGGCAATTTTGACGATGATTTTCCTAAAATAAAGGAATGCGACTGGATAATAGAAGTGGTGGTAGAGCGCCTGGACATTAAAAAACAGGTGTACGAGAAAGTGGAAAAATACCGTGCTCAGGGTTCGCTGGTCACGTCCAATACTTCCGGTATTCCCATCCATTTGATGGCGGAGGGCAGAAGCGAGGATTTCAAGAAAAACTTTTGTGGTACGCACTTTTTCAATCCTGTGCGCTACATGCGCCTGTTTGAAGTGATCCCGACAGCGGACACAAATCCCGACGTGACAGCGTTTTTTATGCACTTCGGCGACGTAATTCTGGGCAAACAAACCGTGCTGTGCAAAGACACCCCGGCATTTATCGCCAACAGGGTAGGGGTGTACGCCATGGCCAAAATATTCGAGCTTACCCATGAATTGGGCCTGGGCATCGATTCGGCCGATGCGCTCACGGGCCCGGCCATTGGTCGCCCGAAAACCGGCACCTTCCGCCTCGCCGATCTGGTGGGTATGGATACCGCCGTGCACGTCATCAATGGGATGAAACAAAACTGCCCCGACGATGAGCAGATTTCCAAAATGGAAGTGCCGGCATTTTTGAACTTCCTGGTGGAAAAAAAATTCTTTGGCAATAAATCTGGACAGGGGTTTTATAAAAAAACGGGCGATAGAGATGCCAAAGGCCGCCCAGTAGTGCTGGCCTTAAATTTAGAAACCTTGGAATACGCGGTGCCGCAAAAGGCTAAACTTGCCATTGTAGATACGCTCAAACAAATTGACGAGCTGCCACGCCGCCTAAAAGCCATTTTCAAAGGTGATGACAAAGGAGCAGAACTCCTGCAGCGATCTTTTCTGGGGCTTTTTGCTTACGTATCCAACCGCGTTCCTGAAATCTCCGACACCCTTTATGCCATAGACGACGCTTTGCGTGCAGGCTTTGCCTGGGAAGTTGGGCCATTCCAATATTGGGACATGGTGGGTGTGAACGAAGGCGTTGCGCTGGCGGAGAAACAAGGCGAAAAAGTATCACCCTGGGTAAAAGAAATGCTGGCAGCAGGCCATACTTCATTTTACAAAAATGAAGCTGGTGTTCGGAAATACTACGACCAAGGCAGCAAATCCTACCAAGCATTGCCAGGCGGCGAGTCCTTTATCCTGCTGGACAGCTACCGAGGCAACAAGCCCGTATACAGCAATGCGGAATGCACCTTGCATGATATCGGTGACGGTGTGCTTTGCCTGGAATTCCATTCCAAAATGAACGCCATCGGCGAAGGTATCCTGCGTGGTATCAACGACAGCATTCAGATTGCTGAAGAGCAAGGCTGGCGCGGCATGGTTATCGGCAACAATGCCCAGAATTTCACCGTCGGGGCCAATATTATGATGATCGCCATGATGGCATATCAGCAAGAGTGGGATGAGCTAAACCAGGCAGTGAATATTTTCCAACAAACCTCCATGCGGATCCGATATTCTGCCATTCCGGTAGTAATTGCGACCCAAGGCTACGTATTTGGCGGCGGCTGTGAGTTTTCCATGCACGCAGATGCCGTAGTAGCAGGTGCAGAAAGTTATATCGGCCTGGTGGAAGTGGGTGTGGGCATTATCCCAGGCGGCGGTGGTACCAAGGAGTTTGCGGTGCGGCTCAGCGATGAAATGTCAGATGAAGGGGATGTACAGATTCCACGCCTGATCGAAAAATTTAAAACCATTGCGACAGCCCAGGTGGCGACCTCTGCCGATGAAGCTTTCAAACTTGGCTACCTGAAACACAACAAAGACAGCATCGTGCGCAATGTAGCACGCAACATCAGCGAGGCCAAAAAGAAGGTGCTGGAATTGGCCACTGATTATGTCATGCCAATCCAACGCAAAGACATTACCGTATTGGGTCGCACAGGGCTGGGTGCGCTTTACGTAGCGGCGCATTCCTTGAAACTCGGCAACTACGCCTCGGATCACGATGTTCTCATTGCCAAAAAAGTGGCTTATGTACTTTGTGGCGGCGACCTTACCAGCCAGCAGCAGGTGAGCGAGCAGTATCTCCTGGATATTGAGCGGGAGATGTTCTTATCGTTGTGTGGGGAGCCAAAGACGCTGGAGCGGATTCAGCACATGCTCGAAAACGGGAAGCCATTGCGCAATTGATGGGAGAAAAGGCGTATTTTTGTTTTTAAATTGAAGCGATTATTTAAATTAAAGCCAAATATGCTATGAGCAATCTTGTTATTTCACATGAAGTGCTAAGGCAAGCGGAAATGACTCCCGTAGAACTACGCTTGGAAATATCCATATTCCTCTATTCCAAAAAGCAGCTATCTTTTGATCAATCTCAGCGATTAGCTGGTGTAGAGAAGACTGCTTTTCAAGAAGAACTAAAAAAGCGTGGCTTACCCATCAGCTTGGATTCAGGCAATATAAAAATGCGTCTTGGTGACGATAACCCTAAACCAGCAGAAGGCAATTCCGTGCCGCATTTTCTCGCCGATGTGATTGGAGCCATGGATAATGCTTCTGGCGAAGATTTGGAAAGGATAGTTTCCCGTGAATTTCAAGAAATAGAAGGCGAATGGTAGCTATTTTGGATACCAATATCGTTGTAGGTTTATTGCGAAACCAACGTGAGGCACCTGTCAAAATCCTTGATTATTTAGAGATATTTATTCCAATTACGGTTGTTGGAGAACTCCTGTTCGGCACAGCAATTTCTGCAAAACCTGACCAAAACAAGAAATTGGTTCTGGCCTTTTTAGCGAAATGCAAATTGATAGATCAAAATATTCAAGTTGCAGAAGCCTATGTTCTTGTACGGCAGCATCTACAAAGAAAAGGCATGCCAATTCCTGAAAACGATGTATGGATTGCAGCAGTTGCATTGGCAATTGACGTAAAATTAATCACCCGCGATCACCATTTTGCCCATATTGATTTAATAAAGGTGGAATTTTGGAAGTGATGCGTAAAGAATTCACATTCAAATGATCAAATTGACCCTGCCTCCTGGAATCGCCAACCTTATCTCCAACGTCGGCAACCCATTCCTCCTGTTCCCCGTAATCGTTTCCTATCTCACCGTTTCAGAGGTCGGTTTTGAAGCGGCCGAGCCATTGATTGTTACCTTGGCCGGCATTTTTGCACTGCTCAGTCTGTTCCTGCTGGTGCGCAAACTGCGGGGTGAAATTACCAACCTGGACGTTTCCGACCGGAAGCAGCGCGCCGTCAACGTGTACCTCCCTTCGATCGGAATGGTGCTTTTAGCGGCCCTGTATTTCAAATGGTCCAACCAACCATACCTGGGGCCAACCCTGTATGTGGGTTTGCTGCTTGCCACCTGCTTCGGCATTAATTCATTGAAAAAAATCTCCCTGCACACCGTAGTGGCCACCTATCTCAGCGCACTCCTGTTGCCAAAGTTGCTTTGGCTGGGCCTTGTATTCTTCAGCTTTTCCATCCTCATCGCCTGGTCGCGGGTCGTGCTGGGAAGGCATACAAAATCGGAAGTGATACTGGGTTGGTTTGTGGGCACGGCGTTTGGGTTGCTGCATGTTGTACTCTTTTAGGGTTTCATGGTTTCAGGGTTAAAGGGTTTCATGGTTTACGCGATCTGTTGTTAAATTTGAAAAAGCTTTTCATGGATGCGAACAGATTGCGTAAACCATGAAACCCTTTAACCCTGAAACCATGAAACCCCCCTTACTGTACTTTGTCCCCCCGCAGCACCCGAAACCTTTTCCTTGCCTCCACCGCGAAAATACTGCCCGAATAATCCATAAATATCTTCTCGTACAGCTCCTTGGCTTTATCCAAATCATTGAGTTTTGTCTCGTAGATCTGAGCGAGGGCGTACAGCGCATTGTCGGCTCGGATATCTTCGGGAAATTTATCAGCTACGTCCTTATAAAGGGTTGCTGCTTTTTCCCAGTTGCGTTTTTTGGCATAGATCTGTGCTTCCAGGAAAAGGATATCGTCCTGGAGCGAGTGTTCTGGGAACTCGCGGCGCAGCGTGTCCAGTTTTGAAAAGGCGTTTTCAAATTTATTTTGAAACACCATTAGTTCTGCCCCGGAATAGAGGGAGATGGCGGCAGAGGATGTATCGAGGTTGAGGTTGTCCATGATGAACACAGAAAGGTCGAGCGCATCGTTGGCGATAAGTTTGGACGTGGAAGCTTTCAACACGTCGAACTGTGCCTGTGCCCACTGAAAATCGCCGTTGAAATACGCCAGCCGTGCATTTTTAAACCGCGATTCTTGCCCTATGGTCTCTTCCTTAAAGTCTTTGTCGACCTGGCTGTACAGCAAAGTACTTTCCCATATATCGCCGTTGATGAGGTAGAAATCGCCGAGATTTATTTTGGTGCGGGCCAGTGTTTCCCGGTTCAGTCCTGGCATGACTTTTAGCTCTTCGAGCAAAGAAATTGCTTTAGAGAGGTTTTGCATGTAGTATGCTTCCAGGTCGGCCAATTGAAGCGTCAGTGGCGCTGTTTGAACCGTTTTCCCAAATTGCTTGATAAATGCCTCATATTCGGCTTCCAGGGTAGTCAGGTCTTGAACCGTAAAGGCATATCCTTCCGTGATTTTTTTCCGACGGCACTCCATCACTTCTTTTTTTGCATCGAAGAAAAACGGGCTGAGCCGACCTTTGTCTTGGATAATATACTCGTATCCTTCAATGGCAACATCGTATTCGCTGGCCATGGCTGCATCTCCAGACAGGTTCATGATGCGTTGGCCGTTTTCGCCGAGTCGCCTGTCGAGGGCTTTGAATTGGCGGAGGGCGCTTTTGAAGTCCTTGCGCTGCACAAAAGACCAGGCGAGAATTTCGATGTAATCAGGGTTGTCGCTGCTTTGGACGCGTGCGTACAATTGGGTTTGTAGTTCGGTGTATTCTTCTGCCGCCAGTACTTGTGCCAGGCGGGTTTGCACCATCGATAGTTTTCCTGGGTCGGAGCCCAGCGCGTTGAGATAGGCTTCTATCATTTTTGTGGTTTCGCCTTTTCTGCGGTACAACTCGCCGATATTGAAGGCAAAGCGTTGTTGATCGCGGGTAAGGGTAGCGCCTTTTTCATAAGTTTGGAGGGCAAGGTCGTACTTGGAAAGGCTGGTAAACAATCGCGCCAGCCGTTCTACGGAAGCATAATCTGCCGCCATTTTGTCAATCGCCCGCTTGTACTGTGCGGCGGCTTCGGGCTCCTTGTTTTGTTTGTCGAACAAATTGCCATAAGCGACGTACAATCCTGTGTTCTCCGGAGCGTCCTTGATCTGCTTTTTGATCACCTTTTCACATTCGGCGTATTGCTCCAGGTTCATCAGGCAATCCACATAGCGGGTGAAATAGTATTCACTGCGCTTGTCTTTCTCCAGCAGTTGGCTGAACAATGCAGCAGCCTTCTCAAACTCTCCATCTGAAAAGTATTGGTTCGCTAGATTGGGGTCTTGTGCCTGTAGATGGTTGTTGTTCAGGCCAATAAATAAAAAAGTAAAAACAGCAAATAGCAGCGTGCGCATGGGCATTGTGTCAATTTTGTATGGGAGATGGGGGGCAAAGATAAGCGGAATAACAACGCGGCGTGGGGAGTTGTTTCGTTGTTTGTTGTTAGTTTTCGTTGTTCTTGGCTCCTTCATCGTTTCCAGCGCCCGCTCCCAGTTTCCTCCGCTTGCCCCAGCGCTGCCATCGTCACCAGCAGGCGCTGTATATCGGTCTTGCGCTTGGGACTGGATTTGCCTTCAAAAGCGGCAGCCAGTGCATTGATATCGGCTGGTTGCTCCAGGGCTGCCAGAAGGTCGCGCAAGGCGGCGGCCTGCTCGGGCAGCTTGTCGGGCCAGTTGCGCTTGACGGCGCTGACGACGACATCCGGCAGTTCCTCGTCTGCTATCAGTTTTCCCTGGGTGCATACCTGCGCGGCATAGGGTGCCTGATACTCCGGGCGCAGCCAGCGCACCTGCCCGGCGGCTTCTTCGGTGACCCGCTGGGCGTTCAGTTGTACCAGTCGCTCCAGTATTTCGGCTTCGGGCAAGTCGGTGGGCCAGCTATATGCCTCGGCCACGGCGGCATCGAGTTCGTCGTGTAGCTGGCGCAGCAGCCCGACCAGTCCCTGATCGTAGATGCGGCGCTCTTTCTCATTCAAGTCCGCCGTTAAAACGCGGAATATTGACTTTCAGCAGCAGGGAATAACCGCCCGTGTTCATGGTTTCCCAGAGGTTCTGCACCGCATGGAGAAAATGCACCGGGTCTTGGCGGGAATCTTCCAGTATTTTGCTGAATCCGCGTTCGGGCAGCAAGCCTACGTCCTCGGCGAACATGGTGAACAAGGCTCGCATGAGGAAGCGCGCCACTTGCTCGGGTTCATAGCCGCCTTCCAGCGAGCGCGCGAGCCGGGCCAGTCGGTCGGCAATTTGCCGGGTCACTTTTGCGCTGCGCCGACTCGGGTCGAGGCTGAGCGGGTCGGCCCCCACAGCTTACAAGCGCTCCTGGATGGGTTCCAGTTGCAGGTCGGCGAGCGCGATGCGGTAAGAAGCCGAATCAGGGAAAGGCACATAATGCCCGCCGGCGCGGCTCCAGTCGGTGTACCATGCGATGCTGTGGCCCACATCCACCACCATGATAAAAGGTGGGCGGCCGCCATCGGTCAGTTCTTGGCGGGGGAGGCTGCGCACGTATTTTTCGGCTTGTGCGCGGGCTTTGTCCATGACAGTGTCCCAGGCTTTGCTGCCGCGCTGGCCGTGGCCGGTTTTGCGCTGGGCGCGTTGCTGCTCGCCGCTCAGCGAAAGCGCTGCTTCCCGGGTATCGGCATCGGCACCCTGTTTGGATTCCAGCACAAAATGGCCGCGTTTGTAGCAGTCGATAAAGTTTTTGTTGCCGCTGGTGCTGGGGATTGTTTTTTCAAACACGTAGACGTTGTCGGATTCGTCGGGGGTTTTGGGCTGGGGTGGTTCCAGGCTGAGCAAGGCGCAAAGCTCGGTGATAAAGGACTGGGCGTTGGCGCGTTCTGCTGCGCCGGAGGCTGCCCAGCGGGCGATGAAGGTGGAGGTGTTGGATTTGATGTTCAAGGCGGTGGGTGGAAGTTGGTTCCATTGGTCTTCCGCCATGCGAGAAGGGATTTGGTATAGCTTGAAACGCAAATATAATTTTTTGTTCAGGATATCCGTCGATCCGAGGGTTATCATTTACCCAACACCAGGATATTCACTAATCAGTGGATGCCACTGGAGGGTGAATTCCACCAAGTTTCATTAACCAACGAAGATTTACCAAGCCTTGACGATTGAGTTGCAATGCTTCTACAGTGGCCCTTCCGATAGAACTCAGCCCGATCGCGAGTAAATAGCTGTCATCCCAGGCGAAATGTTCTTCCCATAGATCGTTCCTTGGATGAAACAATAGTGTCATTTGCTTTGTGAAGGGATCAATTGCTTCAACACGATCTGACTTTCTGCTATTGCAGCCACGGCAAGAAAATGCTAAATTTCCAGGATCGTTGGTACCATTTAAGGAAAGCGGGTAAATATGCTCAACTTCAAATGATTCGCAGGCACAGTCAGCGCGGGACTGGCAATATTCGCATCTGAAAAGTGCTCTTTGGGCAATAAACGCTCTGATCTTTTGAGAAAGGAACTGCTTCGCCATGCTATTTAGAGGGAGATGGCTGTTTCAACTTTTTAAGCAGGTCTTCTAATGAAATATCCCGAAAATGGGCAAGTTTCAACAACGATTCCAACCGTTCTGTATCCAAAATCTCAAAATTATCGGTTATTTTGACAAGTTCTTGTTGCTCTACAGGTGATAAGGCTCGTTTGTCTTTTTGAGTAGACAGATATTCATAACGGCCTGCCATTTCAACCGGATAGCCAGTATTGATTTTTTTTAACAATTCGGCCTCACTACTTGAAAGGTGTGGTGCCTTCCGTTCGGCCAATACTTGTGACACCTTTTGAAAAAAATCTTCCAATTCCGGCGTATTTAGCGAAGCAATGCCGCTGAGCACATCCTCGACGGGGACTTTTGTATCTGGTTGAATTTGTATGGTTGTCATTTTTTCAGGCACATAATTTTTCAATACTGATACAAAGTTAAATAATTTTTCTTAAAACAATATGTTTTTTATTTGGGTTGCTTCCGCTACAGTTTCTTTACTGTTCGGTTGTGACCTCCCTGCATCCCAATAGGCTGATGTCTTTGCTTGGATACTGTTTTAAGTTTCTCATTCGCCCCTCATTCCTTGCTCAACGCCACAATGACCTGCAAAACCCGATTCTGAAACAACTTGGCATACTCCTTACCCCCGCTAATTCTCAGCCCCATATTGTAAATGGAACCCTTGCCCGTGCCCATTATCGTGACCAAACTTGTGGATAAAGCTAAATAACTCCCCGATGCTTGATTGTGTACCCGAATGCCCGCACAGGGGATTTCCAGGTTCGACTGTTGGAACAGATCGTCCCAATCCTCGTTGGTGCTCATGGTGGCGACAACGTCCGGTTCAAGGCGGGCCCAGCGCTTTTTGTAGCGCAAAACGGTCGCTTGCTTGCCGGTGTACGTTTGAATAAACTTAATCAGCAGTATATAATTGGAGCGCCAGGTGGTTTGGATAAAGCCGCGACCCCTGAATTTAAAAAAATCGGCCTCCCGAATGAAGCCAGATGCAGCCAGGTCGGTGCTGGTGGGAAAATCTTCTTGTGGGTACACATCTCCACCCCAGCGTTTATCCGTCGTATTTTTAAGGGTTGCTGCCTGGGCCAAGCCTCCTTTGCTTTTGATGTACAAGGAATCGTTGAATAGCGCAAATGCCGTTTTGTTCGGTGACTGGTTGTATGACCTTTTGATGCCATTGATGGTGTCGAATGGATAAGCCAAACCGGGATGGCCTTGCCGCCCTACCTTTTCGGTCAAGGGAAGCATTTCGGCACCAATCTCGTTGATAAATATGCTGGTAAGCGCAATAAACTGCGCCAGGTTGATTTTTTTCGTGCCAAACATCAGGGGGAATTGATCCCATATCTGGTTGAAACGCAGCCTTGTTTCGGGAGATTTACCCAAGTGTTTTCCTGTCCAAGTTTCTTTGTTGGCACAATTGTCGTTGAACCAATCAATGAAATCCATCCCAGTTTTTTGGGTAAAAAAGCTTGAAATATCTGATCCTTTGGAGATTTTGAATTCTAGGGACTGCTTTGCAGATGCTTTGATTTCGTTTGTCATTTAGGGTTTCTTTTTAAGGATATGTGCCGATTTACTTGTGCAGCGGTTTTAATGGTAGATACTTTATATGGAACGAATGCAAGTAGGAAAAGATTCCGCTTTTGCGGAGAATTTGAGCAGCAAAAAAACCAAAATAATCGCTTGTCCGTATATGAGGTAGAAACAAAATCAAACGATTCTTCACTTCTTGTTCAAAAATGTGTTCAAAGTGCTTTCTTTGCGGGGCATTTGTTCATTATTGGGAAGGTAAGAAAGCCCTTGGGAAAAATGCGCATTTTTGCCCAACCGTTTCGCTTCCAAATGTAGCGAATGAATCACAAAAAATGGACAATCAACAACTTATTACCCGATTGCAACAACAAGATCGGGCAGCAATTGGAGAGCTTTACGATGCTTATGGCGATGCCCTTTTTGGGGTTGTGCTCCGCATTGTGCACTCCCGAGAGTTGGCCGAGCAGGTATTGCAAGACACTTTTGTAAAAGTTTGGCGCAATGTGTCAAGTTATGACGCATCAAAGGGTCGACTATTTACCTGGTTGCTCAATATTGCCCGCAACACCGCTATTGATGTTACCAGATCGGCCCATTTTCAACAATCGAGAAAAACAGATTCCATCGAAAATCTCCTACATACACCTGGAGGAGATGCTCTTAATCCCGATCATGTGGGCTTGCGGGAAGTAGTAGATCGATTAGACGATAAATACCGCCTGCTCATTGAGCTGGTGTATTTTAAAGGTTATACCCAGGAAGAGGCTGCCGAGGAAACGAACATACCCCTGGGCACCATCAAAACCCGCTTGCGTTATGCCATAGCTGAATTGCGTACTCAATTTGGTGCCGGGCTAGTTACTGCGTTGAACTTGTTTTTCTTGTCCATGTAACCACTGGTTGCAGCGACTATTTCAAATCATGTAAAAAAGGGTTAGAATGGCATTCATTCTGACTACATAAAATAAAAAATGGACCTTCAGTCATTCATACAATCCGGCTTGCTTGAAGCTTATGTCGCGGGACAATGTACCGCCGCAGAAAGACAAGAAGTAGCGCGCATGGCCGAGCAACATCCGGAAGTCAGGGCCGAACTTGCTCAAATAGAGCAAGCCCTGGAAAACTTTGCGGTGGCCAACGCCATTGCGCCTCCACCGGGCTTAAAAGATCGAATTTTGGATCAAATTGACAATTTGCCGCAATCAAACAACGCGCCTGGCAGCAATTCCAACCAAGGGAACTCTGGTTCTTCAGCGCTGCGTATATTCCAAGGGCTTGCAGTCGTACTTGCCGCCGCAGCCGCCTTTTTCTTTTGGCAAAAAATGTTTCTGTCAGCAGAGCATGAAACCTTGAAAAAGAAAGCCGAAGCGCTTCAGGTTCAGGCAGATGATTGTGCCAAGCGCCGCGAGCTGACAGAGCCAATGGCAAATCTGTTGCGCGACACGGATACAAAACCTGTCGCTTTATCTGACGGGAAAACGTACCACATTACCATCTTTAACAATAAGCTGCGCAAAGAATGCGCCTTGGATATATCTGGGCTACCCGTACCAAATCCAGGAAAGTATTTTCAATGTTGGGCGATTGTTGAAGGCAAGGATCCTATAAGCTTAGGCATGGTGCGATTGGATGCGCCTGCAGGCTGGCAGCCATTGCCATATATTGAAGGTGCGGCGACTTATGCGATTTCAGAGGAAGCTAGCCCTCAAGGAAACTCTGTGCCAACGCTGGTAATCGCCATTGGCAACATATGATTTAGGCTAACATTCAGGCGATTTCGCCAGTTGGTGCCTTTTCAGCAGCGATTCGTCGGTAATTCCGGTGTATCGCTGCTTTTTTTTGCCGAAATTTGCCCCATTCTTCATCAGACTTTCCAAAAATTGAAAGCACTCCAAATTTTTTCTCCCGGAAAACTATTTCCACTCCTCACCCTTTTCGACCTGTACGAACAGGAAAAAACACTAAAACGCGCCATGAGTCAAGAAGAAAAACAAGCCAAAGCAACTGAAGTCATTAAAAGCCACGTAGGTTATTCCCTTGGTGCCGCGCTGGTACCATTCCCGGGTGCCGATTTGCTGGCCGTCACAGCAGTACAAGTCAACATGCTGCGCCAATTGGCCATCGTGTACAAAGTCAGCTTTATGGATGTCTTGGGTAAAAACATTATATCCGCAGTTGTGGGTAGCAGTGCAGCACGCTTGGGCGCAAGCCTGGTGAAAGCCATTCCAGGTGTTGGTACCATCATTGGTGAATTAAGCATGCCCATACTTTCCGGTGCCTCCACCTGGGCACTTGGCCGTGTTGTTGCCAGCCATTTTCACAATGGCGGCACATTGGAAGATTTAGACTTGAAATACGCCCGCAAAAAGTATGAAACTGAAGTGGCCGAAGGGGAAAAAATAGCGGAGGAGTTGAAAAAGGGAGAACCTGCTCCGACAGACGAAACAGATAATACCTTGAACAAGCTGCGCAAGCTTTCCGAAATGAAAGATTCGGGTATTCTGACGGAGGAAGAATTCAAGCAAATGAAGGATAAGTTGTTGGCACAGATTTGACTGCAAGGTTTTTCGGCTAAAAGCGCATAGGTTTGCCCCACCTATGCGCTTTTCTTTTGCCCAAAAATTGACAACGACCCTTGCCCTGCAACTCTTCCAGATGATGCGGCTGGGTTCAGCTGTTTTCACAGGCATCTTGTTGGCAAAAAGTGGGTTGAGTACCAACGAAATTGGCGCGTGGGAAATGCTGCTGTATCTCGGCACTACTTTCACCTTTTTTTGGGTCAATGGTTTGTTGCAAGGCATTGCGCCCACGCATGCTCGGCTGGGCGAGGAAGCGCGAAAAGTCTTCATTTTTAACAATTTTCTGCTGTTTGCCGGGATTTCGCTGGCATTGTTCATCCTATTGTTTTTGGCAGAAAACTGGGTTGCACCCGCGCTCACGGGAATGGCCGAAGTGCCTTTCTATAAGCTCTTTTGTGTTTACTTGTTGTTCAATCTGCCCAGTTTCCCTGTCGAGTATATTTATTTGTTGCAACAGCGTCCGCGGCATATTTTGGTGTGGGGCGTCATTGTATTTTCCTTTCATCTTGTAGCGCTTTTTTTGCCGATATGGCTCGGCTATGGACTCGAAGGCGGTGTCATGGCTTTAGTATTGTTGAGCGCCCTAAAATTCCTTTGGACCTTGGGGCTTACCCTGCGCTATGGCCAAGCCAGGCTTGACACGAAGCTCATCCTACAATACCTCACATTCTGTGCTCCACTCATGTTGAGTAGCGTTGTCAGCAACCTAATGCTCTTGTTTGATACCTGGTTGGTGGGTTGGCATTTCCAAGATGCAGGGGTATTTGCCATTTACCGGTATGGCGCTCGCGAGTTTCCTTTGGCCACAGCCCTGGTTTCCGCGCTCGGCACCTCCATGATTCCTTTGTTGAGCACTTCGTTTTCAGCGGGTTTGGCGGCCACCAAGGCGAAGTCGCTCCGTTTGATGCACCTGCTTTTTCCGCTGACCATTGTATTGTTGTGCAGCAGCGAATGGTTATTTCCGCGGGTCTTTAACCCGGATTTTGCGGCCAGCGCACCTTTGTTCAATATCTATTTGTTGATTTTGGCAAGCAGGGTCTTGCTTCCGGCATCCATTATGTTGTCGAAAGGAGATTCCAGGAGCATTTTTCGCGTGAGCATAGCAGAATTACTGCTAAAAGTAGTCTTGGGATTTTGGTTTATTCAATGGTGGGGACTGCCTGGCTTGGCTTGGTCAGTGGTGCTGTCGTTTTGGGTGGAGAAACTGGGACTCATGTATTTGCTGGAGCGTAAGCACGGGGTACGTACCGCTGACTGGCTGGCCTGGAAATGGTATTTGGGGTATGTTGTAATATTGTTTTTAACGTTTTGGATTTCAATCAATTGAAGAAAAAAAATGCCGGACAACAAGTGTCGCCCCGGCATAAAGTCTATTTATTGTATCAGAAATTGTACGCTCTAGGCAAGAACGCTCAATAGAGATAGTTCAACGCCGTTACGTCATTGGCATTAAATGGCCGGTTAGTGCCATTGCCGATACAAGCCAGCATCCAAGAAGCAGCATCTGCGCCCGTCGGTGTGCCGGGAATATGCACGGCACCAACGGTGCTTGCGCCTTCGTTGTAGTAGCTTCCACCGCAGCTATAAGAGCGATCCATGTAGTCAGTGTGCCGGAATCCAACGCAGTGACCCATCTCGTGTGCTATGATGGAGGCAAGGGTATTTGAGTTCCAGCCAGCATAGGTAGCGTTGAACTTGATCGAGCTGTATGGGTTGCCCGTTGAGGTAGGGAAGCCTGCTGAGGCGATGTACCCAGAACTGTTAGGTGCTTTGCTTATGACAATATTCCCACCACTGGTCACTCTGCTAAAAGTAATGCCTAAACCTTGAGCATTGTAGCGTGCTATGGCTGCATCCGTAGCCGTAACAATACTGGTTGATAAAGTCGTTGTTACCCGAACAGTGATGTTTCGTGGCAAGCCTGTAACAAGGTTCGTCGTGCGGTACTGTTCGTTGTGCGCAATAATAAGGGCATTCAGATCCATTGGCTTGCTGAGGTCTTCGTTGCTAAGGAAAATATCGTTTTCTACGATATACCCGTCCTCGGCAGCGTATGCCCCATCAGTATCAAAGCCCAAAGCGAGAATTTTTGCTTTGATTTCTGCGGGAATACCTTGGTCTAGAACTGTGGTGTCAGGATTGTTTTTGGAACAGGAGTTGAAGGTTGCCGCAAATAATAGCAGCGAGGCGAAGGTTAAGAGGCGCGATTTCATTGAATGAAAAGTTTGGTTTGATTAATAAATATGAATTTCTGATGGGCGAAATGTAGATCATTTTTTATAATTCAATTAAAATAAAATTAAAATTTATTAAAAATTAATTTTATATCGAAAAATGACCGTCGCTCCCATTTTTTCAGAATCATATTTGGCTAAAATTAACCCTGCTTTTTTAAATCTATTTCTACCTGCCCAGATAGTAAATCTTCGATTGTTTCCCGCTTCCGAATAAGGTGTGCCTCGCCTTTGTAAACCAGCACTTCAGCGGGCCTGGGACGAGAATTAAATTGTGATGCCATCGACCATCCGTAGGCACCAGCGTTGTAAAAACCAATGATGTCGCCCTCAACCACTTCCGCAATGCGCCGATCCACAGCAAAAGTGTCGGTTTCACAAATGTTGCCGACCACATTGTATATCCGGGGTTTAAAAGTGGGCTCTGTTACGTTCACGATTTTATGGTAAGAGCCGTAAAACATAGGCCGGATTAAGTGGTTGAAACCGGAGTCTACGCCGACAAATGCTGTGGAGGTTGTTTGTTTAACAATCGTGCATTTTGTGAAAAGGTAGCCCGATTCGCTGACCAGAAATTTTCCAGGCTCTACCATCAAAGTCAGTTCCCGGCCATATTCCCGGCAGAATTCAGCAAAACGCAGACTCAACTTTTCACCCAATTCTTCAATGTCCGTTTCTATATCATCTGGCTTGTAGGGCACTTTATAACCGCTGCCCAAATCAATGTACTTGAGGTTGGGGAATTTGCTGGCTGCTTCGAACAGAATTTCAGCACCCATTATAAAAATATCCACATCCAGGATGTCCGAACCTGTGTGCATGTGCAAACCTTCAATTTTAAGCCCCTGGTTTTCAACAATGCGCAAAACGTGTGGCAATTGGTGGATGCTGATCCCAAACTTGGAATCAATATGTCCCACGCTGATGTTTTCATTGCCGCCACCCATCAGGTGCGGGTTGATACGCAGACAGATAGGATGCTCTTTATGGTGCAAACCCCAGTTCTCCAACATGGGTATGGCGTCGATGTTAATTTTTACGCCTAATTTAGCGACAGCCTCGTATTCATCCATTCCGGCAAAATTTGGCGTATACAAGATGTCTTCAGGCGCAAAGCCTGCCCGTAGCCCCATTTGAACTTCTCCAATGGAAACACAATCAAGGCCAGCCCCAAGCTGGTGAAAGAATTTGAGCACCGTAATGTTACTCAGTGCTTTGCAAGCATAGTGAATTTTAAATTTTGGCCAGGAATAGGCCGCTTTCATGCGTTTGTATTGACGCTCCATCACAGCAGCGTCGTAAACGTAAAGCGGGGTTCCATAAGTTTTGCAAAGTTCGAGCGGATCAATGCCGCCATTGAGTTGGTACTTATTATCGATGAGTTCCAAAAGAAAACACTGTAAAAGGGTGAAATTTATAAATGAAGTCGCAAAATTAGAGCTTCCTTAGCGCCAAAACCAATTTGTACTGCATCTTTGATGGAAATAGAATGATTTGCGGTACTTGCTAAAACCACAAAATGACGAACGAGGAACTCCTGAAACGCTTGCGGGATCAAGACCAAAGCGCCCAAAAATGGCTGTACGAGCACTATTCCCCGCTTATGTTCAGCGTATGCAGGCGTTATTTGTGGTCTCGGGAGGACGCGGAGGAAGCCTTGATTAGCGGCTTTTTTAAGGTGTATTCTCAAATTGAATCTTTTGCCAATGCGGGAAGTTTTGAAGGCTGGATACGCCGAATCATGGTTAACGAGTGCCTGATGACCCTTCGGAAAACACAACCCCTTACTTTTCCCGGCGACGAAGGCAGCATTGCAGAACAATCGGACAGCTTTAATATTGAAGCCGATATTTCGGCCCGTGAAATTCTCGAAGTGCTGGATCAATTACCCCCCGGTTACCGCACGGTATTCAACCTGTACGTCCTGGAAGGCTTCAAACACCACGAAATCGCCGATACCCTCGGCATCAGCATCAATACGAGTAAAAGCCAGTTGGTGCTGGCGAAAGAGAAACTGCGAAACCTTTTAAAAACCAAAGGTTTTTAAAAGGTTTCGCAGTTTCTCTTTCGCCAGCAAGGTTTCCGGTTTCAAAAGGTTTCAGGTTTCTTGTTCAGGGTTGTAACGTTTAGTATTCCTTACAAATAAGCCAAGCTCTGCAACCCTTAACCAGAAACCTTGAAACCTGAAACCTTGAAACCTGAAACCGGAAACCTTTTTTTTATGCCCGATATATTCGATTTTTTCAAAGACAACGAGTCCAAACTTCATGAGAAGCCACCGGAGCAGGTTTGGCAAAAATTGGAGAAAAAGCTCGAGAAGACCCGCCGCCGCAAGCGCCGGAGGCTACGGTTTTTGCAATTGGACATTGTGGCAGTTGTGCTGTTGGTTTTGTTGCTGGCAGCAGGATTGGTATGGTATTTTTCCCGGAAATAAGCCTAGCTTCTTACCTTGCGCCGGTTTTTAACGTCAACCACCATCCAATAATGGCAAAATCCGGCAAACACAACCCCAATCAATTCCAGAAACCAACGTCTAAAAGCGGTGAAACAGCTCAAAAGGGCTCATTTGCCTCCAAAACAGTTGCGAAGGATTGGCTGGAACGTCCAGACCCTTCTGTAGCGGAGAACCCCATGCTCCGAAAAATATTTTGGGGCATTGCAGGTTTCGGACTCCTGGCAATGATCCTGCTTTCACTTGGCTCGGGCATCAACGCCGACGATAAATTCCAAGTGGACTACTCCCAAAAACTGGTCAACTATTACACCAGCTTTGGTGCCGATACTACCGCCCTGAATATTCCCGAAGGCAATATGCATCTCTACGGCGGCTTTTTTGAAGTGGCAACGGGTTTTGCGAACAAAATCCTGGGTTTTGAGCCGACAACAGTAGCCTACCATAACCTGCGACATGCCTCCAGCGCCATTTTAGGCTGGATTGCGATGCTCTGTGCGGCGCTGTTCGCTGGTTTGATCGCTGGTCGACGTGCAGGCATCCTTACCCTGATTATCATGCTCGTATCGCCGCGCTTTGTGGGCGATTCCCTGATGAACCCCAAAGATATTCCCTTCGCAGCGGGCTACATGATCGCAATTTACAACATGGCGGCAGTGTTGCATAAAATGCCCGCGCCACGACGCTGGAACCTGGTAGGGCTGGCACTAGGATTGGGCATAGCACTGGGTATTCGTGCCGGTGGCCTGTTGTCGTTTGGAATATTGGGCATGTTTGCAGGCTTGCATTTTTTGATGAAAAATGGCGGGTTAAGGGCCTTTTCTGATTTCAATGCATTGAAAAAATATGCCTTGGTAACCCTTGGTGTTGCAGCTGTCGGCTATGTATTCGCTTTGCTTTTCTGGCCCTATGCCATGCAAAGCCCTTTGAAGAACCCCTTTGTTGCCTTGTCTAAATTCTCCGATCTGGAAGTGAAAATCAGGGTACTATTCGAAGGTGTCAATATGATGTCGGACAAAACCCCCTGGAATTACGCGATGAAATGGATGGTTTATACCATTCCATTGTTGAGTCTGATTGGTTTTGTGGGTGGTTTGGTTTTGCTGCCACGCCTGCTCCGACACTATCAGCCGCTGTGGGTTAGTTTAGCGTTTTTTGCCGCTATTTTCCCTGTTTTTTATGTGATGTACAAAAATTCGGTCATTCACGATGGCTGGCGTCACTTGACATTTGCCTATCCTCCTATGTGCGTCGTAGCCGCCTTGTTTTGGAATGAATTGGCCAATATGTTGCCGCAGCAAAAGGCATCAAAGTACGCTTTGGCGGGCGTGATCGGATTATTGGCTTTGTTGCCGGCTTCCTTTATCGCTGCCAACAGAACCATGCCTTACGTGTATTTCAATGAAATCGTGGGCGGCACTTCTGGCGCATTTGGCAAGTTTGAAACCGATTATTGGGGCATCAGCGTGCGCCAAGGGCTCGAGTGGATGGAACAGCAACAGATAATTGGCCCGAATATGCCTGAAACGGTGGTAATCGCCACCAATATGTATTATTCCGCCAAGCAGCTCACGGCAAAGTATGGCGACAAAGTGAAAGTTAAATACCTCAAATGGGACAGGCGTTGCGACGATGCCTGGGATTATGCCTTGTATCCTACCCGTTTCATGGATGGCGCTACCCTGCAAAAGGGCATGTGGCCACCCGACAATACGGTTTATTTGGTAACCGCAGGGGGCGCTCCTATTTTGGCTGTGATAAAAGATTCCGGCAAAAACTGTGCACTCGGTATGGCGGCTGCCAAACTCGGCGATTGGGCGAGTTCCATCAATTACCTCAAGGCAGAAGTTGCCAACGTGCCAGACAATGATCTTGCCTGGGCCAATTTAGGACAGGCCTACCTGAGTGCCAACATGCTTGATGAGGCCAAAGCCGCCGCAGACAAAGCCATGGGGATTGCGCCTGATGATACACAGGCCAACAACCTGGTCGGCCTGGTTTACCTGAGCAAGAACGAGGTAGCCAAAGCCAAAGCACAATTTGAATTGGCCATCAAACGCGAACCATCCAATGCGACAGCCTGGTATTTCCTGGGGGATATTGCACGCCGCGGCGGGGATCCACAAACGGGACTTAATAATTTGATGAAGGCCATCCAGATTGCACCAAATTTCAAACAGGCGTATGAATTGTCGGCCCAGATTTATGAGTCAATGGGCGACAATGCAAGGGCGCAACAGTTTAGGGCGGCGATAGGGAAATAAGGCAGGGGAAACAAGTGTTTCATAAGTAGTAGTTGTGTGATAAAAAAACTACTAAATATCCATCAATTTTTATGAACTTCAAATTTTTTTTTCCCACTTTTAGAAACAGATACCTATTTGTCAGGTCTCGGCTCAAAAAATACGGCAAGGGCCAACAGCCCACGGCACTGGGATTGAACCTTGGTACAGGCGAAGGGGATTACGATCGGATGCTTGCCGGCTATTGCTCAGAACTTATTGGCTGTGATGTCAATGAAGAGGATTTGGTACATGCCCGTATTTTGAATGCTGGTGTGGTGAATCTGCGCTACGAAGTGAACAACGCCCTAGAACTCAGCTATCCTGACAATTCATTCGACCTAATCGTGAGCTGTGAAGTGATCGAGCACGTGGGCCAACCAGAAAAAATGGTGCAGGAAATGTACCGGGTGATGAAGCCGGGTGGGGTAGCGATCATGACCTTTCCCAGTCGCGAGTTTCCGATTACCTACGATCCAATAAACAGGATTTGGCAATTTACCCGAAGCGAAGGAAGCCGCGAATTCGCCATTTCACAAGGGGCGTACGCCTTTGGGCACGACTACCTGATCGGGAGTGCCGACTTTAAAAAATGGGCCAGCAACGCCGATTTTGAAATTGTTGAATTTGAGGGCCTTAGCCGCCATTTGGTCGGGTTGCTGGAAGTGTACTGGACAGGAATTGCCCAAAGTATTTTCAAAAAGAACTCACGGAATGTAACCTCAGATACGGAAGGGGGCCTGAAAGTGCGGCCCAAGTCTACGAAAGAACCCGCCTTGGTTTTTTTGACAGATTTTATCCTGTGGTTGGATAAGTTGTTGTTTGGCTGGTCGAGTAGGAGCGTTGGGAAAGGTGTTGTGTTGCGGAAAGGGATTTAATTTTTGAACGCTACGCAGCGGTACAAAAAAATTCCAAGCAGATGTGTCATGCCGAGCGAAGCAAGGCACCTGGGTCAGTCAATTAATCCGGGTGCCTCGCTTCGCTCGGCATGACACATCTGCTTGGAATTGAATTTTCAATAAACTCAAGCCTTTGCTTGGCAAATAATTCAAGAGGGGCTTTGGCTTGTGCACCAACGATAGCCAGAGATGTAGAACAACAGGCCCTTAGCAGAATCCTTTAGACTCAAGTGCTGAAAAACACCGCCAAGAAAAAGCCACAACCGCTGTGCCTACCGTCCACAGTCTACCGTCCACCGTCAAACTTTCACTCCGCCGTTTTAAAATCGAAAGTATTCATAAATCCGGTGGTAAAATTTCCTTCCCTGAAATCCTTGTTGCGCATGAGTTTCTGGTGGAAAGGCACCGTCGTTTTCACTCCTTCAATGACAAATTCGTCGAGGGCGCGTTCCATTTTCAGGATGGCTTCTTCGCGGGTGCGGGCCCGTACGATGAGTTTAGCGATCATAGAATCGTAGTATGGCGGGATGGTATATCCGGCATAAACGTGGGTATCCACCCGTACGCCATGGCCTTTCGCAGAGTGGAAAGAGGTGATTTTTCCAGGACTCGGGCGGAAGTCATTCCAGGGGTCTTCAGCGTTGATGCGGCATTCAATTGCGTGCATTTCTGGGAAGTAATTTTTTCCTGAAATGGGATGACCGGCAGCGAGCTTTATTTGCTCTTTGATCAAGTCGAAATCGATGACTTCTTCTGTGACGGTGTGTTCCACCTGTATCCGCGTATTCATTTCCATGAAATAGAAATTGCGGTGTTTGTCTACCAGGAATTCAATGGTGCCAACGCCTTCGTATCCGATGGCAGTACAAGCTCTGACGGCAGCTTCCCCCATCTTTTCCCGCAGTTCCGGGGTCATAAACGGGGAGGGGCTTTCTTCCACCAGTTTTTGGTGGCGGCGCTGGATGGAGCAATCGCGTTCTGAAAGGTGACAAGCTCTGCCAAACTGGTCGCCAGCCACTTGTATTTCAATGTGCCGTGGTTCCTCGATGTATTTTTCCATGTAAATACCGTCGTTGGAAAAGGAGGCTTTGGCTTCACGGCGGGCGTTGTCCCACTGGCTTTCAAACTCTTCTTCTTTCCAAACGATACGCATGCCCTTGCCGCCACCGCCAGCGGTAGCCTTCAGGATAATAGGGTAGCCAACGGTTTTGGCAAGTTTGATACCCGTTTTTACATCTGGAATCAAACCTTCTGCACCGGGAATACAAGGAACCCCAGCTTTTATCATGGTTTCTTTGGCCGTTATTTTATCGCCCATAGACCGAATATGATCCGGGGTTGGGCCGATAAATTTGATACCGTATTCTTTGCATACTTCTGCAAATGCGGCATTTTCTGACAAGAATCCATACCCAGGGTGAATCGCGTCGGCATCGGTAATTTCAACCGCAGCCATGATACGCGGCACATTCAGGTAACTTTCAGAAGATGGTGGCGGGCCGATGCAAACAGCCTCATCAGCGAAACGCACATGCAAGCTGTCCCGGTCGGCGGTAGAATAGATGGCCACAGTTTTAATGCCCATTTCTTTGCAAGTGCGAATGACACGCAATGCAATTTCACCGCGGTTGGCAATGAGTATTTTTTTAAACATATTTATGCAGGATCAACTAAGAATAGTGGCTGCTCATATTCCACAGGCGATGCGTCCTCTACGAGCACTTTCACGATTTTACCCTTCACGTCAGATTCGATTTCATTGAAGAGTTTCATGGCTTCGATGATACAAACGGGCTGGCCTGTATCAACAGAATCACCGACTTTCACCAATGCTGGTTTGTCGGGCGAACCGCTGCGGTAAAAAGTGCCCACCATCGGCGATTTGATGGTGATAAAATTGGCTTCTTCGTTGCTGGCAGTTGGTGCGAGGTCGGCTTTTGGGGCTGGTGTTGCAATTGGTGCCATAGCCGGCGCTGCAAATGCAGGTTGGGTTGGAGCTTGCATCATTGTTGGGGCATGTACTGCCTCTACCACCGTGACTTGGTTGCGTACGACAAGCTTGAACTCACCTTCTTTCAGGATAAATTCTGAAAGCTTGTGTTTGCTCACCATGCGAATGATCTCTTGTATCTGAGTGAAATCCATAGAATTAGGCTGTTTAGCTAGGAAGTATCGTTATTTTTTCACGCGCTCCATGTAAGCGCCTGTGGCTGTTTCGATTTTGATAAGGTCGCCTTCTTCACAAAACAAAGGAACGCGTACCTCGGCACCCGTTTCAACGGTAGCTGCTTTAAGGGTATTGGTAGCAGTGTCGCCGCGTAGGCCTGGTTCCGTATAAGTAATCGCTAAAACCACTGTTTGTGGAAGTTCCACAGACAAGATCGTGTCTTTTTGGCCGTGGTACAAAACTTCCACAATATCACCTTCCTTGAGGAATTTGCCATTGTCTACCATGTCTTCCTGAATGGAAATTTGGTCGAAAGTTTCTTGGTTCATCAAGGCGTAACCGCCATCTTCTGGGTAGAGGTATTGGAATTTGCGCCGTTCTACCCGAACTTCTGTGATGGGATGGCCGCTGTTGAAAGTGTGCTCAATAACCCTTCCTGTGGTGCTACTTTTAAGCTTTGTCCAAACCTTTCCGCTGCCGCGACCAACCTGGAATTTTGAAAAGTCGATCACCCGGAGGATATCGTTATTCAGTTCGATGCAAAGGCCATTGCGGATATCTGCCGAAGTTGCCATGTTTTTTTTGAATTAATTTGATGAATATTGATGTCTGGCTCTGGGCATTTTGCCTTTGGCCGTAAAAAGAAAGGCAAATGTAGCCCTAACTTTGGTTTCGGTGTGAAGGTATGCTGTATTTTGATGCTGTTGAAATTGCGACACTGCCAAGTGTCGCGATAATTATCACATTATCAAATTATCACATTATCAAATTTTCGAATTATCGAATTTTCGAATTATCAAATTAATAGGCCCATTTCAAATATATCGCACCCCAGGTAAAGCCACCTCCAAAGGCAGTGAGAATGATATTGTCGCCCTTTTTTAGCCTGCTTTCATATTCCCAAAGGCAAAGTGGCAAGGTGCCGGCGGTGGTGTTCCCGTAGCGCTCAATGTTCAACATCACCTTTTCCATTGGCACATGCAGGTGCTCGGCTACAGAAGTGATGATGCGCATATTTGCCTGGTGTGGCACCACCCACTGTACATCTTCCACGGTCATTTTATTGCGGCGAATCACTTCCTCACAGGCACTGGTCATGCCTTTTACGGCCTGTACATACACCCGTTTGCCATCCTGCCAAGCGTAGTGCTCACCGTTGGCAACCGTTTCAGCTGTAGCAGGGTGCAGTGAGCCGCCAGCTTTCATATTCAATAGTTCGCGCCCCGACCCATCGCCGCGCAACACAAAATCCTGGATGCCGTTGCCATCCTTCCGCGCTTCGAGCAATACCGCGCCGGCACCGTCGCCAAATATCACGCAAGTATTACGATCTTTATAGTCGATAATTGACGACATCATGTCGGCACCGACGACAATAACTTTGCTGTAGGTTTCATTTTGAACAAATTGTGCACCAGTAGCCAATGCGAACAAAAAGCCGGAACAGGCCGCATTGATGTCATACCCGAAAGCATTTTTTGCACCGACTTTATCGCAAACGGTATTGGCAGTATCCGGGAAAACCATGTCTCCTGTGATTGTAGCGACAATAATCATGTCGATTTCACCAGGCTTTACACCTGTTTTTTCAAGAAGGCCCTTGACTGCTTCAGCACACATATCGGAAGTTGCCCAATTTGGTGTACGTAAAATGCGGCGCTCTTTGATACCCGTCCGGGAAGTAATCCACTCGTCGTTGGTGTCTACTATTTTTTCGAGGTCAAAATTGGTGAGTTTTGTATCGGGCACCCAACCTTGGACACCAGTTATGGCAGCTCTAATCTTTGTGGACATTTTTTCTAATGTGATAATTTGATAGTGTGGTAATTTGATAATGGGGTAGGGACAAAGGTAGTGAAGGTTTTGTAGTTGATGCTCATTGGATGTTGAGGACATCATTCATGGTGAAAATGCCTTGCTTGCCTGCGATCCATTTTGCAGCGGCTATTGCCCCTAGTGCAAACCCTTTTCTGGAATCGGCGCGGTGCTCGATGCTGATTTCATCAATGGTACTTTTCCAGCTAATTTGATGGGTTCCAGGTACTTCTGCGATGCGCAACGCTGTAATAGGGATCGTGCCTTCTGGGAGGGGAGAATCATTTTTGCCGTCCAACAAGTGGTGATCGGTGAACCGGGGGGCTGCTTCGATCAGGTCGTTTGCCAACGTGATTGCTGTACCACTGGGCGCGTCCAACTTTTGGATATGGTGGGTTTCAAAGAGCGATGGCAGGTATTCCTGCCTTGAATTCATAAGGGCTGCCAGGTAGCGATTGAGCGCAAAAAACAAGTTGACACCAATACTGAAATTGGAAGCCCAAATGAGGGCGCCGCCGTTTTTTTCACAATAAGATTGTGCCGCTGGGAGATCATCCATCCAGCCAGTGGTGCCGGATATGACGGGCACGCCGGCCTCCAAACAGGCCATCACATTTTCAAAAGCGGCCTCCGGGCGGGAAAATTCAATTACAACATCTGCTGCGCGCAAATAATCTGTATTGCGCTCATGCAAATTATCCCGGCTAATACGCCACACAATTTCAATGCCTTGATTTTCAGCGAGCTGCTCAATAGCTTTGCCCATTTTCCCATAACCAAGGAGGCCGATTTTCAGCATGTTATACCTTTTTATTGGTTCTTAATCAATCGCAAGGTTTCCAGCACTTGACCACCCTGCTCCAAGCGTACGAAATACAGTCCGGGTGCTAAGTTTTGCCCAATTTCAAGTTGCCCGCTGCGCTCATTTATATGAATGGTTTCCATCGTTTGGCCCGCAGTGTTTAAAACCGTGAGAGAACTGTTGTTTTCCAGGGCGCTAAACGATAGGGTAGTGCTACCTGAGAAAGGGTTTGCAGCGGAAAATAGGACTGGCAAGGCACTTTGCCCGCTCGTTGCAGGTAATGCATCCCTACGATATAGCTGCAATAAAATTAGGTTGATATCAGTGCTGCTGTTTATCTTTTTTCCTGAAATCACGCCTACTCCGACACCCGGTGCACTGGCTACGATGTCATATACGCCCGGGTTTATCCCCGAAAAAGTATAGAAACCATCAACAGCTGAGATGGTAGAACTGAAATTTATTGGCCCATAAAGCCAAACCGTAGCCCCCTGAACGGGTTGTCCATTACCTTCTTCAGTGACAAAGCCACTAATGGTAATGCTGCCAATGGGAAAAAGTGCTGCATTGACTACAACTACTTCTCCTTCAGCGAAATAGACAAATGTTTCGAAATTTTGGTAGCCTGTTTTACCGATACGCACCTTGTAATAGCCGCTGGCAGGCTGGCCTGTTTTGTAATTCCCATTGGCTAGGCTAAAATCCTGGGTGAGCGGAGTGCTTCCCAAGACTTCGATTTGCGCATTGTTGATCGGGAATCCGGTGACAGCATCTGTGACGACACCTTCGAGGTAGCAAGCCCGGCGATAATCGGGGGTGATGATGAACAGCTCACCTGGGCCGTTGCCCGGGGCATTGATGTTGGAAGCGATTACCGTCCCAGATTTGAAATAAGGGTACACGCCCCAGCAACCAGAGGAACCGCCCCCAGAACCGGAATAGGTATCATAATTTCCGACTTGTATCAGGTTGTCGGGCCTGGTAACATCCACCATCGTAAAGCCGTCTTTGTACCAAGAGGTAACAGCCCAGTTTTTGTGGATATAGGTATTGTGCACCATGCTGTTGGAGCCTGGGTTGCTTTGGATTCTATCAAGTTCTTTGATGTCGGTAGGGTCGCTTACATCAAAAGCCGTGAGAAAGGAGTTGTTGACTTCGTCGGTGGTAAAAATAGTGCGCCGATCGCTTGAAGGCCAGGTATTGTGTGTAAAGGCACCGGGCGTAGGTTGGGTAGCCACCAATTCCGGGGCGTTTTTGTTTGTCATGTTCACCATGGCAAATTGACCAGCGTAAATATGCCCAGAGTACATGGTGTCATTGTCTACAAAACCATCGTGGATATAGCCCAGGTTGTCGTATTTGGCAACATAGACCGGATTGTATGGGTCTTGTTTAAGGTCAAATATTTTAGCGCCGCCGTTGAAAAGATTGCCACCCCAAGCGTACAGAAAACCTTTGGTTACATCAATATGGAGAGCATGTATCTTAGTCAACTGGTTGGCGATGACGCCATCGCCGCTGTAAAAATGAGAAGCGAGGTTGGCAGAAGGAAGGCTGTCCAAATTCACGATTTGGATACCTTGACCGCCTTCACTAACGATGTAAGCGTAGTGGGAATAGGTTTTTATTTCTTTCCACAGGTTGTCTGGGCCGGGTATTTGGACGATTTGCTGTGGCATGTCAGGGTTGCTGATGTCTACAATAACGATCCCCTTGGAAGCACCAATGAGCGCGTACTCTTTGCCATCGCGGCCAGAGTAGCCCCAAATATTGGCAAGGGTCTGGCCTGGGAAACTCATTTTAGCGCGAAATGTGGTGTTGAGGTTTTGGGCGTTGAGGTTGGAGCAGCAATAAAAGCCGCAAAGCAGGAAAAGTAAGAGACGGTGCATGGTATTTTTTATTGAAAAACTTGTGAAGCGTCGAAGGTCGCAAGTTTTGGAGGAAAATATGTGAGGCAATGCTTTCTTTCGGCCAAATGGTCAAATCATGTCAATTTTATAACTTGACAAAGGGTAAAACGATGTAGTTTCCTGTTGTCTGCACGTGAAGCCAATACATTCCGATGGGTAAATTACGGACATCTATTTGGCTGGAACGGACATTCTGCTGCAATACATTGCCAGAAAAACCCAGTATTGAAACTTCCTGTTCATTTTCGAACCCGACAATATGAAGCAGCTCATGGGCAGGGTTTGGGAAAATGGAGACGCTTTTTTGCGCTGGATTGAGTGTTTCAGAAGCGATAGGAAACCCGAACGCCCCTGCATCTACGGTAGTGGGACGAACCTGAAACCCATTGGGATGGGCATATTCTTCCATGGGAGATAAGGAATAGCCGCCGCTCATGCCGGCATTACTGGCTATACCTATTGCAATGCTGCCTTGTTTCAAGTGGAAATCATAGTTGGCTGGATCTACAAATTGGAAATTGGCAATGGGGGCATAGCGGTTGCTCAGGGTATCTAAAATTGTAGCTGTTCCTGAAATTACGGTGCCAGGCCCAGCAAAAAGGTTGCTGTAAGCCTTTAATTTAGGGGTTCCATTGCCAAGCTGAATAAAGCTGCCGACGTTTTTGTTGTTCACAAAAGTGTTGTACACTACGTACAATTCTGAGTTGGGATTACTCAAGCCTTCCATGCCATAGCCCACCAAATTGTTGTTTTCGGAATTTAAATCCTGGACGATTACATTGCCCATGATGATGCTGAAACCGCCATTTGGCAGGTCTATGCTTCGGCTGGCGGTGCCGTTTTCGTCGCTGATCCGGTTGCAATAAATGAAGTTGTTGTAGGCGCGGCTTTTCAGTTCATGGCCTGTTTTGGCATCGTGGGAGTAATTGTAGCGGAATATAAGGCTTTTGGCATGATTGATATATAGGTTGTGCGCCAGGCCGTTGGCATAGCCATTGCCCTTGAATTCGCAGTGCTCGATCAGGATATCGCCGCTGGAGATGTCGCCCGCCAATATGCCGTTTTCATTGTCGTGGAAATAACAGCCGCGAACAGTCAAATTGATGCCCTCGGAGCGGATGCCCGCACCATTCAAATCGGGGCAGGCAGCTTCGGAAAACTCGATATTTTCCACCGTGACATCGTTGCCTACGATGACCCATATCGCTTTTCCACCGTACACGTTGCCGCCGGATTTCAAATGCGCCAAACCGCCAACACCTCGGATCAGGAGATTGTTGGCGGTCCAGCGTGCGACGTTGTTCGTATATATTCCCGCATCAATCAGCACCGTATCGCCGTTTTGCACGAGGCTGGCGACTTGGCTGGGTTTGGTGTAGGTGCGGGTTGGGCCTACGAGCCAGGTATTGGCATTACTAAAAAATGGGCTGGCAATTAGGGCGCTGAGCAGGAGGAGACGTATGTTCATGTTGGGAAATATGGATTTCCTGCAAAGGTACGGAACTTGGTAAAAGGGCAAAATTGCAAAAAGGCGATAAAAATCAATACGTTAGTTTTCCCCGATGGGGGTTGTGATACAATTCCGAGCGATTAAAAGTGCTTGCCTTAATACGAAGTTGAGCTTCCTTTGTTTTTTTCCAAAAACTTGTGTTGTCCTGCGTTGGGTGTCTTAATTTTGAAATTTAGTGAAAAAACAACGGTAAATAGTTTGTAAGTTTGACTATTATTTTTTGCTAATGCCCAGTGCTACATCCGGCGAATAAGGTGTGAATGCGAGCAGTTTAATTTTTCCATTCAAGTGACCGATAATACCGGTTATTCAACGAATTGCTACGTTACAGTTTCCATCAGTGGCAACCCGCCAAGCGTAAAGGCGGCAGCATTCGGTTCTTTTGAAGAAAACCAACCATTTCCCTCTGTCGGACATTTTAGTGGACTAAAGTGGGACGGATTGGGACACATTGGGACACTGGGTTTCTTTGGTTTGAGCTTACCTTTGTGTCATTGAGGTTTGGAACTTCAAAGAGACAGATCAAGTGTGTCTCCTAGTGGCGAACATGAATGTTTTGCCTTGAACCAAGAGGGTGTTGAAGTGGTTTTGTAAGGTGATGTGGATAGTGCTTTATTGCCCAAGTGATAATAATGTACGGATCCTGGCAGGGATGATAAATTAAGGCGTGGGTGGAATACCGAACGAGTCAGAATACAGAAAATTACTCGGATTTTTATCACCTATTGAATTCTTCAATGATACTGTTATAAAACCTAACTCTGTTGCATTTGAAACCTGAATCTGTGGTTTACCATTGTTGCGCATTGGTAAAAGGCCAATAAAAAATGCATCCAAGCTTCATAGCCTGGATGCATTTCAAAAAAGGGTGTCAATACAATCAATTGATCTTCATAATCTTTATAGTCTTTGAAACCCCATTCCCTTGCTCCAAGCGCATGAAATAAGCGCCCTTCGCCAGCCCGCTTCCCACTTCCACCTGCCCCTCCGGAGCGGTCAAATGTTTTGTCTCCACCAAACGCCCAAATACATCATGCACCAACAACATACTGTTGCTTTCCACACCTTTGTAGTTTATCAAGGTGCTGGTGTAAAAGGGGTTGGGTTGCGCAATACATTGAGCCTCGTCTGCAGGGTTTTGGGTCGACAATGCCTGGTCTGTTACCTTAAAATTGTCGAAAGCAGCTTCATAGATATCAATGCCGGTATTATTTGGGTTGTCGCGGCATACCACGCGCAAGCGGACGTTTGAACTGACAGCCACAAAATCGGTGACATCAAAACTAAGCGGCTGCCAACCCGGCAAATTTCCCCTTGTGGCCTTTACCAGTTTTTCTTCCGTGCCGTTGCCGATGTAGAATTTTATGGAGTCGAGCGATTGTTGTTGAATGTTGAAGCTGGCACACCAGAATTGTGCGCTGATGTGTGGGTTGAGGTAGCTGCTCAAATCCATTGCTGGCGACAACAAGATGCTCGTGCCGCTTTCTACATCGTCCTCGTCAGGATTTCCGTTGGCATTTCCCGTAACAAAACACAGGTCGCCGAGGTCGTTTGGAACATCTGTCTCTGGCGACAATAAAATACCGACATCGACCCCGATGGGCTCACCGCGCTCCCATTTGCCTGTTGTGGAAGTACCGCTACCGGCCCAGCCATAATCAAACACGAAATCGTCCTGGTAGCCTTTCTCTAATGCGAGGGTCACCTGTTGGCTACCTGCGAGGTCTTGATCCAGAAAAACGCCGTACAAAAAACCCCAAGCACCGGCAACAATATCATATTGACCAGCAAGGACACCAGGGACTGCAAAATTGCCGTCGATATCGGCAGTGATGTTGTAGGAAATGTCTGGAGATATTACGCCAACTGTCGCGTTTGGCACAGGTAAGCCGTTCACAGCGTTGATGACATTGCCGCTGATGGTAAAGGAAGGACTTGCCTCTAGGGCAAAATCTAAAATCTTCACGATTCCAGTTTCCAAATCAATATCCGCAACGGCAGGTATATAGCCCAATTTTGTCACCTTGACTTGTACGGCTCCAGGCTGGGCTTGCCCAATGGCGTAATTGCCCGTGTTGGTGCTGAATTTCAGCGCACTGGTATTGCCAACGATTTCAACCTTGGCATTTGAAATAGGATTGCCTGTTAATGCATCCATTATTTTTCCTTCCAAATAAGCGGCACGCATGTAGGTAGGCCCCAGGATGTACATTTCACCGGGTGTCATGTTGCCGACAACGAGGTTGCCGGACGGCAGATAAGGATATACACCCCAACAGCCTTCAAATTCACTGCCAGCACTTTGTGGGTAGGTATCGTAGTTGCCAACTTGCACCAGGTTGTCAGGTTTTGTAGCGTCTATGATCGTCACCCCATCGGTGTACCAGGCGGTAATGGCATAATTTCCCCTGATATGGGTATTGTGCCCGATGCTGCTGGAGCTGGGATTGCTGCGCACCTTGTCCAGGAATTTGATGTCTTCTAAATCGCTGACATCATAAGCTGCCACGAATGAGCCGGGCACTTCGTCGGTTGAAAAAACCACCTTGCGATCTTCAGAGAGCCAGGTGTTATGGGTGAAACTACCGGGTGTTTGTTGGGTGTTTATTAAAACGGGATTTGCTTTGTCGCTCATGTCTACGACAGCGAATAAACCAATGTTAATATGGCAGGAGTACAGTGTGTCATTGTCGACATAGCCGTCGTGGATATAGCCTAACTGGTCGAATTTGCCCACATATTTGGGGTTGTAGGGATCCAGGTTTAGGTCGAATACCAGCGCTCCACCGCCGAAAAGGCTGGTGCCATAAGCGTACAAGAAACCTTTTGTCTCATCAATGTGCAAGGCGTGGATGGTACCTAATGCCCCACTCACAGTGCCGTCGCCCGTATAAAAATGAAAATCGACATTGGCCATTGGTAAATTGCTGAGGTCAACAATGTTGATGCCTTGGCCACCTTCGGTCACGGTGTAGGCGTAATGGGAAAAAGTCTTTATTTCTTTCCAAAGGTTGTTTGGACCGGGAATTTGGGTGATTTGCACCGGAAGGTCTGGGTTGGTCACATCTACGATTATTAGGCCAAGTGAGCCACCGAGCAAAGCGTATTCCCGTCCATTATCGGCATAACCGCATACATTGGCAATGGTTTGGTTTGGAAAGCTCATTTTAGAGCGGAAAACGATATTCTGGTTTTGGGCATTTAAAGGCAGGAAAGCTACTACTGCGAGGAGTAATAGCACTATTTGGTACATTGATTTCATCAGCAAAGTTTTAGTTTTTGAATACAGAATGACGCAAAGAACCAACTTGATTGTGGGTTACTGATACTTATTTCGACGAAATCAGGATGTTGCTGGTTGAAATGGATGTATCAAGCGAAAAGTCAGGAACTAGGGAAAAAGGCATCTTCCACGTGCCGAAAATCAATCAGTTTTCCGTGGCGCAGTACTACTGCTACCACGTCGAAACGTATAGCCCATTCATAGCCGATGGATTCCATGTATAACGCGGCGGTGTGTGCTAGCTTTTTCCGTTTGTGGGCGGTGATACCGCGTTCCGGCCCGCCGAAGTTGTCGCTGGATCGGGTTTTTACCTCTACAAATACCAGTAGGTTGTCGGTTTCCCAGGCGATGATGTCAATTTCGCCGCGCCCGGCACGCCAGTTGCGCTCGGCAATTCGCCAACCTTTTTTTTCTAAATAGGCTGCACTGAGGTCTTCGCCTACTTTTCCTTTTTCTATGTGAGGGGCTAGAAGGGACATTGTCTTTTATTTGTTTGGCTCATACCATGAAGTTATGGGTAATAATTTGAAAAATCAAGCCTTGCCATTTTTCTCGCACAACGCCACAACGGACACAACGTAAAACGCTTCGCTTTGGGCTATTCTGATTATTTAGACCAAGAGTATCTCATCGTTGTGGTCGTTGTGTCGGTGTGCGAAAAATATCCAGTAGTGTAGACCTGATGGCATGCGTAAATTAGACTGGGAGGTGCCTGAAAATTAAATAAGATTTTGACGCGTATTGAAATTGTGCAATATTTGCATCAAAGCATCCCGATTTGCAAAGCTGACTTTTCGCCTGAAACTTAGATTGCAGATAAAAAGGAAAAAAACATTCAACATTCCCATCACTTTAAAAACGCGTAACCAAATGAACGAATTCGACAAGTTTGACCATGTTGTAGTGCTCATGTTAGAGAACCGATCCTTCGATAACCTCTTGGGATATTTGTACAAGGATGGTGTTCCCAATGGGAAAAAATTTGAAGGGCTCCAGGATGGACACAGCAATCCGGTTCCGCCAGCAGCGAATGGCTTTAACGAACATCCTATCATTGCGGCGTTTGCGGGCAAAGACAGCGATCAATTTCTTTACAGCCAACCTTTTCCTGATCCAGGTGAAGAATACCAGCACGTCAACACACAGTTGTTCGGGACGATAATTCCGGACTCGAACGAAGGCAAGGATGCTTTCCACATGGAAAAGCCCTACAATGTACCAAAAGGAATAGCGCCAAATACTGACCTTGGAACGCCGCTGGCCCCGCTGCCGCCCATGAACGGTTTTATCAAAGACTATATCAGCAACCTGCTATCTTCTTATAATAAAACAGAATTCGAGGCCGGCTATGATCAGTATAAAGTAATCATGCAGTGCTTCACACCCGAGCAGATTCCAGTACTCACGGGTTTGGCGAAATCGTTCGCTGTTTTCGATCATTGGCATTGCTCCGTGCCCACTCAAACATGGTGCAACAGGGCTTTCTGGCATGCGGCATCTTCGGGGGGGAAAGTGATCAATCCGCTGGAAGAAGGGGACGCTATCGGTCATGGGGGCGTAAAGGAGGATGCGGCAGACATGGATGCTTGGACAAAGTCAAACTGGGAGAAAGACACACTTTTCAGCAGAATGTGCCACCCAGGCTGGGGCAAGAAAAAGGTTTCCTGGAAGGTGTATTCCCAGATTCCAGTTATTAGTTTGACTGCCATGGTCAATGGGGAATTCTGTCACCGTAAAGATTTCGATTGTTTTTTCCATGACGTGGAAAAAAACAAGTTGCCCGCCTATTCATTTTTGGAACCGAAATTCACGGGAATGCACAATGACCAACATCCAAGTGCCATCAAACACGAATTGCATATAGGCACGGTTTTATTGGGCGAAGAGCTGATATGGCAGGTTTATGAAGCCATCAGGCTAAGCCCTCAACGCGATAAGATTTTATTTATCATTACTTACGATGAACATGGCGGTTGTTTTGATCACGTTGCCCCGTCAAGTGCCGTTCCTCCCGATAGCACATCTGGTCAATTTGGCTTTCCATTCGACAGGCTTGGTGTAAGGGTCCCCATGGTGATGGTCTCCTCTTGGATTCAACCGAATACCATTGTGAATGAAACATTCGACCATACCTCCTTTATCAGAACAGCCTGTGAAAAATGGAATTTGGAAGGCTTGACGGAAAGGGATAAACACGCCAGCGTTTTCGTCTCTCCCAAACTGTTTGGTGAGGAAAAGCGCACGGATCCTTGGCCTGAACTTCCATACCCTTTGAGTCCAGAATCCAAAAAAATGGTCGATTTGGTAGCGCTGGAATTTGAACAGGGAAAGATCGAAAATGAATGTGTACTGAAAAAAGCCCTGGCTGATGCCCCATTGAATGGCTTGCAAAGTTCCATAAAAATTGGACTGCTGTACTACGAGAAAATAAATCTTCTTGGGCGCACAGAACCGGATTCCATTCTAACCAATGGCCAATTGGTGGAATTTACGAAGAAACTTGAAAGAAAGAACAAGACCGTCCTGAGGCGGGGGATCAGGTTTTTTAAGGATTTGTGGTGTGTTTTCTTTTAAGTTTGACTTGCAACAAACAACTAAACTTCCACCACCCCAAACAAATCAAACTCCTCCGCGCCCGTAATCCGCACCATCGCAAAATCGCCCAGGCGCACATAATTGCCTTTTACGGGCACCAATACCTCATTGTCCACCTCAGGAGAATCTGCTTCCGTACGCCCGATAAAGTACTTGCCTTCCTTCCGGTCAAAAATGGTTCTGTACACCTGCCCAATCTTGGCTTCGTTTTTCTTTTTGGAAATTTCCTGTTGAATATCCATCAGGCGCTGGGCGCGCTCGGCTTTCAATTCCGCCGGAATATCGTCGGGCATATCGTGGGCGCGGGTGCCTTCTTCGTGGGAGTACTGGAACACGCCGACGCGCTCGAACTCCTGCTTCCGCACAAAATCGAGCAGCTCCTCAAAAGCCTCCTCCGTTTCGCCGGGGTGGCCAACCAGGAAAGTGGTGCGCAGGGCGATGCCGGGTACTTTTTCCCGGATTTTTGTGAGCAATTCCTCTGTTTCTGCCCTGGTTATTTGCCGGCGCATGGCCTCAAGTACGGTATCGCTGGCATGTTGGAGCGGGATGTCGAGGTAGTTGCAAATTTCTTTGCGTTCAGCAATAGCATCCAGGATGTCGAGGGGAAACTTGGAGGGGTATGCATAATGCAAGCGTATCCATTCGATGCCTTCCACATCAGCCAAGGCGTGCAGCAGTCGTGGCAGCTCCCGGGTTTTGTAAATATCGAGGCCGTAGTAGGTGAGTTCTTGCGCGATGAGCAGGATTTCTTTGGTGCCACGGCGGGCCAGGTTTTTTGCTTCTGCCACCAGTTCATCAATGGGGCGACTGATGTGTTTTCCCCGCATCAACGGGATGGCGCAAAACGAACAGGTTCGGTTACAACCTTCGCTGATCTTGAGGTACGCATAGTGGGGTAGGGTGGTTATTTCGCGTTCGCCGAGCAGCTCATATTTATAGTCTGCATCCATGCGCGCGAGCAATGCCGGTATTTCCAAGGTGCCGAAAAATGCGTCCACCTCCGGTATTTCCTGTTCCAAATCGTCTTTGTATCGCTGTGAAAGGCAACCTGTCACGTACAATTTCTCGATGCCCCCTGCCTTTTTGATGTCGGCGTACTCTATGATGGTGTCGACACTTTCCTGTTTGGCCAGATCAATAAAACCGCAGGTGTTGATAATCACCACATTGGCACCGCTGTTGTCCTTTTCATGGGTCACTTCAAAATCATTGCCCCGCAATTGCGTGATGATGTTCTCACTGTCCACCAGGTTTTTAGAACAGCCGAGGGTGATCACGTTTACTTTATCCTTCCTTATAGTCTTGGTCTTCATAATTTCGCAAAGGTCATCATTTTACTAAAAATATCAGCCTTTGCTTTGGGCTTGGTGCTGGGAAATCTACTTTTGCAACGAATTATGCAAAACGACCTGCTTAACCGCCTCGAAACTGAACTCCGTGACGTGCTGGAAATAGTGCGAAACCAAATTGCCAATCAACCCGACGAGGCATTGCAAGTGCGTCGAGATTTGAATGCCTGGAATGCCCTGGAATGTATAGCACACCAGAATATTTTCCTGGAAATGTACATGCCTAGGATAGAAAGAGCCATTCATCTGTCTAAAGCCAGGCGCTGGAATCCCGCCGAACAGGTAAAATACACCATGATCGGTCGGCGCGCCACCAAAAATGCCAACCTTGCCAACCCAACACCCCGGAAATCCCCCAAACGCTACGATTTCGCCCACCAACCAATGGGCAAAGAGGTCATCAAAACATTTTTGATCAACTCCGAACGTCTACTCCGAAACATCCTGGCTGCCCGTGATGTAGATATCAATAGAGCCAAAATTGGCTGGGGGCCCTCCGGCTTTTTCAAACTCACCCTCGGCAACACCCTCGAATACCTCGTACTCCACGGCCAACGCCACATCCACCAAGCCAATAACGCCATAAAATAGCACCCTCCCACGCCGAGGATCGGCGAAACCGTCCACCGTCCACACCGTCCACCGTCCACCGTCCACCGTCCACCGTCCACCGTCCACCGTCCACCGTCTACCGTCTACCGTCCACCGTCCACCGTCCCATGTCTTCTTCGCTCAAAAGTCTCTCTTCCTACGACGAAAGCACCATTCCTGCCGCTGATGACATGGTTTTTGGCATCGTTGTCGCTGAATGGAATGCGCATATTACCCATGCCTTGTACGAAGGCTGTGTAGATACCTTGTTGAAACACGGGGCAAAAGAAGAAAACATTCATGTGGCACAAGTACCGGGCTCTTTTGAGCTTCCGATTGGCGCGAGGATGCTCAGCGGCCAACATACCTTGGATGCTGTTATTTGCCTTGGATGTGTGATCAAGGGGGAGACTAGCCACGATGAATACATCAACAACGCTGTGGCAACTGGCTTGACAAACCTCAGCCTCACGACGGGCAAACCTTACATTTTTGGCTTGTTGACCACCAATGACGATCAACAAGCGCTTGACCGTGCTGGTGGCAAACACGGCAACAAAGGTGTGGAAGCGGCGGTAACCGCTATTCGGATGGGAGCCTTGAAAAAGGGAGAGGCTGGTGAAAACGGAAAACGGAAAATTGGGTTTTAAGGGCTCCGCTATCTCACTTTTTTGCACGGGCCAAATACTGATCGGTAATTTGGAGCAGCCATGCACGGTGACGCAGAAGGTTTTCAAATGAATGATTTTAAAAGGCAAATCATCTATTGAATCACCCTTCTCCTTTCAACAATCTGCTCGCCAATTTCCTTGCTTCCTGTTTCGGGCTCCGCCACCAGTTCGCCGACAACACAGGCACGTACGCAATCCCTTCTTTTTTGAAATAGTTACGCAGTTTCTCCTCCCATTCATAACTCGGCAGCGGTGTTTTGGCCAAAACACCATCGAAGGCCAGCACACTGCTTTGTTCATCCTCCTTCATACCGCGTATGAACAGCGGCACCCGAACGCCAGCCGCCAGGGACGATTTACGCATTTGAGTCTGCTCAAAATATGGCCGCAATGCTAGCTCTACTTCCTCCGAAAACACGGTTGGCTCAAAATAGGAGTCCTCATAATCAAGCAAGGACTTCATTTTGTTCAATTGTTCTTCAGCTGCATCGCGCTCGCCGCGTTGCAGATAGTCAGCAAAGGTGACAAGGTGCGATAGTATGCAAGTACCCAGGAAGTTTTTATCGGAAGCCAATACAGAGTGCAAGCCCTCTGGTATGGAATGCGCTACATAAAATTTCTCCGTAGCACGGGTGAGCACTACGTGCAACTGATTGAATCCCAACTGGCTATTCCAGAAATGCAGGTCACGGGTAAGGCTTCCATTGGCATCCGTCACGCCATGGGTCAACGACAACAGCATAACTTCTACGTGCTGCCCTTGAAGCTCGGCAAACTGGTAAACCCCCAAACCATTTAGGAAAAGCTGCTGTATTTTTTCCCAACCAGCCATTTTTAACTGTCGGATGCGCAACAATTGCGCGGCAATCAAATCACGCTGTTGCACGGTGGCGCAGGCGATTCCTACAATGGGGTAAGTGTGTGTGGGCTTTTGTTCGATCAAATTGAGCCAGTCAATGATCTGCCGCGCCTCTGCTTCATTGGTGCCGGAACGTTCGTCGTAGCGTCCTTCCACATTTACCACCACCGTGGAATCAAGGGCGCTTCTGCCAGAGGGAATCCGCTTGAACGGTGTTCCGAAAGCAATTTTATTGAAGCGCACCCAGCCCTCAGGTGTATCCTGGTGCTGGTAGTCCAGTGTTTGGGTGGTAGCGCCGATGCCTTTGCAGAATTCAAGAATATCATCTTCAGCAAAGGGGGTCATATCTTGTCGGGAGTCGCCAAAAACCACGAGGTGCTTGGCCATTTCGAACAAGTGATAGCATTCCTGTTTGGAAATATTATGTGCTTCATCCACCAAAACCACATCATAGATCATTTTGGATAGTTGTACCACATCCAGCGCCACTTGTGGGGTGGTTAACAACACTGGTAAGGTTTCCGTGAGTGGACCAATATGTTTGTGGAACAGGTCTTCTGCTTTTTGAGCAGCTGAAAGTTTTCGATTGTCCTTGCCAAACCAGCTTTTGTAATCGCTTGAAAAGGAAGATTTTAAGCCTTTCAGCGCCTTGTTTTTGCGATCTTGCCACAAAGTGCTAATCTGTGCTGGCAACATCAAATTCAATTCCCTGATGTAATTCCCGAGGTTTTCTGCGGTATGTTCGTCCCAAACCAGGTTTGGTCGAAACTCTTTCTGCAACAGGTTGTGCAAATACCAGCTTTCAAAAGCTTTTTGCCAATTATCAGGTTTTATCTTACACAGTGCCTGTACCACTTTTTGACCAGCAGGCTCAAGCGACAGCCAGTGTTTTTGCCAAATATAAAAATCATCGAAATCCCGGAGGTAAAACTGGGTGTCTTCCAGGCGCGCAATGACCGACTCCAAAAATTCCTGGCGTTTTGGCACCGTCAGCATTTCATGTTTCAAGTTTTCCTGGTACAAACCAGCATCGTTGAATTCCTCTAAAAACATGTCGAGGGAATGCTCCAGCTCCTTGATCTTTTCCTTGAAATCCAGTTCGCTATGGATGCTTTTGGCGTTCAAGCGCCGCACTTCTTCCCGAACGATGGCGGGAATGCGCCGATGCCAAAGGCGCATGGCGGCATCAAAATCTTTGGTCAATTCACTGATCCTCCGAATATTGCGGTTGTCGAAATTGGGCGGAAAATCAAATTCAAAATAGCGGCGCAGGCTGTATGCACGGCGCATTTCGTCAAAAATGCCACCAATACGTTCTTTTGCCGCTACAATTTCCTTGTATTTTTCACTGAATACCCCGTACAGTTTTTCCGAACTGGAAATGGGTTTTTCAAAATCAGGGCCGAACCGCGTCACGCCATCTTCGAGGCTGTCGCGAATACGTTTCACAAATCCTGCGAGGTCGGAATAATACTGCTCAAAATGGTCTTCTAGTGTTTCAGAATAGTCGTTGGTTTGGGAAATATACTTATGGTGCAGGGCTGTCGCTTTACTCAGCAGCGACTTGACCTGTCCTTTGGTCCAGGCCAGCCCTTTTTCAGAACTATACGCGGTAAATATTTGGTGGTTGAGGCTGTTTAATGGATGTTGCAGGGTTGGGAAGCGACGGAATAGCGGTTCGGAAGCGTAAATTGCCTCCACAATCTGATTGTATTCTTCTTTTGAAAACCCGAATTCCTGCGGGTTCAATTGACTGAGCAATAATTCTTTGCCCTCCGAGCGGTTGGCACGCAGGTAACTGCCCACGGTGTCGCTGAAACTGTATTCGCCGAACAATGGCGCGTGCAGGGCTTCCCATGCGTTGTCCAGTTTCCCTTGCTCGCGCTGGGTTTTGTTCAAAATGGTTTTATACAGCTCCGGATTGTAGGTAGATTTATTTTTTGAATCGGCGCTCATGCGCAGCATATCTGCCAGCATAAGCTTGTCCCCTTCAAGGTCCCGCACGACGAAAGAAAGCTCACCAACGCCTTTGTCCAGCAGAAATTTTTGTGCCCTTCTCAGTGCATTGACACTTTTTGAAACAACCAGGCATTTTTTTCCATTGGAAAGCGCATTCATCGCAATGGCTGAAATAAGGTATGTTTTTCCAGAGCCGGACGAGCCCTCCACCACGGTGAGGGCATTGTGTTGGATGGCGTTCATTACAGAACGCTGGGAAGGGTCGAGGGGCAACATTGAAAAGGAGTGTCCCCAATTCCCGGAATCTGCTGGTAAGTCGGGTGCCACGCTGGGTGGTTGGGTTACCGTTGTGCGGGGGAGGGTAGGGAAGATACCCGCCACAGCCGACCAGCAAAGGCGACTTTCGCCATTTTGGTTGTCATCCCCTGTTTGAAAAGGTTGGATGCTGAGGGAAAGGCCTTCTTCTTCAAGCCCTAGCTGCACCCTGATACGCTCACAGAATGCACCAAAGGCATTGGTGGTCATTTGTTTGTTCTCGGCCAGCGATTGAGCAGCTTCAGAAAAATTCGTGTTGTACAGCGCATCAACCAGGTGAAAAAACGGGTAGTTTGGCTGTAGGGCATGGCTTTCGTTGCGGTGCGCCACCCAGTTATCAGCATGTTGCTGGCTGGGTTCCAGGCTTATTTGCCAGACAAACAAGGGGGCAGACAATTCTTGACCGCCTACACGGCCTACAACGAAGGGATAGCCAATACCCAGGTTTTTGGCACCAAATACCTTCTCCCGATTCCGGGCCTCAAAATAAAAATGGTTCAGCCAATCCCCGGCCGGATGATTGGCGACAATGGGCAAATCGAGCATACGGCCATCTACGAGTTCGTGAATGGCCCTAATGGCAAAATCATCACCTAAGGCGCACAGATCGGCTTTTGTCGGTGGAGCTGGCAGGGCTGTAAGCCATTCGAGCGCAGCGCCACTGTATGCAGCAGAAGTTATTGAAGTATTGACGGGGATTGTTGTCTCTGACATATTTATAGATTGGGACTTTTAAACGTCTCTTTGGCAATTGTTTAGGTGCAAATGAACGGAATAATATGCAATTATAGACGCACCTAGAATACCTTTACCCAGAATTACCGTCCAAAATTAGTCAGCTTTTAGTATGAACCAACGTTACCCGCGCATATTTGCTGTTTTGCTCACCCTTTGTTTTTTTTGCCTGATAGGACTCTACACCCTTGAGTTTCCGGTTATTTCAAATACAATAAACGGGGGAAGTTTGGCGGTTGGCTCCATGATAACAGGCTTATTGGTATCAGCTGGGCTGCTTTGGCGCTTTCGGGAACGATTCACCCCCTGGGATCGGCATCGACCCGATGTGGCCTTCATTGTTGTTTCAAGCATGTTTTTTGCGCCACTGCTTGGCAGTTGGCTGAATCGTGGACTGGGCGAAACCGAATTGCAATCTTTTGATTTTGTCGCTGAAACACCATTTGTCGCATCCGGCTACGGCATCCTTCAGGGTGAAAAGGTAAAGCCCTCCGGTTATCATTTACAGGCAATTGACAACGGCATCAAGCGGCGTTTCAAGTACAAAACGCAGGAATACTACCCACTCACCAAACCCGGAGAAAAAATCATGCTTCCCATCCGAAAAGGATTTTTTGGCGCAAGGGTTATGCTGCTGAAATGACCAAACTCAATTCAGCCTTAATTTTGGCCCTTTGGCATAGCACGCCCGGCACCGAGGTTCATATTGTTCTTTTTCACCCAACAACACCACGGAGTCGCCTTCCGCTAGTCGGTAGGAGTGGCTGGCCAAATTGCCGCAATGCACACAAATAGCGTGTACTTTGGTCACATATTCAGCTACAGCCATTAAGTGAGGTATCGGGCCAAAAGGCATGCCGCGATAGTCCATATCCAGGCCCGCAAGAATTACCCGGATGCCGCGGTTGGCCAGCGTTTGGCAAACTTCTGGCAATTCAGCGTCGAAAAACTGCGCTTCGTCAATACCTACCACCTCTGTGTTTTCACTGATGTTCAGGATTTTGGAGGAATGATCCACTGGGATGGCATGTACGGAAGCTGTATCATGGGAAACAATGGCTCTTTCGTCGTATCGGGTATCGATGCCAGGTTTGAACACTTCAACTTTCATGGAGGCAATCTTCGCTCGTTTTAACCTACGAATCAATTCTTCCGTTTTTCCAGAAAACATGCAGCCGCAGACAACTTCGATCCAGCCGGCGCGTGGCTCATTAAAATGTGGTTCTAAAAACACTGTATAAAAGATTTTAATGCTCTAAAATTGGGTTCAAGTGCAGGAAAAAATGTAAAATAAGTCAATCTTCTTGCATTGGATGGTGCTATCAATCAAAAAAGTGTGAAATTCGCCGGTGAAAATAGAAACTCGCCACAAACATTAGCGCAATGGACTTGCAAAAAGCAAAAATTTACCTCGAAAAACTGAACCGCGAATTTGCCCGAATGGCCAGCGACCCGGATAACATCATGCGTATCGACATTGATATCATGGCTTCTTACGTCCGAGATTTATATGACGCTGTGTTGTCTGAAGATGCAGGTCACGCTCATAGGCATGAAACGAACACGGTACGCAAACCTCGTGTGGAACCCCCACCAGCACCAGCACCGCCAGTAGTGGTTGCAGCCCCGCCCGCCCCAGCGCCGCCAGTAGTGGTACCGCCGCCCCAGCCAGTAGTGGTACCGCCGCCGCTGCCAGTTCAAACCGTGGCACCGGCACCGCCACCAGCTCAACCAGTGGTGCCATCCCCACCAACAGTGGAACACCAGCCAGAACCAATAGTCGCAGCGCCTGCTCCTAAAAAATATGAAGCGCCGTCTGCTGCCATTGAGGCACTATTCGAGGAAAAAGAAGCAAAGGAGCTATCTGAAAAACTGTCGGAGTTGCCCATATCCAACTTGACAAAAGCCATTGCACTCAACGACCGTTTGCTGCTCACCAGCGAACTGTTCGCGGGCGACGGCAAAGCATTCGAAGCTACTATTGGTGCTATAAATGGACTTGAAAGCTATGAAGATGCCCAAGCATATCTGATCGACAACTGTGTCGTCCGGTACCATTGGACAGATAAAAAAAAGGCGGAACCAGCAAAAAATTTCATCAAACTGGTGCGCCGCAGATTCAAATAAGTGAAAGTCTTAGTAGTTGGGCAGGGAATCGCCGGCACCGTGCTGGCCCATGCATTGCAGCGCAAGGGCGCACAAGTAACAATGGCAGATACGGATTTGCTTGGTAAATCCTCCGCTGTCGCGGCGGGCATCATTAATCCCATAACAGGGAAACGCTTTGTAAAATCATGGCGGCTCGAAGATTTTTTTCCAGTTGCAAAGGCCATTTATCAGACGATGGAGGCTGAGCTAGAGGTCAAAATCTGGGAGGAGCGCCCCATCCTCCGGGTACTGAAAGATGCGGAAGAAGCCAACAATTGGTCGGCACGATGTACGTTACCTGAATACGAAGGTTATCTGACGGAGGCAAAAAATGCAGGCTCCTGGTCGGGATTGCTGAGACCGGGATTCCTTTTTGGGTCTATCGAAAAAGCAGCGCGGGTGAATTTCACCAATTTGCTTTCAACTTTCCGCGCCAAAGCGCAAGCCGCTGGCCAATTGCTGGAGAAGGAAGTTAAGTACGACGACACGGAGAAATTGCTGAAGGAATACGATAAAGTAGTCTACTGCGAAGGCCATAAAGCCGAAAACAACCCTTTTTTTCCAGCGTTGCCCTGGCAAATGGCCAAAGGCGAATCGCTGGTGATTCGTTTCGAAGATCCAAATGCCAGTAAAGTCACCGAAACGTTGAAAAAATCTACCCTCGTCACCCCCCTGGGCGATGGCCTTTTCTGGGCAGGTGGTTCTTTCCAGTGGCACTATCCCGACCTTGAGCCGAGCAAGCGTGAAAAGGAAAATATCGTAATGGGTTTGAAAGCGGCGTTTTCTGCACCATTTGAAGTGGTCAGCCATTCAGCGGGCGTGCGCCCTGCGGTAAAAGACCGACGTCCGTTTTTGGGGGAAAGTATAGTGTTGGCTAATGTCTTTATGTTCAATGGCTTAGGTTCCAAAGGAGCTTTACTTGCGCCTTATTGGGCGGAACATTTGTCGGAGCATTTGCTGAACGAAGCGCCGATTAATAATGAGGTGTGGGTGGGAAGAATGGTGTGATTGCAAAACCCTCGTGCATCTAAGATTTAAGCTTTCGCTTTGTAAATACTACTGTACGTTTTAGCACCATCATTTGCCTTCGGCAATCCTTAGATACAAGGTCTTGAAATCAATCTTACCTCCATTTATTTTCAGATGCTCCACAATGGCCAGCGCCCTTTCTATGCGCTTATCTGAACTCTTTACATTGCCAGCAATATACAGCAAGGTGCGAATTTTCCCAGCCGTGAGCGCATGAAACAGGTTGTCTCCTTCGACATCCTGAGCCAACACTTCTGCAAATTCTTCAGGCATGGGCAGGCCGTATTTACTGGTGTCTTTGCTCAGGCTGACGTTAAACCGGCTCCCTTCTTTTAATTTTAGCTGATCTCTGATTTTTTTGTTGACTGTAATCAGGTAGGTGCCATCGCCGCGCGGTAGCATGGCACATTGGTATTCTATTGCCTCGTTCAACACGCATATTACTCGTCGATCCTCCTCTGCCAGGGCATTGTATACGAAATCGGGTACAACAAAATGAGCCCCCCAGAGCTTGTTGGTGGAGATTTCTAGGGTGGGGGAGAAATGGTGGATGTGCATGATGAGGTTTTAGGTTTCAGGGTTTCAGGTTTCAGGTTCGCGTTGCCCTTGGGATGATTTAAAGTTTTAGCCAATAGGACAACAACAATCTAAAGGGCAACGCGAACCGGAAACCGGAAACCCTGAAACCGGAAACCTTACTCCAAGGGCAAAGCGAACCTGAAACCATGCCCCCCCCCTTTTTTTACCCTAAGTCGACATATACCGTTGCCCGATCTACCCGATCTGGCAGCGGCCCGAAATGCCCTAGCTTTATTTCAGCCATCTTACGGCCGGCCATGGAGCATTCGATCATGCTGCGCCCATCAAGGCGGGCTGTAAGGTAGCCTGACCAAAAGGCATCGCCAGTACCAGTGGGATCCAGAATTTCTACGGGCCGGGCAGGAAGGAATAGCTTTTCATTCGAATCGCCTACCCAACAACCTTGGTTGCCTAGGGTAAAACATACTTCAGTGGCACCCATTTTAAGGAAATGCTCGATCACGGTCTCCGGATTGGGCGTTTCACCTTCATACAGGCGAGCCCAATCGATATCACTGATCTTGATCAGTGAGTTCAAGCGGCAAAGCTCCGTGATAACCCGTTGGGCTTCTCTTTTATCCGGCCAAATTTTGGGGTCATAGTTGACATCAACACTGAGTTGGCAGCCAGTCTTTTTAGCTTTTTCTGCGGCCTCAAGTATGACTGATTTGGCGGGTTGCTTGCTCAGTGCAAAACAAGTCGTATGGAAAATACTGATCTCCTCGAAACGCTGGTAAGGGAATTGCCGGATGGAAAACTGGAAATCAGCCCCGCGATAAGCTTGAAAATTGGTCAGCTCTGCAGCGCGGTTCACTAAAATCAGGGTGGTAGGGTCCTCAACCCTGGATACATAAGCGACATCTACGCCAAGACGCTCCACATAATTGAGCAGCACTCCACCCATGTCATCCGTGCCGACACAAGCTACTAAAATTGCCTTATTACCCAAACGGGCCATGTTCATGGCCAAATTGGCGGGACTTCCACCCGGTATTCGGTGGAAAAGGAAGGCTTCGTCCAGGGTTTGGACAAATTCTGCCGGAATAAATTCAACGAGGAGTTCCCCGGCTGAAAGAATATCTATCGGTCTGCGCATATTCAACTAATCGCGGTTGTAAGCTAATGGTTGGAGTTAATTGTTCGCTATTAGGTTGAATATCAGTCGATTAATCCTTTCCTTGTATGGTGTAGCAACTCAATTACGGGGTGCAATGATACGACGCTTTTCCATTCCTTGGGCGGTGCTGTGCATATTTTAAGTAGTTTGTTTGGTGGGCGACACAGAACGGGGCTAAGTTTGACGCACCATAAATATGTACAATGGAGCATCAAAATCCGCTACAACCCGTAAACCGTACCAGCCATGATTGGGCCGACCGCTTGCGCAACATCGCAACCGTCATGGTCATTGCCATCCATGTGGCTGCGCCGATTGCCCATGATCCCAACGATATCAATTCCTCCTGGTGGTGGGTTGGAAATTTTTGGAACTCGATCAGCCGACCAGGCGTGCCCCTGTTTGTCATGCTCAGCGGCTTTCTTTTGTTGGGTAAGGACTACCCGCTTCCTGTTTTTTTGAAACGCCGCTTTACTAGGGTGTTGATTCCCGCGCTCTTTTGGATGATCGTCTATCTGGTATATGGTTTTTTTGCCAATGGCAAACCAGCAAGTATATTGGAGGGCTTGCGGGACTTAGTTGTAGGCCCGGTTCATTACCATTTGTGGTTTATTTACTTGATTATTGGCCTTTACCTGCTTTACCCAATACTACGGCCCTGGGTGAAATCAGCACAGGAACAGGATTTTATGTATTTCTTCATCATGTGCATCATTGGCACTTGGTGTTATAAAATTCTTGCCTTGTTTTATAATCTACCACTTGGGGTGCATTTTGAATTGTTCACCAACAACGCAGGCCATTTTGTCCTTGGGTATTACTTGGGAACAAAAAGCGCTGCGGGTACTGGGGCGGGCAATGAGTTTGTACAACCTTGGCGATTGTCGTCCCGACAATTGTTCCTATTGGGTCTTGGCTTGGTAATATTGGGCACGGCAAGTACCTGCATAGCGTCTTATCTGCTCAATATGGGTTTCCAGCCTGGCCAGCAGTTCAATGTGTTTTATTACGATTATCTCACGCCAAATGTGGGTATTTCTGCCATTGGTTGGTTTCTATTGGTGCGATTTGGGTTAGATAAGCACGCGTTATTGGAGGTTGAAAAGGAATTTGCCGCTGCGAGCTTTGGTATTTACCTGGCCCATGTTCTGGTGATGGACTGGTGGGGAAAATGCGGTTTTTGGCATAGCGCCCAACACCCCTTCAAAGGCATTCCTGGATTGACAGGACTTGTCACCTTGATGACCTTTATGGTTGTGCTGATGTTGCGTGCTTTGCCCGGAGGCAAAAAGATCACTTGATGTTTCGGCATTGGTTTTTTATTATGGGTGCTTTTTTTCGCCTGTTATGCGCCTTTTCTAAGGCTTTGTGGCGCTTGCGTTTTGGCTTGGATCGGATTTTGGTGCTACCCGAACAGACTCGTTTGTCGCTAATTGAAACAGGCCGACTGCGGCATTATTTTTTTGGCGCGCAGTATCTGAGCGTCCTGTTTTGCAGCCAGCTTGGACGCGGAAAAACCGCACAGGAACACAAGCTTTTTTTTGACTTATCAGCCCTGGCGTCTTTTTTTGATGATATGGTGGATGCGCAACGGGTAATATTTGAATCCCCAAATTCTCCAAAGAATCCTACTACATTTGGCCAAATGGCGGACGAACGAAAACTAGCCCTTCATTTCTTCCAAAACGTAACACACAGGCTTCCCATGGAAAATCTTCCAATGTTTCAGAATTACCTACAGCGCGTTTATGCCGTAGAAATTGCGGGACAACAATGGACCAAGGATGCAGATATTTGCAGCATCAAAAAGATCACGGCAGAAAAGGGCGGCTGCGCTGTCTTGTTGTTCCGTTGCTTGCTGCAGCCCTTGCCTGGTATACAGGAAACAAAAGCCTGGATGGAATTTGGCAACTTGATTCAACTATCCGACGATATTTTTGATCTCTGGTTCGATCAGCAGGGAAATGTGGCCACGTTGGCGACTTTGTTGGCCGAAGGAGGCCGGGTGGGGGAGCTGGAGGGGCTTTTTGAAGAACAATTAACCCGCACAAAGCGGGCTTTTATTGAAACACCCGTTTCAAAATGGCGCATCCGGCGTACGCTGGCGGGTGTACACGTGCTAACAGCCATCACCCGCACTTGCCTGCTGCGCTACCAACAATTGGCGGGAAGGCACCGTAAACTACCCCTCGCCAACCGTCGTTTGATGGTGGTGGATATGGAAAAATGGTCGAACAAGTGGCGCTCCTTGCGGTTTCTACTGTTCAGTCGATGAGCTATTTGCGGTGTAAATTCCAGTCTGCGCAGAATTTTCGATTGAAACAGAAACTTTTTCAATCGGTATTCGGTTTTTCATTTTGTCAACAAGGTCAGTTGGCCACCATTTCATCGGAAAATCAAATTTCCGCAAGTGGGTGTTGATCTATCCATAATTTTCATCTGTCCGTACGCCTTATGCTTTCCCGGTTCTTTAAACATTGGCGCGGTGCCTACCTGGGCATCCCAAAAGAGATTTGGTTTTTGTCATTTATAAACCTTATCAACCGCTGTGGCTCTATGGTGATTGCATTTATCATGCTTTACCTGACACAGGAATTGCAGTTCGGTATCCGGGATGCGGGGTATACCATGATGTTATTTGGTGCTGGATGCTTGGTCGGATCGTATATCGGCGGCTGGCTTACAGATAAGGTAGGCAGTTTCCCGGTTCAATTTTGGAGCCTGGCGCTTAATGGTATCGTACTGATTCTCATGCTCCAGGTACATACCTTTTGGGCGATGTGCTTCGCGGTATTTATCATGGCATTGGTTTCGGAGGTGTTTAGGCCCGCCAACTCGGTGGCTATAGCGGTCAATTGTACACCTGAAAACCGCACCCGCTCCATTTCACTGTACCGAATGGCCGTGAACCTCGGCTGGGCTGTAGCGCCAGCTTTCGGAGGCTTGTTGGTCGTACTGGGTTGGTCCTGGTTGTTTTGGGTAGATGGCCTTACTTGTATTGGCGCGGCATTGATGTTGTACGCCTTGATGCCACCAAAGCGTCAGCGGGAAAAAAAGGCCGAAGTAGCAATAAACACAGATATCGCCGAACCAGGAAAATCTCCTTATCGCGACAAAAAATTTCTGGTTTTTGCCCTGCTGACCTGCCTGAATGTGATCGTTTTCATGCAGTTTTTATGGACAATTCCCTTGTATTGGAAAGAGCAGTTCGGCTGGAGCGAATCAAAGGTCGGTTTGATGAGTGCGATAAACGGCCTGCTGGTGTTTTTAGTTGAAATGCCACTGATATTTCAGCTTGAGGGTCGGCGTACGCACATACACTATATTCGGATAGGTCTCTTGTTTTATGCAGCCTCCTACCTCTTTTTTCTGCTCCCCATTGGGTTCACAGCGGTAGCAATATTGTACTTGATCGCGATTTCTTTGGGAGAAATGTTCGTTATGCCCTTTAGCAGCAATTTTGTTTATGGGCGTTCTACCGGCGCTTTTCAGGGGCAATACATGGCCCTATATGGCATTGCCTGGGCTTTGGCCAACACCTTGGCACCTTTGTATGGCACACAGGTCGTCGCGGCCTGGGGCTACAACACCCTTTGGACCTTAATGGCCATACAGACTTTGCTGGTGTGGGGAGGTTTTTGGTACTTGGAAAAGGGAATGACTGGTGGCTCCGTCTTCAAGCGATCGGTAGGATAAACCTCGTAGGTCTAAAACCTCAGAAGCCTACCAAAAAAAACAAAGTTTTTTTTGGTAGGCTTCTGAGGTTTTAGACCTACGAGGTTTTAGGGCAAACTAATAATCGCGGCTGGCCCGCAAGTTCAAGAACATCTTAAACCCAAATGTCACCGAAATTACCTTTGCCTGGATGTGGTAATTGGCATCCATTAACACTTCAAAATTTTTGAACACATCCCGGATATAAAAATAACCCAGCTCTGTGCCAACAGTGTAGTCAATGCCATAGCCAGTATCGTCCAATTCAATACCGGGCTCCGATTTGCGGGTGTCAAACTGGTAACGTACCCCTGCTTTTCCCATAGCGGTAAAAGCGGCGCGTTTGGTTTTCGCGCAGCGGTCGCCATTGGAGCGGTATTTGCCCAAACCTCCCTCAATCAGGGCATACGGGGTGGTAATGATCGAGTTTTCGAATTCATTGCTTTGTGGATCGGCAGTTATATGCGCACCGATACCGAGCCTGGCAACACTCCAGTGGGTGCCCACATTCATGGCCATGCCTAAGCCCAGGCCCAGGCGGTTAGCAACGTTCTCCACATCGGGTGCAACAACGTGGATGGCGGGAACATCCAAAAAGAGGCGGGATTTATCTTGTGCCGTAGCACTGAAATGTAGTGATGCCAACAAAGAGAAGGCGAGTAAAATTTTGTTCATAATGTCAGTATTTTCGTGAAGGATTCAGGGGGCAAGATACGCGTCTCCGTTTATTCGCTGCCCTAATTCCTGCGATCAATTGAAAGGAATTTTGATATTGAAACAGGCACAATGTGCAAAGGACAGGAATAATGTCTGGCTGAGGCATTACTTTCGCCCCGAATTCTCCAATGTATTCCCATGGCAAAAAAATCTACAGCTTCCACCCGATCACCGGCTCAGAACCAATCTGACAGCAATATTCCTGTTGAAAAATGGCTCCCATGGGCGCTTGCAGGGCTTGCGTTCCTGCTTTTTGCTACAGGCTTCAAGAACGAAATGTTGGCCATGGACGACCATACGGCGACCTTGAACAACCTGGCGGTGACGGATTTCGCGCTCTTCAGCGATTTCAACCTGGGCATGTTTGCGCCAGTTACCTGGTTGGGGTATGCCATCGCCTTTCAATTCGGCGGCGAAAGCAGTATTTTGTACCACGTGTTGAGTGCGCTGGTACATGCTGCCAATGTGCTGCTGGTGTTCCAATTGTTCCGGCAATTGGGCAGCAACGTGACGGTGGCAGGCTTCGTCGCTTTTTTCTTTGCCATTCACCCGATACAAGTTGAGTCCGTAGCCTGGATCGCGGGTTTTAGTACGCCGCTATTTTCATTGTTCAGCTTGCTGGCCATGCATTTTTATGTGAAGCATTGCGCCGAGGAAAGGATGGGCACTAATTTCTGGATGGCAGTAGGCATGTTCTTATTGGCTTGTTTGTCCAAATCAGCTGCCGTTACATTGCCGCTCACCCTGCTTGTATTGGATATTTGGTTGAAACGTCCGCAAGACATCAAGCTTTACCTCGAAAAAACTCCATTTGTCGCCATTTCCCTGGCTTTTGGTATCCTAACCCTATTTTCCCGCCAACACGCTGGTCAGTTGGACCAACCTGCCGATTTCAACCTGCTCGATCGCGGGTTGATGGCTTGCCATACTGTTCTGTTTTACTGGAAAAAAATACTCATGCCCACTGGCCTGAGCATTTGGTATCCATTTGTCAAAACGAACGGTGCCTGGGATTGGACTTACTATGCATCGCCCGTGCTGCTTGCGGGGATTCTGTTTGGCGCATGGCGCAGCCGCAACGCCATGCCGTTGCTATGGATTGGCATTTTGTTCTATTTGTCCAATATCATTATCGCATTGCCTTGGGCCACCTTTGGCTCTTTTGAGTTGCGTTCAGATCGCTACAATTATCTGGCTTGCCTGGGTATTTTTGTGATTTTGACCGCGTTACCAGCCTATTTTAGTGAAAAAAAGCCCTCCTGGGTGACCCCTTCATGGGCTGCATTGGTTGGATTGGGCGCTATATGGCTGATCGCTGCGGGTTCCCGTGTTTTGGAATGGAAAAACACCATTTCCCTGATTGAAAGTGCCATGAAGGCAACGGGCGATAATTTTGGCAAAGCATACCTCTGGCGTGGTACCATTCTGGCAGATGCGGGAAAGGGCGACGCTGCACTCCAAGACTTTAACAGAGCGCTCAATATTAACCCGCAGTTGTATGATGCTTACAAATACCGGGGCAATATTATGGGACTTCGGAAAAATTATGAGGCTTCCGTCAATGACCTGAGCAAGTACATTAAGCAATTTCCGAATGCAGCCCCTGAAATTTACAACCGGGGGCTTTCCCTTACCAACCTTAACCAGGATTCATTGGCGCTTGAAGACTACAACCGTTGCTTGGAGCTGGATTCTAAATTCTACCGCGCGTACCGCGCGCGAGGGAACACCTACTTAAAATTAGGTGATCCTGAAAAAGGGAACGCTGATTTAGAGGAGTATGCTCGATTAAAACCCCCTCAATAAGGATATTGGTGGTTTTGATTGACGAATGCAGATTACATGATTGACGAATGTTGAAGTATCACGCTTGGCAATGGGTATAAAATGAGACAAAATTTATTTCCGTTTCCTCGGTTATTCGTTTGTTTCACAACTGCTTTTTGACGCAACGTCCACTTCAACATTCGGCAATCATGTAATCTGCATTCGCCAATCAAAAAAGCCCGCGAGATGTCTCAAAAAACGCTTGGCTCTGCGCTTCGTTCATGCATCTGTCCAAAGGAGGGAGAAGCCACTAAAAAAAAGTCAGCCCTGCATTGCGCAGGACTGACACATCAAAACAAAACGAAAAACCAACTTTTATTTTTGTTATAGGTTGAGTTTTTACCTGTGTTAGGTATCAGCTTTTAGATGCCTCCAACACATAGAAATCACACACAACCTAATTTCCTTCTTCTATCTTACTACGAAGCCGAACGGGTATCTCTTGCGGTTTATTGTTGCGAACCACCGTGAGTGTCATCGTTTCTCCTACCTTAGAACGTCCAATTTGCTCTAAAAGTTCAGCCGTGGATGTCACATTTGTGCCATTTGCTTTGGTCACGATATCGTTTTCGAGCATGCCAGAACGGGCAGCCGAACCTTCTGGATCAAGGTCGATGATCACAGCGCCCTGCATGAAATCTAATTTTAACTGTTTGGCGATGGTATTGTCCATGGTGGCCACGTTTACCCCAAGGTAAGCGCGTTTATACTCCCCGTACTTAATCAGGTCGTCCGCAATCCTGGTGACCAGGTTAACGGGGATGGCGAAGGAATAGCCGGCAAAAACACCGTTTGGCGTGGCAATAGCCGAGTTTATACCAATCAACTTTCCATTCACATCTACCAACGCGCCCCCTGAATTTCCAGGGTTTACAGCAGCATCAGTCTGTATGAACGACTCAATTGCTTTGCCCCCTTTGATGATGTCAATGGAGCGGCCTTTGGCACTAATGATACCCGCCGTCACAGTTGACGTCAAGTCGAAAGGGTTGCCAACGGCCAAGGCCCATTCTCCAACCCGAACTTGGTCAGAGTTGCCAATTTCAATAGCAGGCAAGTTTTTTGTGTCAATTTTAATAACAGCCATATCGGTGCTGGCATCGCGGCCGACCATTCGCGCTTTGAACTCCCGGTTATCGTGTAAAGTGACGACAAATTCATCGGCAAATTCAACAACGTGATTGTTGGTTAGGATATAACCGTCCTCTGTGTAAATCACCCCGGAACCTGTACCAGAACGCGGTTGTTGTTGGTAACCATAACTTTGTCCAAAGAAATATTGGAAAGGATCGGAGTAGCGTTGTTCGCGCTGGCGCGATGCTGCAGACTCCCGGCTTTCGGTAGCCTTAATGTGCACCACAGCATCCATCGATTTTTCGGCAGCTTTGGTGAAGTCAAAAGGAACGGGGCCAGTGCCATAATTTACTTGACGGGCAAAGGTTGGTTGTGGCGATTGGGATGTGTATTGTGGTGGCTCAGTGAATTTTACCGCAGCGAATACAACCATCCCACCGACGGCACCTGCAAGCAATGTGGACCAAATCTTCTGCATAATTGTAAAGGTTGTTGTTTTATTTTAAAAGAATGTTTCTGTATAATGACTTCAAATGAAACGCGAAAGTTGGGTAGTTGCTGCCGAAAATAGACATTTTAACGCTGTGTTAACCTTGTTTTCAAGCGGCAACCAAAGTTCAAATTTTCAAATAAAACGCTCAATTTTACAACATGGTTTTCCTTCTAAAGACAAACTGCTCTATCTTGCCGACGAACACCTGATATGAACCGTCGTTTCGTCCAAACACATACGCTCGAATCAATGCTCCAGCCTGAAACGCCGCTGGAAAAGACCTTATTGTCTGTCCCTGATTTTCGTCAAGGCCTGCTTTGGGGCGAGCCTCGTTTTGGCCATCCTGAAGGTACTGTTGCCATCCACGTTAAAGAAGTATTGGACAACATTTCTTTGATTCCCAATCTTTCTGCAACGGATCGGAGTCATTTGCGCTTGATTGCACTGGCGCATGATACCTTTAAATACAAAGAAGATCGATCAAGGCCGCGCGACTGGAGCAAACACCACGGGGTGCTTGCACGTCGGTTTCTGGAAGTATATACGCGTGAAGCAGTGGTTTTGGATGTTGTTGAAACCCACGATGATGCGTATTACCATTGGCTATCACTTAACTGCAATGCTGCACCACGTTCTATCAATGACCTATTGGACAAAGTCGGTTACTGTTTGCAAGTTTATTACCTGTTTTTTAAATGTGATACCCAAACGGGCGATAAAACTCAAGCGCCCCTGCGTTGGTTTGAAAAACAAATGCCAAACATTGAGCCTGTGGTTCTCAAACCGTTCTGGCCTTGGGAAAAGCTCTAAGTCCTTTCAAAGGAGCTTACCATAAACACCTTTTTCTATAACAAGCTGCGTACTTTTACGGCTCCAACCGGATAATTGAAAGGAATGAAAAAGAGATACCTCGTTACAGCCGCGCTCCCTTATGCCAATGGCCCCCTTCACATCGGGCATTTGGCGGGCGCTTATCTCCCAGCTGATATTTATGTGCGCTACCTCCGGCTGATGGGCCGTGATGTAGTATTTGTGTGCGGCTCCGACGAGCACGGCGCTGCCATTACTGTAAAAGCCAGAAAAGAAGGCACAACACCCCGCGCTGTGGTGGATAAGTACAACGCCATGTTGAAGGATACCTTTAAAAAAATCGGTATATCCTTCGATATATACCACCGGACAACAGAACCGCTCCACCACCAGACTTCCCAGGATTTTTTCAGGAAACTCAATGATAACAACGAGTTTATCGAAGAAACAACCGAGCAGTACTACGATGAAACAGTGGGCCAATTTCTAGCAGACCGTTATATCACGGGCATTTGCCCCGTTTGTGCCAACCCGGACGCTTATGGCGATCAGTGCGAAAAATGTGGCTCTACTTTGAGCCCAACTGAGTTAATAGAACCAAAATCTATGCTTAGCGGCTCCATTCCGGTGAAACGCCCCACCAAGCACTGGTTCCTGCGCCTCGACCAGCATGAAGCCTGGCTTCGGGAATGGATCAATACAGGCAAAGCTGATGGCAAACAATTGCACAACCCTGCTGATTGGAAAAACCACGTGCTTGGGCAGTGCAACTCCTGGCTCGATCAAGGGCTGCAGCCCCGAGCCATGACCCGTGACCTCGATTGGGGTGTGGATGTGCCGCCCGAAATCCCGGATTCCGCTGGGAAGAAATTGTACGTCTGGCTGGATGCTCCCATTGGCTACATTTCTGCCACCAAACAATGGGCTATTGACAACGGTAAGGATTGGGAGCCTTATTGGAAAAATGAGGAAACTGCCTTGATTCATTTCATTGGTAAAGACAATATTGTATTCCACTGCCTCATTTTCCCGGCAATTCTGAAAGCCCATGGAGGCTATATTTTACCCGTAAATGTGCCCGCCAACCAATTTATGAATTTGGAAGGCCGTAAATTGTCCACCTCGAAAAATTGGGCGGTTTGGGTGCACGAGTACTGCGACGAATTTGCGGGGCAGGAAGATGCACTGCGCTACAACATGATTCGCAAAATGCCGGAACAGAGCGACAGCGAATTTACCTGGAAAGGTTTTCAGGAAACCAATAACAACGAATTGGTGAACAACCTCGCCAATTTTGTGAACAGGGTGCTGGTACTGATCCATAAATATTATGCAGGGGAAGTGCCTGAGATCAACCCGGCACAACTGTTCAAAAGCGGCTGGGAAACGGACAAAACAGGCACTTACACGGAAGAGCTGGCTTTAATTAAGCTAAAGCTGGAAGCTATGTGCCAAGAGCTAGAGCACTTTAACTTGCGTGAAGCCATGCTGCAGGTCATGGAAATTTCCAGCGCCGGAAATGCCTTGCTGCAATTCAATGAACCTTGGAAAACCGTAAAAACAGATCCCGAGCTGGTGAAATCAGTGATGAACCTGGCCTTGCAATACGTTGCAGCGCTTTCAGTAGCGATGCGACCATTCCTGCCATTCAGTTCGGATAAGCTGCGCAACATGCTGCAATTGCCCGCCTTGCAAGACAATGGCGATTTGGAGCAGGTGCTTCAAGCATTTTCTAATGGAAGACCATTGGCACCTGCCGGGCATGTCATCGGTGCGGCGGAGCATTTGTTTTCCCGAATAACGGATGAGGTTATTGATGCTCAAATAGCCAAATTAAAGGCAAATGAACCCGAAACACCAGAAATTCCCGTAGATGAAAAAACGCCCACCGCAATTACATACAAACCCATGAAAGAAACGATCCAATACGACGATTTTGCGAAAATGGACATTCGCACCGGCACCATTCTGACAGCAGAGAAGGTAGAGAAATCAAAAAAACTCCTGAAACTTAGTGTAGATTTAGGCTTCGAGCAGCGCACCATCCTCTCTGGAATCGCCGAGCATTTTCAACCAGAAGCCATTATTGGCAAGCAGGTAATTGTTTTGGCCAACCTCGCGCCACGCGCCATGATGGGTACCGAATCTCAGGGAATGATCTTGATGGCTGAAGATGCAGCAGGGAAATTGAGCTTTGTGTCGCCAGAGTCTGGTTGGCCTAGTGGAATGGGGGTGCAGTAGGCAATTTGGCAAAAAGCAAAGTGCAAAAAGCAAGTTGGCAAGGAGCAAAAGGCAAGTGTGCAAGGAGCAAAAGGCAAATAGCAAAAAGCGATTGGGATGTAATGATTTTCTTTTTGGTTTATGACTTAATTTCCTAAAACGAAGCGATATGATCAAGAAAATACTGTCACCTGATGTGATTTCTGTCGATTTAGCGGCACTTATGCTGCGACTTACTTTTTGTGGGCTGATGATTTTTAATCATGCTTTTATCAAACTCACCCTTTTTGGTGAAAGTCCCGAAAGCTTTCCTGACCCAGTTGGGGTGGGGGCAAGCACCTCGTTTTACCTGGTTATTTTTGCTGAAATCATTTGCTCCAGCTTGGTGCTAATTGGGCTGTTTACGCGCTTGGCATTGGTGCCTTTATTGGCTACAATGGCAGTGGCGTTGTTCAAGGTGCAATGGGCGAATGAGTTGACAGACAAAGAGTTGCCGTTGTTGTACCTGGCAGTTTGGGTTGCGTTAATGTTACTCGGTCCGGGTCGTTGGTCGGTTGATTGGCGGATTCTGCGCACCGACACCGGGCGTTAGATCTTCCAGGTTTTAAAAACCTGGAAGATCTAGGCCGCAACTACAACTTCTTCCCCTGCATCGCAGCACCAATCGTCGCATCCATCGCCCTGTGCGCCAGCGGACTCGTGTACGTGTTTAATTCCTCTATACTTTTCAGAATCAAGTCTTTATCGCTGCCAGCTGTAGCGTTTCGCAACTTTTCAAGCATGGACTTTGTCGTTCCTTTCTCCTCTGCAGACAAAATCGCATCGTTTTGCTTTAAGAACTTATCACCTGAAAGCAGCAGGTTGTTGGCTTCATTACGTGCTTCCAGCAATCCCCGCGCTGCCATATCGTCTTTAGCATGCTGGATGCTGTCGATCAGCATCAGCGCCATTTCTTCTTCACTGATGCCGTAGGTTGGGCGGATTTCAACCTGCGTTTCGAGGCCTGAGCGCAGTTCGCTGGCCCGAACGGTTAGGATGCCATCGGCATTTAGAATAAACTGAATATCGATTTTTGGCAGGCCCGCGGGCATGGGCGGTATGCCTTTGAGTATGAACTCGCCCAGTTTTCGGTTGTGCTCCACCAGATCGCGCTCTCCTTGAAACACACTTATTTTCAGGTTTTTTTGACCGTCGACACTGGTGGTGTACTGCCTGCCTGCTTTGGTCGGTATTTTTGAATTTCGTGGGATAATCGTATCCATCAAACCGCCGACCGTTTCAATGCCCAAGGAGAGTGGTGTCACGTCGAGCAGCAAAATGTCCTGCTGATTGCCCGCCAATACATCTGCTTGTATGGCAGCGCCCATAGCGACTACTTCGTCAGGGTTGATATCGTCGTAAACGGGCTGTTTGAAAAAATCTGCCACCGTTTTTTTTACCAGCGGGACACGGGTACTACCGCCTACGAGGATTACTTTGCCAATGTCTTCAATCTTAAGTTTGGCATCCCGCAATGCGTTTTTGCAACAATCGATCGTGCGCTCCACCAAAGGCTGAATCAGGGCTTCAAATTCGACTTTTGTTAAGCTGATTTTTGATCCATTGATTTGACTTTCAAATTTTTCTGTGCTGGAAAGCGCTTTTTTTGCGGCCTCAGCAGCCAGCCGTAATTCCTGTCCAAACGCCTTGTTGTTACTCAAATAGTCATTATCGAGGCCAAGCGCTTTCATCCAATGCTGCATGATGGCCCGATCGAAATCATCGCCGCCCAGGTAGGTGTCGCCATTGGTGGAAAGCACTTCAAAGATACCGTCTTGGATTTGAAGGATGGAGATGTCGAAAGTGCCGCCACCAAGGTCGTACACGGCAGTGGCGCCTTGCTGGGTTGGGCTGTATGCCAGTGCGGCAGCGGTGGGCTCGTTCACGATACGCAGCACATCCAGGCCCGCGAGTTTACCTGCATCCCGAGTGGCCTGGCGTTGGTTGTCGTTGAAATAGGCTGGAACAGTGATGACAGCCTTGCTGACTACCATATCCAATTCTGTCTCAATACGCGTTTTCAATTCCTTGAGAATCAGGGCGCTGAGTTCGATGGGCGTGAAAAACTTGTCTTTAACCCGAATTTTCACCAGCGCATCTGCATCGTCGTCGAGGATTTGATAGCCGAAATATTGCGTCTGGTCACTCAGGTCTTTGAAGGACTTCCCCATCAGCCGTTTTACCGAAAAAATAGTGTTGGCAGGGTCGGTTATCAGCCTTTCTTTTGCAGCATCTCCCACCGTAACCGATTGTTTTTCATCGAAATGTACCACAGAAGGCACGAGCGTGCTGCGTCCGTCCTTTCCTTTTACACAATGCGGTACTCCGTCTTTAATATACGCCACGAGGCTGTTGGTAGTGCCGAGATCTATGCCGACGATGAATTCTGTCGGCTTTATGATGTTACCGTCTTTCAGGTTGATTGAAAATGTTGCCATGCTAGTCTAATGCGCCGAAAATGGGGGTATAATTGGTGTAAAAAATGATATTGCCTCCAAATGGGCGGCAAAAGTAAAACATCCTATCGCGGAATTGGTTGGAAAAATACAATTGTCCAAGTATTCTTGCGCTTTTGGTTCCCAACTTTGGGCAGTTTTGAACGACCTTCGCACCCGAAAATGAAATTCTATCCGCTTAAAATATCAGATGTCCGCCGCGAGACCAAAGACTGCGTTTCGATTGCCTTTGAAGTGCCAGCGGACTTGAAAGAGGTTTTCAAATTTACGCAGGGGCAGTACCTCACCTTGCGCACCCATATTGGGGAAGAGGACGTGCGTCGTTCCTATTCCTTGTGCAGCAGCCCTTTGGAGGCTTGCTGGCGGGTGGCCATAAAAAAAGTAGATGGCGGGGTATTCTCCTCGTTTTCCAATGAAAAGCTCAAAAAGGGCGATATATTGGAGGTAGCACTTCCCGACGGCCGCTTTTTCCCCGCGGCACTTGCGATTGAGCCTGCTGGCAAATACGTTTTATTCGCCGCAGGTTCAGGCATTACCCCTATTATTTCCATCATAAAAACTGTGCTGGAGTCGGTTCCTGACAGCGAAGTAGCCCTTGTTTACGGCAACAAAAACGCAGCATCTGTTATTTTTCGGGAGGAAATTGAAGGCTTGAAAAACCGATTCCTGGGACGTTTGCGCGTCGTGCACATCCTCAGCCGCGAGCGCATGGACACCGAATGGCAGCGCGGTCGCATCGACAAAGAGCGTTTGGAGCAGATTTTTGAAAAATTACCGGATTTATTGGACGCAGAACAGTATTTTGTGTGCGGTCCGGAAGATATGACGGCAAATGTGCGGGAAGTTTTAGAAAAACAAGGCGTTTCCAAATCAAAAATCCACTTTGAATTGTTTGGTACCGGGAAGGGCATAGTAAAAAAGCAAATTGCAGCCACGCCGGAAACCGTTATAGCCCACGCCGAAATCCGTTTAGACGGCGTTCGCTTTGATGTGCCGATACATGAAGGCCAAGTAGTGTTGGATGCAGCTTTGGCAGCTGGTGCAGATTTGCCTTTTGCCTGCAAAGGCGGTGTTTGTTGCACCTGTCGTGCCAAATTAGTTGAAGGCGAAGTGGAAATGGAAGTCAATTACGCCCTCGACCCGCATGAAGTAGCGGCGGGGTTTATTCTTACATGCCAGTCACACCCCAAAACACCGACGATCAAAGTCGATTTCGACATTAAATAGTTGTTCGTTGATAGTTGATAGTTGTTCGATTACGATCACTCGATGGGTGTTTAGGCTTGTGCTTTTCAAGACCACGTTTTCGTTGATTGTTTCCAATCCCTTGGTTCAAGTGTGGAACATGGCAAGAAAAATCAAAATAGAAACTCATCTGGTTTGTTTTCAGTGAAAGAGGCTAAACAACAAAGAAATACCAAAGGCTCGGAAACGAACAACTATCAACGAACAACTATCAACGAACACCCCGTTGTGAAATTTTCTTGAAACTAAGTGACACAACATTTAACGAGCGAATGTGAACGAACAACTATCAACTATCAACGAACAACGAAAAAATGAGTACACAGGCAGATTTAGAGCAACGATTTCAGGCGCGTATTGACGCCGAGCAAAAAATTGAGCCGAAGGATTGGATGCCCGATGCTTACCGCAAAACGCTGATTCGGCAGATTGGGCAACATGCCCATTCTGAAATTGTCGGTATGTTGCCAGAAGGTAACTGGATCACACGGGCTCCAAGTTTGCGGCGAAAAGTGGCGTTGCTGGCCAAAGTTCAAGACGAGGCAGGCCACGGGCTTTACCTCTATGCTGCTGCTGAAACCCTTGGGGTAAGCCGCGACCAGATGTACGAAGAATTGCATTCGGGCAAAGCCAAATACAGCTCCATATTCAACTATCCAACGCTTTCCTGGGCCGATATTGGTGCGGTGGGCTGGTTGGTAGATGGGGCAGCGATTATGAACCAAGTGCCACTCTGCAAATGCAGTTTCGGTCCTTACGCCCGTGCGATGGTGCGGGTATGCAAGGAGGAAAGCTTTCACCAGCGACAAGGGTTTGAGATCATGATGACCCTGGCGCATGGTACTACCGCCCAGCATAAAATGGCTCAAGACGCGCTCAACCGCTGGTGGTGGCCATCTATGATGATGTTTGGCCCCAATGATGATGCTTCTCCGCACTCGGCCCAGTCGATGAAATGGAAGATAAAACGCTATACCAATGACGACCTGCGGCAGAAATTTGTGGATGTCATGTTCGAGCAAGTACAGGTTTTGGGACTTACTATTCCTGACCCAGCGTTGCGTTGGAATGCCGAGACCGGGCACTGCGATTTTGGTGAAATTGATTGGACAGAGTTCCATGAAATCCTGCGGGGCAACGGCCCTTGTAACAAAGAGCGCTTGGATGCCCGCAACAAAGCCTGGGACGATGGCGCCTGGGTGCGCCAAGCTGCCACGGCTTTTGCTGAAAAAAGAAAAACGACACCCAAGGCATAAAAGAAAACAACCATGAACGCAGAATTTCCACTTTGGGAAGTATTTATTCGCTCGCATGGCGGCCTCAACCACAAACACGTGGGCTCCCTTCATGCCGTAGACGCTCAAATGGCGCTCGAAAACGCACGAGACGTGTACACGCGCCGCCAGGAAGGCGTATCCATCTGGGTAGTGCCTTCAGAGGCCATCACGGCCTCTGATCCTGAAGACGCTGATTCATTTTTCGAGCCAGCGAAAGACAAGATTTACCGACATCCCACTTTTTACGAAGTGCCGGAGAATGTAAAACACATGTAATGCAGCAATACCTTTTACACCTTGCCGACAATGCCCTGATTCTCGGCCACCGCCTGTCTGAATGGTGCGGGCATGGTCCTGCGTTGGAAATCGACATGGCCATGACCAATATTTCCCTCGACTTGATCGGTCAGGCTAGGAATATATATGAATATGCCGCCAAACTGGAAGGCCAAGGCAAAACCGAGGATGACCTTGCCTACCTGCGCGATGCCACCGATTTTCGCAATGTTTTGCTGGTAGAGCAGCCTAACAGCGATTTTGCCCACACCATTGCACGCCATTTTTTGTACGATACCTACAATTTTTACTTCCAGCAAAAGCTTTGTGAAAGCAGCGACAAACAATTGGCTGCCATTGCCGAAAAATCACTCAAAGAGGTAGCATACCACTTGCGCTGGAACAGCGAATGGGTGATTCGCCTGGGCGACGGCACCCCGGAAAGCAAGGAACGAATCCAAACTGCGATCAACGACCTGTGGTCGTTCCGTGGTGAATTGCTCACGCCTGCAGCGTATGAAAAGGATGCAGTAGCGGCAGGTTATGGTGTTGATTTGTTGGGGATCAAAAAAGACGTAGAGCACAGGATATTTGAAGTCCTGGACCAGGCAACGCTGTTGCGCCCGGAAGATGGCTGGATGCAATCTGGCGGAAAAATTGGCCGACACAGCGAGCATCTCGGCTTTATTTTAGCTGAAATGCAGTTTTTACAACGTGCTTACCCCAATTCGACATGGTAACAAGCACAGGAACAGCGGACAATAATGCTGCAATACAAGCTGCAAAAAATCTAATCGCACAAATTTGGGCCTGGCTCGAAAATGTGTGCGACCCAGAAGTCCCCGTGCTTTCTGTGCTTGATTTGGGCGTTGTGCGCAGCGTTACAATTCAATACGAAGGCTTTGAGATAAGCAGCGACATAGATACCGAGAGCATAACCGCCGTCCACCATCTACCGTCCACCGTCCACCGCGATCCGTCTACCGTCCACCATCTACCGTCCACCGTCCACCGCGATCCGTCTACCGTCCACCATCTACCGTCCACCGTAATAATAACCATAACGCCCACCTATACAGGCTGCCCAGCCATGAGCATGATCTCAGCCAATATTAAACTGGAGCTGATTGCACAAGGGCTTGAAAACGTGAAAGTTGTAGAAGTGCTATCCCCAGCCTGGACGACGGATTGGATGCGGGAATCCGGCAAGAAAAAACTACTCGATTACGGCATCGCGCCCCCACAAAGCAAAGCGCGGATGGACAAGATGCTGTTTTCAGATACCCCCATACCTTGTCCTCAATGCGGCTCAGAAAATACAGAACGGATATCAGAGTTTGGTTCTACGGCCTGCAAATCGCTGCGCCGATGCCTGGATTGCCGGGAACCGTTTGATTATTTTAAATGCCACTGACGGAATGCTGTTGGCTGTTAGCCGTTAGCTGTTGGCCTCGCAACGCCCGCAATTTCATGCGTTTGACGCAAAAAATATTTTTTTAGCCAACAGCCAACAGCCAACAGCCAACAGCCAACAGCCAACAGCCAACAGCCAACAGCCAACAGCCAACAGCC
>Ga0105053_10000273_pt1 | contig 74838 bp, 56 predicted proteins | sample BON01_FD_78093 | JGI IMG/M metagenome (GOLD analysis project Ga0105053, IMG submission 78093) | Freshwater microbial communities from Lake Bonney liftoff mats and glacier meltwater in Antarctica - BON-01 | ecosystem: Environmental > Aquatic > Freshwater > Ice > Glacier meltwater | place: Lake...
GACACCGGGCTTTGAGAGATAGTCTCCGAATACGGCCAAGGTGTCACAGGCGCAGACTCTGGGTGGGGAGCGACGTTTCGTTATTGAAACGCACCGACGGATCGGTATACCGCCCTGTACCCAGGCATTTGCTTATGAGACTTGACCGTAAGGAACACATTGAACTGAGACTCCAGAATTTCGTAAGATTGAATTGGCTCTCGCCAGTTGGTTGCCCCTTGAGACGCACGGCAACACGAAATGGTTCACGGAATTATTAGAGATTTTTTTGCGGCAGGCGGGATGCAACTGAATGCTGGCCCGATGAATTATGTCGGCACGTTCTTGACGGTGATGCCATCAATGATCGGTTCCCAGCAGGCAGTTGTGCTCGGTTTCGACAACCCAGCCCATTTGGCGGAGCCAACCGTCCGGACTGTCGAACGCCTTCGCTCGCCTGATGCGTCCAGATGACATGCTGGAGACGTTCAGCGAACTGGCGGTCAAAGAGCCGTGTCTGATGTGGCTTCTGATGCAGTGGGGATTGCGTCACTGGTGAACGACCAGAGCGTGGATGCGATCGTCAAACGCCACCGGGCGTCACTCAACCACGGGGCTTCTTGAACAAATGCCTTGAGTTTCGGCTCGGTGGGCGGTCGTCGCCACAAGTCCCCTACGCTTAACCGTGAAAGTTACTCTGCGGCGTTTGTACGCGCTCGCGAAGTCAATGCCTTTTATGTTTATATGTTAGTCGGATTTCTGTCGCAGGTCCGCTGCTCGTCTATCGATTTGGTCGAGATAGCTTAGCCACCACTCAATGGACCGCGCAATAGCATCGGCGGGATGGACTCCGTCGAAGGGTCCGCCCTCGATTACTTGGTCATAAGTTGTCGGACCTGATGACCCGTAGTGGATGACACCGCTATTCCGTTCGAGGTTGGCCGTCCGTTGTCGTAGGAAAGTCGGTATCCCTGGCACGGCATGGTAACATGAGACCATCAAGTCATTTGTCCAGAGCCTTGTCAATCGTCCCGACATGCAGGGAATCGATGTTTGGAGGGAAGGTGTCAAAGTCCTTTGTTCAACGGGTGAAGGCTAGGTGCGATAGCTGCAGCGCTGATGCGGGCAGCATTCGGCTGAACACCCACCTACTGAAGAAACCTCGCGAGTGCTGGAATACATCGTCGCCCACAAAATGGTTCATCTCCGCCAGCCGACTCACAACGTTCACTTCGTGATTCTGATGAATCAGTTCCATCCCTGCCGGAACCACGCTCGTCAGATTCCGCATCGTTTGTCGGTCTGGCATGAAGCGTGGGAGTATTGAGGAGTCTCGGAAGTATTCGGATGAACTCGCTGAAAGAACATGCAGAGGACAGACTTTTATCAAATCCACCAGGTCCACAGTGAAGCATCACCTGATTTGATTAAAGTGGCATACAAGGGAACGGCCGCGGAATATCATCCGAACCTAGATGCAACGACAGAAGCAAGTCGGCGATTTGCAGAGGTTCCGACGGACAGGTACGAAAGTTTACGATCCAGAGAGATATGCGGACAATACTGTAACGGCATTTGCGCCTAACGCATGGCTACGCAACGCAACAGACTGTGCGATTGGTTCTCTCATTTGAGTCAATACTTCGGGCGCGATTGACCGACAACAATCCAAACCGTCACGCCCCCAAATTAACCAGAATTCCGAAGGAGAAAGTGTGCCGACCGTCAAGCGCTCGACATAGTCTTGTACAAAGTCCATCTCTCCCGCATCGCTGCGTTTCGTTGCGAGGCAATGACGATTGTATGCTGCAGCTGCGGTGATACGGATCATCGCCTGCGACGCAACGGCCACGAACCTCGCTATCACCGCTGAAGTCTGTGAAGAACTGCAATTTAGAATCGCGTCTCGATACCACTGGATCGCGATTCCATCCGCGCGATCGGAAAAGTCATTCAACATCATTTCAAGATTTCCTGCGATCGAAAAAGCGATCGACAAACACTGCCCCTGATCAAGACTTGGAAAAGCTTGCTCTGCATATTCCATGGCGCGAGGCCAAAACAGTTGGAATTTGAGGAGTTGACGAAACGACGACCATCCTTGTTGTGCCGACACGGTGGCTTGAAGGCTCTGGCTCCATACCTCCACAGACCATAATGAAATCGTTTCCTCTCGTTCAGGCATTTGCGGCGGTGCCGACGCTGAACGGTTGACGTCCAAACAAACCCCACTGAACGAACGAGGAATTGAATAAAACCCTAATCCTAAAGTTGCCGCAAGTCCAAGGCCAACCGCATTCTTTGCAATCACTTTTCCCCAGTTTGTGGCAACTGGCGGCTGAACGTTCTTCTTCCGAAGTCGAGTAAGTCCCCTCTTCGCGGTTGGTTTAGACGTTACATTCAAACGAAACGTGTATCTGCCTTGCCCCGCGTTAGTCATCACCCAAAATGGAATCTTGATCAAAACAACTTGAAGCGGTGCTAGCTGAACCGTGACAATACTCTTCAAATCAATCTTACTTGAGAAAAAGTTGGGATGTTCCTGCATGTCCATCCGCATCTCAGCTTCGCAGGAGCCAGCAGTTGCATTTTGAATTATGAATTGAATCATCCCTCTGGAGCCGGGTGGCATGCAGGGGGCATGTAGTGACGCGATCCAATCAATTTCATTTGTTGATTGGTAGGAATTGGTCTCAATGGCCTCAGCCAAAACATTAGGTGGTTCAACTCCCCGCTCAATGGCCTGCCTGACTGCTTCGCAAGAAATCTCAGATGAGTCCGACATGGCTGGATTCTCAAATTGTTGGGACGTGGAGTGAGGTGAGAACTAGGGTGCAAGACGGTCCCTGAGTCCGGCCAAGAGCAGTTTCCTACGACTGCCCTTCACGGAGAAACGTCGGGATGGATTCAGAATATCAGCGACTGCAGGACATGGCCAGAGAAGTGGATCGGGAGATTCTGGAGTTGGAGCAGAAGCGTCAGATTTCCGTTCAGCACCTTTTTTATCTGATGGAACATGGAGGCGATGCTGAAGTTCTGGGTGCATCTCAGGCTCAAATCGACTTGACTGATTTCGACGCGGAAAAAAGAACTGGTATTCACCGACAAGAGATTCGAATCGATCCAACACGACAGCGAATTTCTGATTAAACTATTCGTCGCCATCCTTAAAACTTCCCTGTCCGCTCAATAACGTTCATTTCTCCATCCCTCATGAAACGCCGTCTCATCTTCATCAGTAGTGTTCAAAAGGAACTCGCCATTGAGCGGGTTGCCATTCGCGACTACGTGCAGGCTGATCCGCTGCTGCGAAGGTTCTTCGATGTCTTCTTGTTTGAAGACCTGCCTGCGGCCGACCGTCAAGCGAAAACCGTTTATCTCGACAAAGTCGCAGGCTGCGATATCTATCTGGGCATCTTCGCCAATGAATACGGCTGGGAGGACGACGAGGGCATGTCTCCCACAGAACTCGAATTTGATGAGGCAACGGTCCGTCAGAAACCGCGATTGATCTATGTGAAAGGGGCCGACGACAAATCAAAGCAACCGAAGATGAAGGCTTTAATTCGCCGGGCCGGGAGTGAATTGATCCGCAGACGATTTGAAGACTCGGCGTCTTTGCTGCCTGCTGTATAGGCTTCGTTGGTCGAATACCTGGAAGAGCATCAACTGATTCTCAACGGACCATTTGATGCGGCCAGATGTCCGGGTGCGACGATGCGTAGCCTGGACACTGAGGCGATAAAAGCCTTTATCCGCGATGCCCGTGCCGTTCGCGGGTTTCCTTTGAAGGAGTCAGCTTCCGCTGACGAACTGCTCACGCATCTGAATTTGCTCCATGACGGGCGGCCCACTCATGCGGCAGTCCTGTTGTTCGGTAAACAGCCTCAACGATTTCTGCCAGCGTCTGAGATTAAGTGCGCTCACTTTCACGGGATGGAAGTGGCCAAGCCGATTCCTTCGTATCAGGTCTATAAAGGCTCGGTCTTTTCGCTGGTGGATCAGGCGGTCGATTTTGTCATGTCGAAGCTGGCCTTGCACGTGGGAACGCGTGCGGAAAGTCCTCAGGCTCCTGTCAGCTACGAGATCCCCCGAGAAGTGGTTGCCGAGGGGATCGTTAATGCGGTCGCCCATCGAGACTATTCCAGCAATGGCAGTGTGCAGGTGATGCTGTTTGCAGATCGACTGGAGGTCTGGAATCCCGGTCGTCTGCCGGGTTCGCTGACAATCGCCCGCCTGCGTGAACCTCACGGATCAGTTCCCCACAATCCACTGCTGGCGGAACCGTTGTATTTAACCCAGTACATCGAGCGACTTGGAACCGGAACGGGCGATATGATTCGCCGCTGCCGAGAGCAGGGACTCAAGGAGCCTGAGTTTGCTATCACCGACGGCTTCAGGCTGACGATCTGGCGTGTTGCAAGGGCCGCAACTTCGGGGAAAACTTCGGGGAAAACTTCGGGGAAAACGCCTGCGAGAATCGTGGAGTTGATGCGGAATAATCCGGAAATAACAATCCCTGAGATTGCAAGCAAACTGCGACGCACAACTCGGGCGATTGAGCTGCAGATTCACGATTTGCGACAACAGGAAATCATTGGCCGTATCGGACCCGCCAAAGGTGGACGCTGGGAGGTATTCGAGTGAGCACAATCGGACTGACACGATTGCCGAAGAGGTGACGCTGAACGGCGGCCACGAAAGGCGGCCACGAAAGGCGGCCACGAACGGCGGCCACGAACGGCGGCCACGAACGGCGGCCACGAAAGGCGGCCACGAACGGCGGCCACGAACGGCGGCCACGAAAGGCGGCCTGAACGCCTACGCGGATCTGTTCAGAACACTTGATCTCTACCGTATGGTCTTCGACCAGAACCGGCAGGAAGACTTGGTGCAATATCTTCTCGCACGGCTTCCACAAGTGAAGATGGAACGCATCGCAGAAATATCCCGAGTTGATTTGTCTCCTGTGTGAAAATCATGGGGCAGAGAGTTCAAATTTCTGAATACGCTGGCTACCAGAATCCGCGACCTAGAGGCAGCCCGTGCAGTCGAACGCCATTGTGTCGCTGACTCGCGGGAATTCATAATCGAAACACGAATTCCATTCTGGATCGAAACCAAACTGGGTGTCCTCGGCACGTGAAGATCGACGGCTTTGCAAGTCACTCCGTCGTCGCTGTCGAAGACGACATATTGCCAGTACGAATCAATCATTTATCGAAGATTGCCTGTCGCTTGCCTTAGGGGCGAAGGAGGTTATGCTGGCGAAAGTACGCTTATCCAACAGTCCTCTGTCCCGCAATTGACGGTGCTCAGTGTCCACCAAAACTCATTACGAAATTCTGCAGGTCCATCCCGAGGCATCGCCGGAGGTGATCAAAGCGGCTTACAAGAGCCTCTCTACGAAGTTCCATCCGGACCGGGACAAGTCGGCAGACGCCGCCGGTCGGTTTGCCGAGATTCAAAAGGCTTTCGATGTATTGTCTGATGCAGACAGACGAAGGCAGTATGACGCGGATCTGGCGCGCGGATTGGAAAGTACATCAGCGACGTCCGGTTCGTCGGTCGTCTTCCGAGTCGATGGGACCAGCACGTTTCTTACGCTGGACGAGCATCATCGAAGAGGCTGGCAAGAAGCAGCCGCATGTGATCTGAGCAACCACGATTTTAGTGGTGTGTCTTTCAAGGATGCCAAGCTGGCCAAAGCAAAGCTGGACGGCAGTCGGTTCAACGGCTGCGATTTTCGAGGAGCGGATCTGACCGATTGTTCGGCAAAGGATTGTCAGTTTGACAAGGCTGACTTCGCGGGTGCGAAGCTAACCAAGTGTGAATTCTCCCAGGCCAGTCTGATCGACTCTAATTTGAAGTGCAGTGACCTGCGTCAACTGGTCGTCCTGAGGACGAACCTTCAGCGGGCACAGATGCAGGGATGCAATGTCGGTGGCGTGGATCTGAGTTCTTGTAATCTGGTGGACGCGAATCTGACTGGTTGTGTCTTTGACGATTCGACGAAGTTTACTGTGGGTTACCCGGTGCCGAAGGAGGCGGTGAACTGGGACGCAGAGCGGCGGAGGGATTCGGAGGAAACGTCCCGTGTATTGCGCATGATGCTGGCGATTGGACTTGTCCTACTTCTGTTTATTGTTGTTTTTGCGGCAATACAACGGTGATTATGAAGGTTAATGCTTGCCACGCTGGGTTTCAACCGATTTTTCACCCTCCCGACTCAAGTGTTCGAATGTGTCTTCAACTGACTTGTAAACTCAGCGAGGCAATTGCGGATTTCAAAGGTTGGCGCATGGCCCAAAAACTGCGAGCGATTTTGCACGTCGATAGGCACAAACAAAAAGGAGCAGAAAATGGAATTGGCAGTTGGAATCATCATGGTGTGTTTCGCAGTTTTCTGGGTTCTCGCATATCTGATTAGCTTGTTTGCAAACGAACCAGAAAAGCAGGGATCGAGCCAGCCTCTAACAATCGCGGACGACACGCCAACAGATGACAGTCTTGCTTCGAGGCTTGCGAAGATGGCCGCAAAGCCACACAAGAAAAGAACTGAAATTGAGCAGATGTGTCTGGAGATGGCCGCGACAAAGTATGAAGCGTTTTTCGCAGAAATGGTCTTTGACTCGTTAAGCCTCGAAGAGAAATTGGGCGTAGTGTCTGACTTCCTAAACTCTAATCTCAAAGATATGGCAGATTATCAAGGCGATGATCCGCGCGTCAAAGCGCAGATGATGATGACAGAGCATCAGTTAAGGGAATTACAACAGGAAATCCAGGAGGCAATCAGACTGTCTAGCCCTTAAACAAGCGACATCCTCACGGCTTTTCGGGGTCAAAAATTGCGCAGCGGCGAGCGGAAGTGAGCGGGTCGCCGGAGTGACTTTGAGTTAGGAGTGACATAAGCGAGGACGATTCTTAGCAGCACAGCAGCGGTGAAATGTGACGCCGAGACAGAATCAGTTGACGCGATGCTTGCACAGTTTCACAGGAAACAACCGTGCCGGTGGTAGGCTCCAGAATCTCGTACATCCTGACCAGCTTGGTGCTCGACCGGCGTTTCGCGCTCAGCCGGAGACACTCGGCCTGACATTCGTGCGTCAATTTGGTCAGGCAGCGTCTTCGGCAACAGGCTTGGCCACCGATTAAATCACTTGTGGTTCCACCCAGCCAAACGTTACCGACAAGGACGACGCACGGCGCGCCAATCCGTGACGCCGCTACTCAATCTTTCCACGGCATTCCTCTGGTCTGACAGGCCATTGCGATGAGCATCTCGTACATTCGGGACAGTCTGGTCGATGACCGTTTCTGCCTGGTCAATTTCCAGCACTCTTCGCGCCAGCGGTCCACCAGATTCTGCGGGCCGCCCATGGCATCGACCAACTGATCCAGCAGCCACAGTGACCGAGTTAGATTCCTCGACTTTGCAATCTGCGAGGCGGTTTTGTGGATATCCCATCCAGCTTTCCTGGCTCGCTTGATTTGCTCACGTTCCCTATTCCTCTCCACATGACACCGATTGCATTGGCACATCCGGGTTCCCGCTGCTCTGTTGCGGAACCGGAAGTCCGTCAGCGGCAGAAGTCGGCAGCAGTCGGTACACATTTTGGTTGGCAGAAGTGCTTCAGGATTCTGGCCAGGTGAATTTCCTGACATGGGCGACGCAGCGTTGCTGGCGTGACAAGCGACTCCTGCGTTGCTGGTGTGACATGCACGACTGGCGTGTAAGGCGTCACTGGCGACACCTGTGTCACTGGCGTCTAAGGCGTCGCGGGCAGGACTGGCATCACTGGTGTAAAAGGCGTCGCTGGCAGAACTGGTTTGCCCGGCGTCGCTGGTTTTCCCGGATGTGTCCGCGCCTGAGGGATGTAAATTCCCTGACAGAGGCTGGGCTGTTGTCGCGGGCCAGCGCGAAACACATTGGCTGGCTACGCAGGCTTGATTGGCGTTGCTGGATTGTAAACGCTGATGGGTGTTACTGGATTGTAAACGCTGATTGGCGTTACTGGATTGTAAACGCTGATTGGCGTTTCTGGATTGTAAATCTGAACTGGTTTGACGGCTGGACATGGTTCTGTACCCCCGGCAGGCAATGGACTAGGAAAAACTGACACGGCGTGTCGTTTCACAATTGCTCTGCTTGGGGTGCCGTATTATTACAGATTCCGCGAATTTTGTGCCAGTGGAAAGGGCGAAGGTAATTAACTGTGATAAAACACGGTCTCGCCATTGTCAGCCCGGTTTTCGGGTATTGCCGGTATACGATCCTTGTCATGTCAGGCAGCCCCCTTAAAGGGGCTGCCTGACATGACAAGGATCTAGGCAATTTGTGTCACTGTCAGGCATCCTTGTCAGGCTGACATGACAAGGAATTCGGCTGTTCGGTAAATTTGCTTACATCGCTGTCTGGAAATCGTGAATACCGCTTAATCGGGGAACTCCCTTCGCGTGTTGACTCCGTCAGAACGATGTCGTGTGAATCAACAAGGCAGGTCAGGGCCTCCTTGAATCTCACGCCAGTCCTGCTGACTCCGATTTTATTGGCAATCGAGTCGGCAGATTCAGGGGTATCCGAGATTACCTCCATGATTCTGTCGCTCAGTTCATTCACTCGATTCGCAGAAGCTAGTCCACCGGGCAGCAGAGGTTGGATTCCCGAGCCAGTCAGAACTGTGTAGTGCCACGTCCGTCCATTTTCGATATTCCCCTCTTCAATATCCACGGCCCAGACACCCGAGTGTCCGGCAGATCCTCCATATGAAATCCACAGTTCATGGCGGCCTGGATTTGTTCCGTCATATGCTACTCGCCGGTTGATCAGTATCCACTGTCGAGCCCATTGCCCAAACCCCGCATGAGCGATGTCAGCAAGCTCAAGTTGTCTGCCAGCCTTGCAACCCTTACCCGTGTGAGCCGCCAGGATTACAGTGGCACCAGTCTCCTGCATTAGCCAGGTGAGCTTCTGTAAAACTGCTCCAACAGAAAATTGATTGTTCACACTATCGCCAATGTCTCCCATGCTGAGGTACGCAGGGTCGATCGCGATAACGTCGATCCGGTTCGCGAGCAGGAACTCCTTCAGCGATTCAAGGTGATTCACCGCAGAAATATCGGGAGCACGGAATGCCCAGAAAAGGTTCGTTGCCAGTGCCGTGAGTTCGATTCCCTTCGATCTGCAAATCCGTTTGGCGGTCTCCTGCAGCGTCTCTTCCCCGGACTCCGCCGAGATTAAGGCCACGCGCACAGCGTGTGTCCCGTACCGACCGTCTCTCCAAAGTGGCTGACCTGACGATAACGAAATACACATTTCGACCAGGAACGTCGTCTTCATTGACTTGGACGGTCCGGCAATGATACATGGCTGATTCGCCTTGAGAACAGAATTGATCAGCCAGCTAGTTGTGAATTTCATCGCAGCGAATTCGATCGAGTCGATGAATCCAAAGTCAATCTTTGTCGATACTGCAAGCCGCAAATCATTCCTTACCCCCATTGTTTCCGTGAGAGCGTTACCGACAGCCGACCTTTGTGAATTGCTTTGCGAAATCTGAAACCCAGAAAGGGCAATTGATTGCATTAATTCTTCTAAATCTTTCTTTTGCGACGCCCCGGACCAGTCGAAAAACCCTTGGGGATGGTTTTGAACCGCTACAATGGCCTTGCTGATTGTTCTTGCACGGTAGTCCAGTCGATTCCATTTCTCCCGGTATAAGGCTGACTCCTGAAAGACTTCATGTACACGGTTTTGATCCGGACCAGCCCAGCGGGCAATTCTGCGACAGAGCGCGAAATCTGCGGCCGAATGGTCTTCGTCCTGTCGGCTCATGTCACCACTGAAGAGTGATTGGAATTCCGCATCTTCCGTCACGGCTCTCTGAATGATTACTTCTGCAGATACCGGGCATTCAATCTCTTCAAAGTCGTAAGTCTGAGACTCGTGGGCGTCTGTAAATCTATCCATGAACCATTTTTGAAGTGCGGCATTGCAGTCTGCAATGGGCTGAGAGGTGGGTGAAAGTGAGCACCCAGTCATCGTGAAGAACCGCGAGCACTGGTACGCTTCGACGCCCAGACGCCGATTGTTTCTGCCACTCTTCGGCGTGGGAAGTTTGCCACGAATCCAGAACTTGAGTCCCTTGCCACATGGTGAGATCTCGTAGTAACTGTTTCCGAAAGCGGCGATGGCCTGATCAGCCTCTTCAGTGAACGACCCGTCCTCACGAATGCAGTTGTCGATATCAATTCCAACGTACGGGTCTGCGGGTGAAAACACGAAACCAATGCCTGCAAGATTCTTGCATTGGCTAAACATCGCCAACGCTTCCCCGAAGGATGACCACGTCTTCAAATCAGTTGTATCGGCTCGTTCACCAGTGCGAGGATTCACGGGCACTTTTGTTGGTTTGCCTTTGCGGTCTTCATATTTCCAGCAAACCCATTGACGCAATGCCTTCAGTTCTGCCGGAATGTTATCGTATGGATTCATTGTGGAACCTCCCGACCGAATACCGCCGAAACGATTTCAATTACAGAAAGTTCCGCAACGAGTGTCGGATCAATCTTCCATCCGACGATGACGAAGGCGTTGACTTCAACCCGGTAGAACTGACTCAGAGCATCGTTGTTTTGGGCCGCGATTTGAGTGTCGAGGAACTCGTCGGGGAACAGTAGTTCGTCAAGAAGCTCGACGCTGCCGGACGCATGTTCTTCGAATGTGGGGCGAGCGGAACCCGCTGTCCACGGGGGCGGTTGAATGACACCTTTGGCCACGGCATGACATTCCGTTCCATCGGTAGTAAAATCGTTCTGGATATCGACATCACCCTGTGATGCGGATAGAATACTGACGTTCATCTTTGTTACCTCTGAAGGGGACTACGAAGGAGACAGAGACCTGTCATTGGCGTGACAGGTCTCTCGTTGATTGAGGGTCATGAGATTTCGAATCTGGCGGACCAATTCAATGAACTCTGGAGGCGATGGATCATCGACCAGTACCTGAACACTTCCGGCGGATATGACAAAGCCGCCGTGCCGGTGGAATGCCGCCGTGAGACGCTCTGCGATCCCCACTGCTTTGATGAACTCCGCTCCAGTTGCAGAAATCTGGTCAAATCTCACCCCCCGCCTTTTTTGCAGGGAATCTGAGATGACTCTCATTAACACAATTGCAGCTAACGATTCGTCGATCTTGCAGGTCTTGAGGAACTCGGTTGTCGAATAATCCTTGGCTGGATCGAGAACTGAAGTTGGGTCTTTCGTCGGCATGGATATTTCTCCAAAAATGAAACAGGAAATACGCCGCGCAACATGCGACGGCGAGGTTGCACTCAATGGCTAGCGCAGCCCGGCGGCTGCGAGGTCAGCGTCGGAAACGTCAGCAGCCTGATTCTGGGTGCGTTCGATGCGTGCCAGCCGTGCAGTGGTGACTGCGGCAAAGAATCGCTCAATTGATTCCGCCGAAGTAAAAGGGGTTTGCCCCCTGTACGTCACCTCAAGACGGATTCGATGTCCGTCGAGTCCTTCAAGCCCAACGCGAACCCAGCGGTACACTGTGCTCGGATTTACGGGACGGCCATCGTCGGATGGCGGGATTAAGTGTTTTCGTGCGTGGCTGAGGCTTACAAGCCGTTCTCTACAGTCGATCATGGATACTCCTCACGGGTTGTGGTTGAAGCGAGAACTCGTTCAATGCACGTGAGAATATTCCAGGTTTTGCGTCAGTCGAGATAGAAGCAATACACAATTCCGACTTTGCGCTTAAGTGTTTGTAGGCAGGGGTTGGGTTTCCGGATCTCCAAATTCAGGAAGCTGCAATCGCCACCGCTCAGACAATGCTCGACTTATTCGCACAGCCTTTCTGGTCCCTTTCATTTGGTCATGAAAGTCTTTCCGATATTTTCTCCATTGGCTCGTCGAATTGGCGAGTCCAACACCCTCAAGTAATGTCCTCCACTTTTCAGGAGTCCTTTCACTTGACCAATCGGCATCATTCTTTGCATTCACAGCGAGTGTCACGATTAATTTGTCTAACTTGAAGAGGCATTGCCAACATTCCTCCATTGAAGCGGCCGACTTTTGGACACACCACAACTTCAATTTTTCGGACAAGTTTGTCAATACATTTAGGTCCAAAAATGCCTTCGGAAATGATGTGTGGGCACTGACCCTCTTCAGATTCTGCGTGTACTGTTTCAATTTCTGAACATCGCGTGCGACCTCAAACTCTAAATGCTTCTGTTGAATCTTCAATTCCTCAAAATCTTCTGGATCAGCCCGTTTCACCAAGCTCTGGACGCGATTTGCTCTGCCGAGAACGCTCTCGATGACGGTGTACCAATCCCGTAAAGGATCAATTATTAACGCGGGATGTTCGAACCAATTCGTTCGTAGGAAAACAGGCGGATCGGTCATCTTAGCTCCACTTGGGTTATCGATTGCGTGACGAATGTTGTGGCATTTTGTGAGGAACAAACACACTATCGATGAAGTCCCGATTGCTCAACTGCCTTGCGACACCTCTGATGGCACTACCCAAAAGCCGAACTGAGTAAACTCCACTTATCCAACTCTGCCAATTACTGAGCGTGCCTTCGCAAAGTCCAGTTCGGCATATACCTCGGTGGTGAATCCGGTGGCATGGCCCAGGATCGTCCGGACCGTTTCGATGTCGTATTTCTTCCTGAGTTCCGTGGCGGCATTGTGCCGCAACTGATTCGGCGACCACACCTTGATTCCAGCGGCATCGCAGGCGTTGTGTATCGCTCGGCCATAGCTGGTCACTGTATACGACTTTCCCGGCTTACGTCGGCGATCGGCTTTTTCCGACCGCGCTGCCTGGCTGGGAGTCATCGGAGTGTTCCGGTTCGCTCGACGCTCTTCACTCCGCTCCCGTTCGGCAGCCTGTGGTGAGAACAAGTATCGCTCGGGATCTGCAACCAGAAATGGTTTCATTATCTCCTGCCCTTTGGGACCAATAAAGATCAGCCGTTGCCGTCCATGATGCTCAGTCTTGTGTTCCTGAGGACGGTATTCCCAGACTTCGCCACTCATGTCGATGTCACCGATTCGCATCAGCCGGACTTCGCCCGGTCTCATGCCCGTCGCCAGTTGCAGTTTGATCATCCCCCAGACAAATCGATTCACACGACTCTCGATAGCCTTGATGTGTTCGTCTGGAACTGGTTTGATCGGATCGGCTTCCACGGCAGTAGACCTGCATACCGAAGTCCTGGGACCGAGTTGATCGCGGCGAGGACATGGGTTGACACCATTTCGTTCTCAACGCCCCATCTAAACATCCGCTTGATTCGCCCAATCCCTCGATTGACTGATTTTCGTACGATGCCATTCGTAACCATCAGTTCGCGAACTTGTTTCAATTTGGCCGGACCGAACTCCGACACCAAGCACTTTCCGTGAATCTTCACCAAAGGCCGAAGCGCAGTCTGGATGTTCGAGACTTCGGATGTGATTCGGCCGTTCTTGACGTAGTACGTTTTGGCATGTTTAACGAATGCGATGCAGAGCTGGTTGATGGTCAGTTTGTGAAAGGACACGTTCAAGGTGCCCTTCATGTATTCTGCCACAACTTCGTCGTACCGCCGCCTGGATTCCTCCGATCCGTGGGGGCCAAGGTAGATTGACTTCCCGTTGATTCGAACTCGGGCCTACCCTGTGGCTTTGTGGAGGGAGTACTTCGGTTGTTGTCTTTTCATGATCTGCGGTTCCTGACGGAAAATGGGTAGTGAAATGGGTAGTAACCCGTTTCACGCCGCACTGTCCCGAGGGACAGGTTTCCATAAACATAGGAACGGCAAGGACTTAGAGAATTGCGCCCGAGTGGATTCGAACCACTGACCTACCGCTTAGAAGGCGGTTGCTCTATCCAGCTGAGCTACGGGCGCGTTTGTGACGTGCATTTCAAACGGATCTTAAACCTGTCCGAGGCTGCAGAACAATCGCGATTGCGATGGCTCGGTCAGTTGAGATTTCTCCTTAGATCCGGCGGCAGAATATGCGAAAACGCGATGCTTCGACACTCAACAAAGGTCGACTATGCACAGAATTCAACCTATTTTCTGGTGCGGGAAGGGATTCAAGTGCCGGATTGTGACTGTTTGAGTCAGGACGGGTCTGGAGACCCGTCCTACGAGTGGTGATGGTGATGTGAGAAATCAGGGGATTGGGACTTTCTCCGCTCGCAGACATTGGTAATCAGACAGAGAGCCGTCTTGTTCAGATTGGCGAGTCACCTTAGAATCCCTGTCTTCTGCGGGCGGTGTCGAGATCAGAGGGCCTGCGGTTTGTCCGGTCGATCAGAAATCATCTACGTTGTCACAGCATCCGTTATCCACTCAATCACAATCGATCGCCGTTCTGGGTTCGACGGGTTCCATTGGAACAAGTTGCCTTGATGTCATTCGGCAGCATCCTGATCGCTTGCGCGCGGCGGGGTTGGTGGCTCATCGAAGTGTGGAACGACTTTGTCAACAGGTGGCGGAGTTTCGTCCGCAGTGGGCGGTGATCGGGGCGGAAGAGATTGCCGTTCCTCCAATGGCGTCGAAGGGAATCACGGAGACGAACTGGCATCGCGGTTTGGAATGCGTCGCGGAACTGATTCGACGATCAGAAATTGATACTGTCGTTTCAGCGATGGTGGGAGCAGCGGGTCTGCCGGCGACATGGGCCGCCGTTGATGCTGGCAAACGGGTGGCGTTGGCGAACAAGGAATCTCTGGTTGTCGCGGGTTCCGTGATTATGGAGCGGGCGCGTCAGACCGGGGCGACGATTATTCCCGTGGACAGCGAGCATAGTGCCATTTTTCAGTGCCTGCAGGCGGGGCGAAGTCAGGATTTGCGGCGAATTGTGCTTACGGCGAGCGGCGGGCCGTTTCGAGGTTTCAGCAGCGAACAGTTGAAATCGGTCACACCTGAGATGGCATTGAAGCACCCAACATGGAGTATGGGGCCGAAAATCAGTGTCGATTCTGCGACAATGATGAACAAGGCGCTGGAAATCATTGAAGCTCGCTGGCTGTTTGGGCTTCCGGCTGACAAAATCAGTGTTGTAATACATCCTCAGTCATGGATTCATTCTTTGGTTGAGTTTCAGGATGGTTCTGTGATCTCACAGAATTCTCCACCGGACATGCGGTTGCCAATTCAGTACGCTTTGTTGTTTCCGGATCGTCCGGAAAGCCCGGCAAGGAAGACTGATTGGAGTCAGCCGCAAACATTAGAATTAATCCCGCCCGATCTGGACGCCTTTCCGGCGTTGCGGCTGGGGTTTGAAGTGGCAGCTCAGGGCGGCACCAGTGGTGCTGTGTTGAATGCTGCAAATGAAGTGGCGGTCGCTCGATTTTTGAATCGGGAACTGCCGTTTCATCAGATCACCTGTGTCGTTAACGATATTTTACACCACCATGAATTCGATGCCCAGCCGTCACTTGAGCAACTGCTTAAAGTCGATCGACTGGCTCGGGAGGAAGCCGCTCGGTGGAAGACCTAGCTTTTCAATTAGTCGCCGCGATTGATCTCGGCGGATTGTTTACAAAAATTCTGAACGTGCTATCTGTGGCTTTGGGGCTGGGACTCGTGATCTTCTTTCACGAACTCGGACACTTCGCCGTGGCGAAGTGGTGCAACGTGCATGTCGAACGCTTCAGCATCGGCATCGGTCCGATTCTGTGGAGTCGCCAAAAGGGCGAAACTGAATACGCGCTTTCCGCGCTGCCGTTTGGCGGCTACGTGAAGATGCTTGGCCAGGACGACATGGATCCGAACCAGATGACCAGCAGTGAGATCGCTGAAAACACGCGATCGTATTCTGCGAAGTCTGTCCCGCAACGGATGGCGATCATTTCGGCAGGTGTCATCATGAACGTCATCACGGGCTTCATGTTCTTCACGATTTGCTACTGGTACGGTGTTAACGAACCGTCGCCAGTTGTTGGTCGCGTGATTCCGGGCTTTCCAGCATGGACGGCCGGGATGAAGGAAGGCGATCGAATTGAATCCATCAACGGCGAATCGATTCGCAGCTTCGGTGACGTGTTTGAAGCGATCGTATTGTCAACAGGTGATGTTCGTCTGCAAGGCAAGCACGCGGATGGTGAAGCGTTCGATCTGAAGTTGACGCCTGATCGAGGTGCGTCTGGTCGTTCAGTCGGAATCGGGCCGACTCAGACGAACACGTTAAGCAAGGACATCATTGATCCCGATACGATCGCGCTGGCAGGCTTTCCTTCTCGACAGGCAAAACTTGTCAGTGGTGCGGATGAGGGTGCTGAACCAGCAGCAGAAGTTAAAGCTGACGAGGCGAAAACTGCTGACGTGAAAGCTGAAGAAAAGTCGGAAGGCGACACCGCAGCAGCAGATACAAAGTCAGATACAAAACTGGCGGCGGAAAAATCAGATACACCAGCGGCCCCGAAAACTCCGTTTCGTCCTGGCGACAAGCTGATTGCATTGAATTCCGAACCTGTGAACAACTTCGTGGATCTGCATCGTTTGACAGCAATGTACTCGTCGAAGGAATTGATCTACACATTCGAACGTACTGCCAAGAGTGATGATCCAAAGGTTCCCGGCAAAACATCGGAAGTGAAGATCAGCGTGCCGCCGGATACAGTGCGGTCGATTGGATTATGGATGGCCATGGGGCCAGTGAAGGGGATTCGCACAGGTTCCATCGCAGAAGCGGCAGGCCTGAAAGTTGGCGACGTGATTTTGTCTGTCGATGACATGGTGATGGGTACGGATTACGACCCGGTTCGGCTGCCGACATACTTTTCAGACCATGCTGGCAAAGAAGTAAAGATCAAAGTCAGCCGCCAGGCCGCTGCCGCGCCGGAACAGCATGAACTCAAGATGATACCTTCGGACGATCCTGGCTGGATTGAGACGCCTGTCTACCAGACGACACCGTTATCAATTGCGGCCATCGGCGCGGCGTTTCAAGTGGCCCCGTATATTGCCAGGGTAGTGCCTGGCTCAGAAGCTGAGAAGACTGGTCTGTTTGCGAAAGACCAGAAGATCACCAGGATCGAACTTATCGATCCGAACGAAGAGTCAAAGGATACGCCTCCTTTGCTGAAACTGAACGAACTTGAAAAGAAGCAGCCTGGTACGAAGGCGGATATCAATTGGGCGTGGGCGTTTAATGCCATCCAGGCATATCCTGATCGACAGATTCGGATTTACTTCAACGACGGTAAAGAAGACAAAGCCGAACTATTGAAGACAGTCGAAAAGGTGCCGGATTGGTATCGCTGGATTCGCGGCATTGATGGCTGGGAGTCGTCGTCTGATTTCCAAAAAGGCGATTCATTCGCAGAAGCGATCGAGCTTGGGCTGCGTAAGACTCGCAAGACCGGTGTCAACATTTATATGACGCTGCGAACGTTGGTGCGTGGTGACTTACCGGCAGATTCGTTCAGTGGCCCTGTCGGCATTCTTTCCATCGGCTACAAAGTGGCAAGTCAGGGAATGACGGATTTGCTGTTGTTCCTTGGTTTCCTGAGTATCAATCTGGCAATTCTGAACTTCCTTCCGATTCCAGTGCTGGATGGCGGGCACATGGTGTTTCTGATCTGGGAAGGCGTGACTCGCCGCAAACCAAGTCCGCGTATCATTGGATACGCTCACGCAGCGGGATTGTTGTTTATTATTTCGCTGTTCATGTTTGTGATGTATATCGATTTGTTTGTGAACAAGTTCGGAAACGTGTTTAAGTGATCGCAGATGACTGACTCCTCAGAACAGTTTCCCTACACTCGTCTGCGTCGAAATCGTCGTACCGAATGGTCGCGGCGATTGGTTTGCGAAAATCAACTTTCGGTCAATGATCTTATCTGGCCAGTGTTCGTCGTGGCTGGCACAAATCAGCAAATTCCCGTCGCATCGATGCCCGGTGTGACGCGGTATTCGATCGACTTGCTGCCTGGTGAAGTCAGGAAAGCGGCGGATCTTGGAATTCCAGCAATTGCCATTTTTCCTGTGACGCCGTCGGAAATAAAAACACCGGACGGCGAGGAATCATGCAATCCGGAAAACCTGATCTGCAGCGCGATGCGAGCCATCCGCGACGCTCAGATTCCAGTTGGGCTGATCGCTGACGTGGCTCTGGATCCTTATACGACTCATGGCCAGGACGGACTTGTCCACAAAGGCTATGTTGTGAACGACGAAAGCGTCGATGCGCTATGTCGGCAGGCGGTGAATCAGGCAAAAGCCGGTTGCGACATCATTGCCCCGTCGGACATGATGGATGGCCGTATCGGAGCGATCCGGTCGGCACTTGATTTTGCGGGTCATCAGGACGTGCAGATCATGGCGTATTCCGCGAAGTACGCCTCGGCATTTTATGGTCCGTTCCGCGATGCCGTTGGTTCTGCGAAGAATCTGGGTGGTGGCGACAAACGTACGTATCAAATGGATCCGGGAAATTCTGACGAGGCGATTCGCGAAGTGGCGATGGACATCAGCGAAGGTGCGGACATGGTCATGGTCAAGCCTGGCATGCCGTATCTGGATATTGTGCGTCGCGTGAAGGACAAGTTTGGAGTGCCGACGTTTGCATATCAGGTGAGCGGCGAGTACTCCATGATCGCCGGTGCCGCCGACAACGGCTGGCTGAACCGCGAAGCGGCGATGCTGGAAAGCCTGCTTTGTTTCAAACGCGCTGGGGCTGATGGGATACTGACGTACTTTGCTGTTGAAGCTGCAAATCGATTGAGCCGAATGTCGGGAACTTAAGAACGTGCTTCGTCAGATGCCTGGACTTGGCTCTGTGGTTCCCGCGACTTTTCCTGCATCAGTTTTGTGGATGCAGTTCGATGTTGTCCGTTTCTTCCAGCGTTACACCGTCGGGGCTGACTGGCTTTGTTGTATTTTCGGAATCGCCGTACGGTGACACCAGCATGGCTTTTTCGTTGTTTGGAGTATTGGTCGGTACATTCAGCCCCCCGTTCGCAATCGTACTGCCATTCGAAGGCGGTGAATTGCCTGTTGAAATCGCAACAACAACGGCCATCGTCATTGCAGCAATTGACGCCGCCACCGCCACAAATCGCACAGAGCGAGAGCGTGTTGGTTGGTCCGCAAGTGAAGCGACCACAGTCAAGGTTGTCGCCGTTGACGGACGCAGTTGCAGAGGCTGCTTCAACTCAACCGGAACTTCCAGGCGAAAGAAGTCACGCAGCAATGAGTCCATTTGGTCATCAGACAGCAACTTGCTCTGAGGCTCATCGATGGAAGAATTGTCATTCATTGTCAAATCCTTGTTCCACGAGTATTTCTGCGAGACGGCGTCTTGCCCTCGACAATCGCATATCGATTGCAGCCGGGCTGCAATCCATCACAGTCGCTATCTGAGCGGCTGACCAGTCCATCGAATATTTCATGACCAGAACTTTCCGGTCGTCATCATTAAGTTCATTTAACGCTTTGCGAACCTGCACCTGTCGTTCGACAAGAAACAACTTGTCTTCTGCAGAATTTCTATTGCCTGCAAAATCATCCAGACCCGGTAAAAGGCGACAGGAATTGCTCTTTTTTCGAGCCACATCCCGCAGCCAATTTTGCCCGACACGCAGCAACCACGCCCGCAAGTCGCGAACAGGTTCCCCTTTGTAGTCGTGAAAACGTAAAAAGGACTCCTGCACCGCGTCGTAGGCACGTTCTGGATCACTGCACATGCCGTAAAACAATGCCCACAACTCGCGGGAATGTTCACGGTAGAAATTGTCAATCATCTGATCCCGATCGGGCTCAGAACTGTTGTTTTGTTCAGAATTTGCGACCGTCATGCATTGATCCTGCAAGCGGTAGGCGAACTCAGTTTCTGGATATTTGCTGGCATTTTGCCCTGCTATGGGGAAAGACGAGCCAAACCTGGAGATCTAACAGGCATTCATCTCGAACTGTAATAAGAGCCAGCAGTCTCTACGCTTCTGGCCTTGAGTTCAAGCAACGCCGTTGTGTCCCGTGCTGCACGGGGTAAGAATCGAAGAATGGCGTCGGTGAGCGGGAAATGTCAATCCTCTGATGCCAACGCCATTAATCTGGTGTAAGTTCAGGGGTGTAAATCGCGTGTACCTGAGCGCAAACCGATGCAAGGCGACAGACCCAAGTGTTTGTCTCGTCATTACAGAATAACTCAAACGCTTGCTCTGTGGTCGATTCAAAAAAGGTTCTGCGCGAAATAAAGCGAGGTGACACTACGCAGAAAATTCGTTGGCGTCGATCCACGAACCTGGCGCTGCGGTGGAGCCTGAAAGGCTCGGGCATATGAGTCTAGGGCAAGCGAATCCGCGAATGCAGATAAACGCAGCCCCAGGTTCCTGTTCTCGAACCCAGACAGGGTTCCGCAATACTGGTTTGCGTTGCCCTTTGGGCAAAATATGTTAGTGCCCTGGAAACCTGGGGCGTTGCCCCAAGCTGACTTGCCAAGCCCCGTTGGGCCGAATCGCAGTGCTTGAAAGCCACACGCACGGATCGACGCCCCCGGAGTCCGCAATTTCTATGTCGCCTACTTCATTTTGCGCAGAACCTGTTTTTATTAGCCAGGACGGGGGTCGAACCCGTACGACCCGTTGGGGTCCCGGGATTTTAAGTCCCGTGCGTCTGCCTATTTCGCCACCTGGCCGGCTGATGCGAAGAGTAATGCAGTTTCGCCTCAGAACAAACCGAGGCGACACATTTCCTTCCAGACTTGTTCGCGAATAAGAACTGGCTATCCTGAACCTCGGCAAAGTCCGCTGATTTGACGGGTCGAGCGATGCCAGAATTCCCGCCATCCCGACGGACAGTTCACCAGAACGCCGTTCTTTCCTCAATAACTTTTCGAGAATTCAAAATATGAACCTCTCACGACGCACGTGGATCGCATCATCAGCCAGCGCAGCGGCCGCCGCCGTTCTTATGCCGCAACAGTCCGGTTTGATCTCAACCGCACATGCCGCAGATCCTGTTGTTCGAACGGGTGCTCCCTTGCTGAAACTCAGTCTGGCGGGATATTCCTTCAACAAAATGATGGTCAAACGCGGCACTCCGGACGAAATCGCCAAGGCCGAAATGTCGCTGGAAAAATTCATCGACTACTGTGCAGCACAGGGATTGGGAGCGACGGAACTTACCGGATACTATTTTCCAAAAAACATCACAACGGAATATCTGCTGAGTCTGCGAGCTCAAACGCATCGCCTTGGAATTTCAATTTCCGGCACCGCGATTGGTAATGATTTCTGTCTGCCAGAAGGTGACGCTCGTCAGAAGCAACTCGCCGAATGTCGTGAATGGATCGACTACGCCGCCATCATGGGTGCACCGGCCATTCGAATCTTCGCCGGAAAAGTACCAAAACGTGATACCGAAGACGTTGCCATTGAACGCTGCGTGGCTGGCATCAACGAATGCCTGAAATACGCTGCAACGAAGGGCGTTTTTCTGGCGTTGGAAAATCACGGCGGGATCACGGCGACGCCGGAGCAGATGATGAAGATCATTTCGCAGGTCGATTCATCACCGTGGTTTGGTGTCAACTTCGACAGCGGAAACTTTCAAACGGAAGATCCATATGCTGATCTTGCGAAGATTGCTCCATACGCCGTTAACGCTCAGATCAAAGCCGCAATTGCACCAGGCGGAAAGAAACAACCGGCCGACTTTGAACGCGTCGTCAAGATTCTGAAAGATGCTGGCTATCGCGGGTTTGTGGCGTTGGAATACGAAGAAGCGGAATCACCATTTGAAGCCATTCCCAAGCTACTGGATCAGCTACGGCCGCTCGTTGAATCTGCATAGTCTTCGTTCATGGCTGACAAAAATAGCGACTTGAGCGAGCAACGGCTTTTTATGAGCCGAACGCGCTAGCGTCGGGCTTTTTTCAGTAAGAGCACTGGTCGAGCCGAAGCCCGAGGCTAGCGCCTGCGGCTCAAATGATAGGCAACCAGCAATCGGCCCATTGGCCGAAGTTCTCTTCGACGCTGATGCGCAGGCGGGATAGTCCGTGCTGTTCATTCAACTTCAGTCGCTCAATGAGTGATTGGCCGATCCAGCGGGCGATCAGTTCAGCGGTCGTGTTTTCAATTGGCAGGATCAAACAATCTTCCCTCGGAAAAACCCAGCGACGGCTTTCAAAACGCGCTGTGACTTCACGCTCGTCATCGGAGATCTCGACGCGAATCATCGGATGTCGGTCTGGCAACAAAACGCGATGATCCAATTCGTGAACTAACCCCTGCAGGCCGTCGCGGAGAGCGATGAAATCGAACACGTAATGATTTTCGTCGAGCGGCCCTTCGATTTCTGCTTCAACGCGCCAATTGTGTCCGTGGATTCTCTCACAAACATTTCGATTGAACGTAATAAAATGTGCCGCGCTAAAGACTAGCGTGTCTTTGGTGACGCGCACACTAAAGGATTCGGCGGACGATTTTTTCATGAATTTGTTCTCCGTTGAAACCAATCACCGTCCGCTGTCATCAAGCCATCTCGAAGAGCGGCGAATAAGATAGCGGCGACGAGATCAGCGGTTGTACCGGGATTGCGTCGATTGCCGTCGGCTCGCAAAAAGGCGTCGAAGGCGGCAAACTGTTTGGCGGTATCGTGCTGCATTGGCCAGCCGCTGTCGAGCAGTGAGCGTGCCTTCTCACGGACAACGTCGGACATTTCAACGCCGCATTTGCGAGCTATCAAACTGTCACCAAATTCCGCCAGCAGCCGCACTGCCAGCAGTGAAATCTGCTGAGGCTGCAAGACCGCCAGTGCGGAGCACTCTAGCAGGTAATTCTGCCCTGTCGTCAGCACGTCATGAAAATCATTGGCATATTGAGCCGCAATCAGGTCACGATCTGCCGCCAGTTTCATGCATTCCAGCAGATTCAAAGTCGGCTCATCATTGAGATCCTGTTCGCCAGCTTCGCCCAATCCCGACGGCTGGGCCGTGCGGATGGCTTCATAGACAAGGCGACTGTCTTCAAGGGTTGTCGAATTCAACACCGTGCTGATTCCATCTCGCAGCGATCGGTCGCGCGGAACTGCAGCAAGTGGCGCGAGCAGGAGAACAATGCCGAGATTCGTGTTATGGTTCACAACGTTGCGGGTCGCCCGAATGGCTTCCAGAACTGTCGCACCAAGCGATCGTTCGCTGGCAGTTGCAAGAATCGGAGCAATCGCGTGGGCCGATTTCAGAAAGTCTGCAACACTGGCATTTGCGAACTCAGATCCCGGCGAGACGTTGCCTGGCTTAGGGCTTAACACTTCCATCGCACACGCGGTCGTGATGTGATCGCAGATTGAAAGCGAATGGAATGGAATTGACGACAATGGTGTCACAATCTGGATCGGCTACGAACGTTTGAAAAATCCAAATCGCATTTTCACTGGTGCAGGTGTCTGGGTTCAGCCCTCCAAACATGGTGACTCTTGCGGGAGAGGAATAGTTTAGTGACAATGCTGCCGCGAGACCACCAATTCAAGAAGTTGGCAACAGTGGAAGCAGCATTGTTCAACCGTTGTCCGATGCAGAATGATTTGCCTGGAAGTCTCGGCCTATTTTGTGGAGTATCAAGCATGGCGGTTCGAGTGGTGATTCTGCTGTCGATTGTTTGTTCGATCGCTGCGCATGAAACTCTGCGTGGCGACGAAAATGCAAAGGCCGCATTCCGCGCTGGAGCGGCGATGGTGGATATCACGCCGACAGTGTTTCCTGTGATCGTCAATGGCATGGTCGAAGAACGAACGGCCGAGAAAGCTCACGATTCGCTGATGGCTCGGGCTCTTGTGCTGGATGACGGCACGGAACGGATTGCAATCGTCGTGGTTGACAGTCTCATGCTGACTCGAGCCATGCTGGATGATGCAAAAGAGCAGGCCAGCCAACATACCGGCATCCACACGAATCGAATGCTGATTTCTGCGACTCACACGCATTCGGCACCTTCCGCGATGCCGTGTCTGGGAAGTCGTGTTGATCCGGAATACGCACAGTTTCTTCCCGGACAGATTGTTCGCAGCATTGTGCAGGCGAATGAAAAACTCACACCTGCAAAAGTCGGCTGGAAAGTCGTCACGGATGATTTGCACAATCATTGTCGGCGCTGGATTTTTCGTTCCGATCGAATGACGATGGCTGATCCGTTCGGGCAACAGAATGTGCGGGCGCACATGCATCCGGGATATCAAAGTCCCAATCACATTGGTCCATCGGGACCGGCGGATACGGATCTCACTGTGTTGTCGGTGCAGACGATCGACGACAAGCCACTGGCGGTCCTTGCGAACTATGCGATGCATTATTACGGTTCGCCGCTTGTGTCGGGTGACATCTGCGGTCATTTTGGATTTGCGTTTGCGGAACGCATTGGTGCAGCAAATCAGCGACCGGGGTTCGTCGGGATTTTGTCACAGGGAACCAGCGGTGACAGCATGTGGATGGACTACAGTCAGCCCGCTCGGCCGACTGATCTGGATGCGTATACGAAAGCGATTGTGGAAACTGCATTTCAGGCGTATGACTCGATCCACTATCGCTCAGACATCACGCTGGCGATGGCGGAAGAGACGTTGAAATTCGATCTCAGAGTTCCGGACGAGGCGCGACTGAAGTGGGCTCAGGAGCTGGCAGCTCAAGTCGGCGATCGGTTGCCGCGTGGTTGGTCGGAAGTTTACGCCTTCGAACAACTCCGACTGCATGAAGATCCTACTGCGGAGCTTAAGCTGCAGGCCATTCGCATCGGCGACTTTGGGATCACAGCAATTCCTGATGAAGTCTACGGAATTACTGGCATCAAACTGAAGAACCGAAGTCCGTTGGCTGGCACGATGAATATCGAACTTGCGAACGGTGCGGACGGTTACATTCCTCCGCCGGAACAACACAAACTTGGCGGCTACACAACATGGGCCGCACGGACGGCTGGTCTGGAAGAGCAGGCAGAACCGCAGATCGTGGAGACATTGACGACGCTGCTGGAGAAGATCTCAAACAAGCCGCGTCGGCCGACGTTCGACGAACAGCATGCGTACGCAAAGGCAGTGGTGGATTCGAAGCCGATCGCGTTTTGGCGGTTGGGGGAGATTGACGGCAAGATTTCTGCAGACGCAATCGGCAACCATCACGCGATCTATGAAGACGGCGTCGCATTGTATCTACCGGGACCCAGAGGCAACGGCCTGAATCAACAGCCGCGAGGCAATCGTGCGGCGCATTTTGCGGGCGGGCAAGTTGCCGCGAAAGTACCAGAGTTGGGTAACGTTTATAGCGTCGAATGCTGGGTCTGGAATGGCTTCCCGAACAGCGATCGAGCAGTCACGGGATACTTCTTTTCTCGGGGTGCGGATGGCGATGCCAACGTCTCAGGCGATCATCTGGGCATCGGCGGGAACTACATGAATCACGGCTGGGACGGGAAGCTATTGCTTTTCAATGGCAATGAACGTGATGAAGCGTTGATCGGACGCACGGTCCTGGAAACTCGCACGTGGCATCATGTCGCGTTCGTCCGAAACGGCAAGCATGTCACTGTGTATCTCAACGGCAATTCAGAACCGGAGATCGATGGCGAACTGGAACCGACTTTCGCGGACAGTGAGGACGTGTTCCTTGGCGGCCGCAGCGATGGGATGTTTGGTCTCGAAGGGCGTCTCGATGAAGTCGCTCTGTACGATCAAGTATTGACGGCGGACGAGGTCGGGGCACATTTTGCCATCGCCGAAGCTTCGCGCGAACCTCAGATTAACGAAGTCGTCGCACTTCCTGACACACCTCCGCTCTCGCCGGAAGAATCCATGAAGGTCACTCATGTGCGAGACGGATTTGCACTGCAGTTGGTGGTCGCTGAGCCGCTTGTGATCGATCCCGTGGCAATCGACTGGGGAGCTGATGGGAAGCTGTGGGTCGCCGAAATGGCCGACTATCCGTCGGGCATGGATAACAACGGCAAGCCCGGCGGACGTATTCGATTTCTCGAAGACAAAGACAACGACGGACAGTACGAAACATCGACCGTGTTACTTCGGGACGTTTCGTTTCCAACCGGCGTCATGGCGTGGGGCAAGGGAGTCATTGTCACGGCAGCTCCGGAGATCTTTTACGCCGAAGACACAGATGGAGATGGCAAAGCCGACGTCCGCAAGACGTTGTACTCGGGGTTCCTCGAAGGCAATCAACAGTTACGAGTCAACGGGCCGCGTTGGGGGCTGGATAACTGGGTCCATTTTGCCAGCGGAAGTCATCACCCCGGATACGGAGCCGACAGTCAGATTTTGTCGCATGTGACGAATGAAAAGACAACGGTCGGAAGTCGCGACTTCCGCATTCGTCCTGATGAGGGTCTCATCGATCCTCAAAGCGGCCCGTCGCAGTTCGGACGCAATCGAGACGCCTGGGGCAACTGGTTTGGCGAACAGAATAGTTATCCCTTGTGGCACTATGTGCTCGAAGATCCCTATATCCGCCGCAATCTGCAGTTCGCACCGCCGGATCCTCGCCGACTGATGACGCCGTCGAATCCTCCCGTGTACGCGGCCGCTCCGCCCGAGAAGCGGTTTCATAGCTTTGAACAATCGGGCCGATATACGTCGGCGTGTTCTGGGATGGTGTATTTGGATGAGTTGTTGTTTGGTAGATCCCGCCTGCCGGGCGGGACTTCCGCCGAAGGCGGACCCAAGGGCGAACGTCCGCTCAACGACGTCGCGTTGTCCGTCGATCCACCCGAATCCGGTCGCAGCTCGCGACAAGTCGCGAAGTCCTTTCCGGCAGAAAGGACCTACAGTGGTCTCGAAACCCAACACACTTTCACCTGCGAACCATTCAGCAATCTGGTGCAACACAATCTGTTGATTGACGACGGAGTCAGTTTTCGACTTGAACGTGATCCCGCAGAAGTCGATGCGAAGACGGACTTCTTCGCGTCAGAGGATCGATGGTGTCGCCCTGTGATGGTTCGAACTGGCCCCGACGGCGCGCTGTGGATTGTTGATATGTACCGATACATGATTGAACATCCTCATTGGCTGCCGAAAGAAGGTCAGGACGAGCTGCGTCCGTTCTTTCGGTCCGGTGATGATCGAGGTCGGATTTACCGCATCGTGCCGATCAGTCCAGCTGATGGCGAGCGGGGTGGCGTGAGCCCTCCGGTCCAGGCTCAATCTCTGAACCAATCGGAAATTCGTACCGGAGGGCTAACGCCACTCCGCTCGCCGGCGCTTCGCATGGACCATCTTTCCACGACGGAACTTGTCGCTGAACTGGAAAGTCCCAATGGCTGGCGGCGTGATACGGCTCAACGGCTGCTGGTCTCCGGACGAGATGAATCAGCCGTGGCATTACTTACGGCGATGGCCACCGGCGGAAAGCGACCGACCGCACGATTGCATGCACTGTGTACGCTGGAAGGTCTCGGTCACTTGTCGGCCGACGTTGTCGAATCCGCTCTGAGCGATTCGCATCCTGGTGTCCGTCGCTGGGCTGTTCGCCTGGCAGCGAAGGCGAAGGTTCCGTTCAAATCTCTCGTGCCGATGATCAGTGATCCAGACGCCAAAGTTCGTCTGGAGCTTGCATGTGTCGCAGGACAGCCGGGCGAAGTTGTTGCTGCAACCATCCTCGGAGACTTGTTGCATCGAGACACCGATCCATATCTGCGAGCTGCCGTGATGAGCTCTTTGCATGCCGGCAATATCAACAATACGATCGATCGATTTGGTCATATCGTTCAGGAAGAAGCGTCAACTCTGGAACCCGACGTCACAAAGATGCCGGGCTTCACTGCGAGCGACCGTGATGAACTCACCAGCGTCTTGTTTGAGCAGGCCGCATCAATCGCCAACGATGCTGATCTCGAGCGCCTGTTGTTGCTGACGGTCGATGAATCCAACGATAGGCTTCAGGCATGGCAGATGAAGAGCCTTGCAAAAATGCTGGACCGATTGAATAGTCGCGGCTGGAAAATTGCAGATCACTTTGCCAGTGAACAGGAAAAGGAACGGATAGCGAGGGCGTTTGAGATCTCTCGACGCATGGTGTCCGATCCTGCGGAACATGAAATCCGCCGAGTCGCGGCAATTCCGTTGCTCCTGCGCGATACCGATCATCCGGAAGACGGTGCCACGCTGCAAAACATGTTGACTCCTCAAACGCCGCCTGCAGTTCAGGAAGCCGCAATCCGGCATCTTGGGCAGCAAAAGAACGAATCCATTGCGAAAATTCTGCTTGCCGGTTGGGGTTCGCATTCGCCGCTCATTCGTTCTCAGGTTCTGAGTGTGTTGTCCAGCCGATCGGAGTGGACCAGTGAATTGTTGACGCAGATGGAATCTGGCACCGTGGCGGCCGGTGAAATCGACGCGGCGATGCGACAACGGCTGCTGACAACTCGCGATGAAGCATTGCGAGCGCGTCTTGAAAAGATCTTTGCTTCCGGTACATCCGCTGACCGCAATGCCGTGATGGAATCTTTTCGCCCGGCATTGGGATTGACCGGCGATGCCGCGCGAGGAGCGATCTTGTTTGGCAAGAAATGTTCGACGTGTCACAAGCAAGGAGGCGTCGGACATGAAGTCGGGCCAAATCTGGCGTCACTCACAACGCGAACTCCGGAATCGCTTTTCACTGCAATCCTCGATCCCAGCGCTGCCGTGGAAACAAAGTATTTGAATTTTGTGGTCGCCACGACATCAGGACGCAGCATCATCGGACTGCTCTCCACAGAAACCGGAAGCAGTATTACCGTATTGGGAGCGGAAGCTAAATCCGAAGCGATCCTGCGCGGTGACATTGAAGAACTTCGCAGCACCGGAAAATCCTTAATGCCGGATGGCGTGGAAAAAGATTACAGCCATCAGGATCTTGCCGATGTTATTGAGTACGTAAGGACTCTTCAGAAGTGACGATCTGCGATCTTGATAATCAAGGCGAGCGACAGAATCGGTTCTACCAGCCGATGTGGCCGTGTCGAAGGAATCCGACCTGAGAGAGGTTGAACTACGCAGGCAGATCTGTCCCGGATCAGCATCCTTCAACATGGTCGATCGCATGTGGTCGCCTGGGCGCGGACTTTTTGTATTGGTAATTCCTTTCCTGCCGCTCGGCTGACAGGCAACATGTGTCAGATACACCACACACTTGACCGCCAACTTCGCGAAAAATTTTTCGATCATAACGAAAGCGTGCAAGACAGGCTGGATTTGCCGATCTTTCCTTGACTGCTGGTTATCGGCTGCCAAACCAGACTGTTACGTCTTCGTCAATAAATCGATTTTAGCGATTCTGTCGAAAGTAGTGATCCTGTGGCGCTCGGTTGGCCGATGAGGTAGCCTGTGAGTTGAGAGAATGAGTTCATCTGACGAGTCTCGGCATTACGGACTTGAGTCTGTTTCCGGGGGCGATTTGAGACAGTTTCGACTGTCAAACTGATCGGTCCGTTTTGCCGAGACTTCGTCCAGAATCAATTGCCGGTGTCAACGACGACACCGGCATGGAATCATTGTTCGTCGAGACCAGCAAACTCGCCGAACGACATTGGCCGCTAAGTCGCAAAAGGAGCACGGAATGCTGAAGCGAATCGTTATGTTTGCAATCATCGCAGTCGCCACGGTGACGAGCGTCCGTTGCGTCGAAGCTGCTCCACCGGGACAGCCATCCGACTGGCAGCGGTTTTACCACTACCCATACGTCTACTATCCACATACCTTCCAGAAGCCACAGCAGTACGACAACATGTACTATCGCTACGAGCCTTCGATGCGAATCCCGGTATACAATAAAAGCTGGTACAACTTCTATCCGACCGAGAAGCCATACTACAAGGGTTCACACTTTAATCTGGACGTTTTTTAGCGAACAGCCAGCGGCAGATCGTGTCGTGCTCATCCGGAATCACTGCTGCGTATGTTACTCATGAAAATGAGGCACAATTGATCTTCGCAACTTCCGTGACACAGGCTTTGGAATTTTTGACACACCTCAATGTGTCATTGATTCCAAAGCCTGTGGTCGTTGATGCAGGTCGCAGGCCGCTAAAACGGCAAGCCCGTCAGTAATTCAAACGCTTCGATGTAACGTTTCGAAGTTCTCTGAACAACGTCTTCAGGCAGAATCGGTGGCGGGCTGTTTTTGTCCCAGCCTGATTGTTCAAGCCAGTCACGTACAAACTGTTTGTCGTAGGAAGTCTGACTTCGACCAGCTTCGTATTCGTCAGCGGGCCAAAATCGTGAACTGTCAGGCGTCATGACTTCATCAATCAGAATGATGTTGGTGCCCTTCAGGCCGAATTCAAATTTTGTATCTGCAATGATGATACCTTTCGTATTCGCGTGAGCGCAGCCTTCGGAGTAAACCTGCAGGCTGATTTCACGTAAACGTGTCGCGAGATCCGTTCCGACATCGTTACACATTTGATCAAAGCTGATATTTTCGTCGTGCCCGGATTCCGCTTTTGTCGCAGGCGTAAAAATAGGTTCCGGCAGCCGACTGCTCTGCTTTAAACCCGCTGGTAACTTGATTCCGCAGACCGTGCCGGATTGGCGATATTCTTTCCAGCCGGATCCTGCGAGATAGCCACGAACGACACATTCGACTGGCACGACTTCCGTCTTCATGACGACCATACTGCGTCCCATAAATTCAGCGACGTCAGCGCCGGCCGGAAGTGGCAGTGTTGTGACGTCATTCGTCAGAAAGTGATGGGGCACGGAAAGCAGGCTGAACCAAAACTGGCTGAGTCGTGTGAGGACTTCGCCTTTTCGTGGAATTCCGTTGGGAAGAATATAGTCAAATGCGCTGATGCGGTCCGACGCCACAAACAGCAATCGGTCGCCAAAATCATAGACGTCCCTGACTTTTCCACGACGGGCGGGAATACCGGGTAATGAACTTTGCAATAAAACAGACGCCATGCAGCACCAATTGATCCAATGCCAATTCCTGGGAGCAGAATAAACCTGCGAAGTTCCAACTTTGCAGGACCGTGTGAGTCTATAGTGACCGGAGCATTTGAACAATGTAGCGGACTGCGTTTAGACTGTGTCGAGCAACATAAGGAACGCTGTGGATTGTTAAACGGAAATCAGCATCAACACGAAGAGCGGAAACTCAAATCAACGCACGCTGTACGTTCGTTGGCGGAGTCATACATGGGGGTCATTCAGTTTCGCGTCGAACGCCCGGACCTGTTGTCAGGTGCAGAAGAATTGTCGTTGATCGACTTTCTGATGTACGACGGACGTGTTATCCCTGCGCGAACGCATTTGGCAAACGGTCTGCTGGTCTGCGAGCGGCAAGTGTCCGAAAGTGGCCAGATGAGATTACTGTGGCCTCGTTTTAACGGCCGTCGAGAAGTCGTCCACACGACGAGCCTTCGCGAACAGTCGATGCCCTATTCTCTGGAGCTGGAACTGGCGCGTGGCCAATTGTCACGCCTGCGAAATCAGTTCTATTCGTGGTCGGGTGCCGGTCTGCAGTCCTCACCAGAACTGACCAGTCTGAATAATGACGCGCACCGTGCTTTCCGTTCCGCCGTACTGCGTTCGGAATCTCCGGAGACGGCTGTTGCTGCGGCGATGTTGTCGATCGACGCTTCTTCCCGTGCCACTGAGTTGCTGTGCCAACACTACGTCGAACAGCGACTGGGTTATCGTCGCAGTCGCTCGGCACGCTTGCCTGTGTTTCTTGGTTGTCGACTGGATCGAGTGCCGAAAAATCCAGATGAGTTCTGCAGTTTGTTCAACGCAGTGCAAATCGATGCCTCGTGGAGCAGCCTGGAACACGATGATGGTAACTATCAATGGGATCAACTGGACAAACTTGTTGATTGGGCTTTGGAGAAAAAGCTGTTTGTCCTGGGTGGACCTTTATTGGATTTGTCAGAAGATCGACTTCCCGATTGGCTGAAAGCCTGGACCGGTGATATGGTCAACCTGCAAAGCTTCACGGCGGATTTTGTAGAAACCGTCGTCGGCCGTTATGTTGGCCGCGTGCGTCACTGGGAAGTCGTTACGGGCGCGAATCGAGGCGGCGTGGCCGCACTGGACGAAGAACAACGGATGAATCTTGTGGCTCGTGCAATCGAGGCGGCAAGTCAGGTGGATGAGCATACTCAAGTGAGCCTGCGTGTCGTGCAGCCGTGGGGCGAATACTTCAGCCAGACAAAGAACCGGCTGTCTCCGATTCAATTCATCGATACCCTTCGACGTTGCGGGGTGCGGTTTACGGAAATCAATCTGGAAGTACGTATCGGAAACTGTCCCGATCTGACACTGTGGCGGGATTGTCTCAGCCTGTCGCACCTGATTGATCAGTGGTCATTGCTGCAGATTCCGATCAACATGATGATTACGGTTCCCGCATCATCGCCAGGCAAAGACATTCGCTTTGAAGAAACACAGACTCACTGGCTGGAAGAAACGGTACTGATGTGTCTTGCTAAAGAACGCATCGTGGGGATTTATTATTCCAACTGGAATCAGCAGGCATCCAACGGCCCACAGACGGCACTTGTCAATGAAGACGAATCGCCACGTGGCACGCTGGATCTGCTGCAATCAATGTCGAATAAGTATTGGTGTTAAAATTAATCGGCGTTAAAGAGGAAGAAACTGTGTCCGGAAATCTGGTGACGATCGGCGACTACAAAGTTGGAAACGGTCAGCCGTTGTTATTTATTCTGGGCCCTTGCGTGATGGAGTCTGAAGACCTGGTCATGAAGGTGGCTGATCGCCTTGTCGAATTGCGGGATCGGCTGCATCTGCAGATCGCGTTTAAGTCCAGTTTTGACAAAGCCAACCGGACCAGCGTCGATAGTTATCGCGGACCGGGTCTTGAAGAAGGGCTGCGGATTCTGGAACGTGTACGACAGCAAACCGGTTTACCAACAACGACTGACATTCATGAGGCGGCTCAGGCGGCTCCGTGTGCTGAAGTCTGTTCGATCCTGCAGATCCCCGCTTTTCTCGCGCGGCAGACGGATCTGATTGTGGCGGCAGCAGATGCAGCGGTCGCCAGAGACATCTGCGTCAACGTCAAGAAGCCACAATTCGTGGCTCCCGAGGATACGATTCATGCCGTCAACAAATGCCGCGCGCGGGGCTTGAAGAACTTGATGTTGTCTGAACGAGGTTCGACCTTTGGCTATGGTCGTTTGGTGAATGATTTTCGTTGTGTGCCTGTGATGCAGTCGTTTGGTGTGCCGGTCGTCTACGATGCGACTCACAGCGTGCAACTGCTGGGTGGTGCGACAACGGGCGGTCAACGCGACATGGTGCCACCACTTGCCAGAGCTGCCGTGGCCGTCGGCTGTGATGCCGTCTTTATGGAGACACATCCGGATCCGGATAAAGCCAAAAGCGATGGTCCGAATATGGTTTATCTGGACAAGCTGGAAACACTGCTGCGGCAACTTACAGTGCTGCGTGAAGCAGTGCTTTCGTTTGAAGGCTAAAGAATCGCTCAGAACAGTTCCGCAATGGGAGAACCGCCGTCAACCACGAATCGCGGCCGTCCCTGATGATCCTTGTATTGCACGTCCTGCGGCACGCCAAAGTAGCGAAAGATCGTCGCCGCGAGGTCGGCGGGAGTCACCGGTCGCTCCTTGATTGTGCCACCATCCGCTTCTGTCGCTCCGATGACCTGACCATGACGCAGCCCACCCCCGGCGATGCACATCGACATGACTTCCGGCCAGTGGTTGCGGCCATCAGTACTGCCCTGAGTCCCCATGATTGGAGTCCTGCCAAATTCTCCCATGGCGATCACCATCACCTTATCCAACAGGCCACGTTCTTCGAGATCACCGATCAGCGTCGTAATCAAGTGATCGAAGAGCGGCAGCAATGGGCCCAGTCCTTTGCTGATGCCGCCGTAGGGCGGAATATTATCGCCATGGTTGTCCCATGTTCCCGATGCGCCGTGGTAGCTTAAATCCAGTGTGACGAATGTCGTGCCTGCTTCGACCAGACGTCGAGCAATCAAGGCCTGCTGGCACCACAAATGTTTGCCGTACTTGTCGCGAACTTCCGGGGGTTCCTGATTCAGATCAAACGCCGTTCTGGCTCGATCACCCAGCAGCAGATCAACGGCCTGTTGTTGATATGAATTCAGAGCCGCCATTGATCCATCCTGATCCAGACCGGCTTTCATCTGATCAAACTGTTGCAGCAAGCCCACTCGTTCGTGCAGACGCGATTCCGACAGACCTTTCGGCATTTGAAACAGATCCTTCCCGCTTAATCGCCCCGTGTCGGCTCCAACGTTTGTATACACCGGCAGCGTCGCAGCGTTGTCGCAGATAAACGGATCGTATTGCTTGCCCAGATAACCCGCGAAGGCCAGATGCGAACGCGACTTCATGAAAGCAGCATAGGGCGGCATCGCCGGATTGTTGGCACCGTGATGTCGCGCGACAACAGACGCAAGCGATGGATACTTGACCGCTTCTGGATTCGTGCGTGGTTCCGCCGCAAGGTTGGCAGTCTGGAACACAGTATTCGGTTCATGATTGCTGTGCCGCGCATCGACGGATCGAATGATTGTGAACTTGTCGAGCATCGCGGCCTGCTTCGGCAGATGTTCGCAAATCACGACGCCAGGAAGTTTCGTTTGAGTCACACCGAACGGCCCGCGATTGATCCATGGTCGATCGGGCTTGCTGTCCCATGTGTCGATATGGCTTGGACCGCCCGCCATCCACAACAGGATGACACTCTTTCCCGTCGGCAACGATACTCCGGCATTTGCACCTTCGGCCTGAGCCTGAATCAAACTCGGAAGCGACAGTCCGCCGATCCCCGCCATGCCAGCCTTGAGCATGGATCGTCGCGTCTGCAGACAAAGTCCCTCGCGAGTGCGACCAAAGAAGTTGCCAAACGAATGGCCTGAGTGGTGGGTGTTCATGATCAGGTAATTCAGTGATAGAGATGTTGGAAACAGTGTGTCAATAAGGCGATCGGCGGATTCTGTTTTACCGTAGCACGGGTCAACAGTTCCATCCCAAATCAAGGGACTGATCATGTCTGTTTTGCCGCTCGCCTAATTGTTGTCTTCGATTTTCCGAGAAAAAATTTCGCACGTACGTGGGATTCTGGCGAATCCCACGACAAGTACAGACAGTTGTTTGTCGTTCGATGCTTGCTCACAGTAAGCGTAGCATTTGCGCAAAGGATTCACAAGAATTTGTTGATCCTTCGGCATTTTTCGCTGACCGGACTCGCAAAATGCGTAAACATATTTTCCGATTGCGCCACTGACCTTGTGTGCATGAAACTCACGCCTTACATGCGGACCCGGAATTGATTTGTGTCGATTGTACTCGCAATCAGATACCAAAACGGAATTTTGCGAGAGACGCTGTGTCGTCTCGCAGAGCAACATGGAAGTCAGCAACTGGGTTCGCGGTCTGGGGTTGGTCTTCCAACAGGTAAGTGGCGGAGCCAAACGTTCACGCAGATTTAAGGCCGCTGGCAATTCGCCAAATGTCGCCAGCGTGGATGTTCTGGAAGATCGCATGCTGCTGACAGATGACTTTGGCGATGCACCGGACACGACGGCCGGTACGGCAACGCCGTGAAGGATTTTTCTTCGAGGAAACAAGCGTTTACTTGTAGCCGAAGTCGTGAGACTTCGGAATAGTTACACGGCGAAAGCCCGAATTCTCACGAATCCGGCTACAGAAATCCTTCACGGCGATGCCGGTACGGGCGCCAACAACTATCAGACATTGGCCTCACACGGTGGCCCACGTCACGTCATCAATGCGACGAAAACGACTCTGTTTCCGGGCGGCGGTGTTGATGGTGAAGCGGGGACTCAGCAAAGTGCTGCGGCAAATCTCGACAACCTCTTCACCACGGGCGGTCGCAACGATGAAGACGGCGTGATGAGTTCGCTGGATCTCACCGCGACTATCGGTTCGTCTCCCAAAATCACGCTGTCAGCCACGAACACAACCGGCACCACCGCGACGCTGTACGGCTGGAAGGATGATGGCTATTACTGGCAAGTGCGTGCGAATGGACCGAATCTCTGGAGTGTCGAGGATGGCTTTCAGGTAGCTCGCAAAATTCAGGTGAACATTGGCGGCGCTTTCATTGCTGCTGGCGAATCGTGGCAAATTTACTGGAACCATATCCCGGCCGCTCATCATTACGATCTTTAGATCAGCAACAATCCCGGTAAATTGGCATTGCGGAATTCAAATGTCCCGGCAATTTTCTGAACCTGTTTCAGACATTGCCGACAGGGAACTTTCGAGTCTGGGTTCGAGCTGTTAGTAGTTCAAACGCATCTGGGCCTTGGAGTTCTCCTATGGACTTCACCATCATTTTTTAACATCCATACATTAAAGTCGCGTCCAGAATTCGGAACGTTGAGCCCTGCTGTGAACTGTGAACTCTTACATACGGATCAAAATTCCTACATGCCTGCTCTGTCGTTTTCACAGGGATTCGTTAGAATTTCGACGGAGTGATTTGAGGCTGTCGGGAGCAACTGCAAATGAGCAAGCGATTTAGTAACAATCGTAACGATGCTGGAAGCTTACTCGCTTCCATTTTCATTCTGACACTCGGTGCTGGTTGCTGTTTGTTTCTAGTGGCCGCCATGTCACCTGCATCGTTGGGCACAACTGCATGTTGGCTCGGCGGAATTTTTTCCGCGTATTTGACGCTTGTGGTCTTTCAGCGGTTTGGCAAAATCCCAAAAGGGAATCTCAGTTTTCTGTTGTCATCTTCTCGCAATCGTCGTGACGACGGAATCAAAGACTACGAGCCGCGCATTGCCGGTAAGTCGCGATCGACAACGATGCTCGGGACCAATCAGCCGATCTCCGCCAAAGACGCACACGAAATTCAGATCACCAGCGCGAATACCTGGGTACCTGCAAACTCAAGTCGGCGACGCAATGATCAGCAACTAAGCGAATAATTCCTGCACGGCTTTCCCTTGTCCGTCTTTCGTCACGTAGAACGGTCGGCCTTCGATGTCGAAACCAGTCTGCGGACTGATCCCCATCGCCGTCATGATCGTGGCGTGCAGGTCCTCGATGGATACCGGATTTTCAACTGCAATTAAAGGCCTTTCATCAGCCGTTTTGCCATAAACGAATCCTCGCTTCATACCGCCGCCAAACATGACCACGCTTGTTCCGCCTGTGAAGTGTCGATGCAGGCCATAGTGTTTAATTTCCGTGATCAGGTCAACGCGATCCGTTGCCTGATCAGCCGCCGTCGAACCCGGCACACCTTCGATCAAGGCATCGCGACTGAATTCTGATGCGATGACCACCAATGTGCGATCAAGCATTCCGCGAAGTTCCAAATCACGAATCAGCCGCGCGATGGGCAAGTCTATTTCGTGGTGCATGCGTTCCATCGTTTCGTGACCGCTGGTGTGAGTATCCCAATGCAGAAATGGAACGTACTCAGTCGTCACTTCCACAAATCGTACACCGGATTCCACAAGGCGTCGGGCCAGCAAACAGCCCTGCCCGAAACGAGTGTCGCCGTATGGTGTTCGACTCACTTCCGGCTCCAGACTGATATCAAATGCCGCGCGATGATCAGAACTCAGTAGGCGATACGCATTGTCGAATGACCGCAACATCGACTCCTGCTGATAATCGCTGATGTAGGCCCGCTGCGGACTTTGCTCAACGAGTCGTCGGAAGAGTTTGTCTCGGCTGGTGAAACGTCCGGGCGTCATCGAACCAGGCGGACGGACAGATTGAGCGGCATCAGACGGAAACGGCAGATTCATGGGACCAAACTCTGTCCCAAAGAATCCTCCTGTCGTGAAGGCTTTCAATTCTTCACTCTCGCCAACGCCCTCCAGCCGTTGCCCGATGTTGATGAATGCAGGGATGACAGGATTGACCGGCCCCAGAACCTTCGCGATCCATGCACCAATATGCGGACACGCCACTGTCTGAGGCGGCACATATCCCGTATGCCAATGATATTGATGCCTTGAATGCAGAATACTGCCGAGATCCGGTTGCACAGCAGAACGAATCAAGGTGGCGCGATCCATAACTTCTGCAATATGCGGAAGCCCGCTGCAGATTTTGAGACCGCTTACGGATGTCTCGATTGACGGAAACGTGCTGAGCATGTCTTTCACGGGTAGACCATGGCGATACGGCTCGTATCGTTTTGGATCAAACGTATCCGGAGCAGCCATGCCGCCACCCATCCAGATCAGAATGCATGCATCAGCAGTCGCGGTGGGGTGAAATGCCGAAAGATGCTGTTCCGCTTTCAGCGCACGCGGTGCTGAAGCTGCCAGTGCTGCTGCGGACGCTGCGGAAAGTTGTCGCAGGAAATCACGGCGGACAATGTGTTTCGGAGCACTCGGGTCAGATTCAAAAGTCATGGTCAACCCTTTTGGTGAATATCAAAGCATGGCAGGTTGTATTTTATGCTGTCAGTAAACAGTTGCAATCGGCGCATCGACAGATTGGCGGTCATTCTTTCAATCCCAGGGACGCAGCGGGGGCATTTATACTTCACGCGGTCAAGAAATAGACTTGTCTGCGTGGTTTTGACATCGATTTACGCTGAGGTGCAAACTGGGGCAACCGTGGCAGAATCTTTTTCGCACGTGCGAAGTGGACTGAAATACGGTAGAATGTGGTTGTTCTGTGAATGCCCATTCATCAGTATCATCAGATGTTGATCCCACCTTTTATCAATCCCGCCAAATTCTGCACAGGAAGTTACGGACATGACCCGACGGTTGTTTCTGTTTGTGCTGCTGTCTCTGTTTGCATGCGTAACGAACGCACGTTTTGTGACAGCAGATGATGACGAATCTTATTTCGAAAACCATGTTCGCCCGGTGTTAGCGGAACATTGCATTGCATGTCACGGCTCAGAAAAGCAATCGGGAGGCTTGCGTCTGGATACAGCGTCCGGGCTTCAACAAGGTGGCGATTCTGGCGCGGTGATTGCGGCTGATGATGCGAATTCGAGTCTGTTGCTTCAGGTGATCGGATATCAAGGCGATATTCAAATGCCGCCGAAGGGCAAACTTCCGGCGGCGGCCGTTGATGCTCTGACACTGTGGGTTCAGGCCGGTGCGAAGTGGCCGAAAGAATCGGCAATGATCAAGTCCACGAGCGAAGATCGTGCGGCGAATCACTGGGCGTTTCAGCCAGTTGTAAAGCCTGAAATTCCGGAAATCGCTGCTTCAACTCACGGAATCCGAAAAGATTTTCTTCAGAATCCAATTGATCATTTCATCGCAGAACGGTTAATCGACGCGGGGTTAAGTCCTTCGCCTGCAGCGGATAGTCGCACATTGGTTCGGCGGTTGTCGTATTCTTTAACCGGATTGCCACCGACAGCGGATAACGTGGCCGAGTTTGCAGTGGCCGCGGCAAGTACAAAGAATGATTCCACTGAAGCCTATGGTCAGCTTGTCGATCGAATGCTGGCGTCGCCCTCACATGGTGAACAATGGGCGCGCCACTGGCTGGACGTGGCTCGATATTCGGACACAAAAGGTTATGTGTACGCTCGGGAAGAACGCTTCTGGGTGCATGCCTGGGCCTATCGTGACTGGGTTGTGAATGCGTACAACGCCGACATGCCATACGACCGATTTCTAATGCTGCAGATTGCGGCAGATCAGGTCTCTGATCGAAGCGAAAATGATCTCGCCGCGATGGGATTTCTGACGTTGGGACGTCGATTCCTTGGCGTGCAACGAGACATCTACGACGATCGAATCGACGTGGTGACACGCGGCACGATGTCGCTCACCGTGGGGTGCGCGCGGTGTCATGATCATAAATACGATCCGATTCCGACAGCGGACTACTATTCGCTCTACGGTGTGTTTGCCAGCAGCCGCGAAATTATTCTGCCGTTACCAACAGCAGCCCCTCCAGACGAGACGTTTCAGAGGGAACTGAACACTCGGCTGGAAAAACTGAATAGCACGCTGCAGCAACATCGTCGCACGACAAGTGAAAGAGTCCGCAACAGAATTGGCGATTATCTGCGGGCTCAGTTTGAACTGGGAAAATATCCGGAAGAAGGTTTCGATCAAATCCTTGCGACGAGTGATCTGCTGCCTTCATTTGTACACCGATGGCGTGATTTTCTGGCGAACGGAAAACGCCGAAATCACCCCGTCTTCACGGAATGGCATGCGTATCTGGAACAGGGCGCACAGGGCTCTGATGCCAATTCTGAGTCAGGAAGATCTGCGTTGCCGCAGAATACAAATCCAATTGTGGCGGCAGCGTTTGCCACACCACCGGATTCGCGGGCTGATATGATTGATCGGTATGCGGCGTTGTTCACACAGATTGAATCGAAATGGATCGCGTTGCAGAAGACGGCAAGTGATGCTGGCACCGCAGCGCCGACGCGTCTGGACGATGCGGCGGAGGAAGAAATACGTCAGGTGATGTATGCCGTCGGTTCTCCGTGTGTCGTGCCGGATGAGCCTGTTGTGCATACGGAATACGACGTCGATTCTGGTGCCTGCAGTGAACTTTGGAAATTACAGGGAGAAGTCGATCGCTATGTCATAAACGCTGCCATTCCGCAGCCCTATGCGGTGGTGCTGGAAGATCGAGAGGTCCCGATGACGCCTCGCATTTTCAAACGTGGCAATTCGGCACAAAAGGGCGACGAAGTGCCAAGGCAGTTTCTGAAACTCCTGAGTGGCCCGGATCGTCAGCCGTTTCAGCACGGCAGCGGCCGTTACGAATTGGCAAAAGCCATCATCAATCCGCAGAATCCGCTCACGGCGCGTGTGATTGTCAATCGAGTCTGGGCGCATCATTTCGGCAGCGGATTGGTTGCAACGCCGGGTGACTTTGGCACTCGAGCGGATTTACCGTCGCATCCAGAGCTACTGGACTGGCTGGCGGATTGGTTTGTCAGTGAAGGCTGGAGTCTGAAGAAACTGCATCGACTCATCGTGATGTCCGGTGCGTATCGACAGACCTCCACAGGCCCTGTGGATGAATCGCAATTTGCCGCTGCAACGAAGTTAGATCCGAGTAACCGCTTGCTGTGGCGAATGAATACACATCGTCTTTCGTTCGAAGAGATGCGAGATTCGATGTTGGCAGTTTCCAGTCGACTGGATCAAACTCTCGGTGGCAGGCCGGCGGATCTATTCAAAGAGCCGTTTCCGCTTCGGCGGACGTTGTACGGATTGATTGATCGGCAATTTCTGCCCGGCACGTTGCGAATGTTCGACTTTGCAAATCCAGATCTACACATTCCACAACGCAGTGATACAACGGTGCCGCAGCAGGCACTGTTTTTGATGAATCACGAATCGAGCCTGCAGCAGGCTCGCGAACTGTCCAAACTGATTGCCGATGGAAACGATCAGCAACCTGATTATGCGTCGATTGTTTCTCGCCTTTATCAGCAGGTACTGCAGCGAAATCCTACACCGCAACAGCTTGAAGACGCGACCGCATTTCTGCAATCTGCGAAGGCTCTGCCAGAAAACTCACCGCTGCCTACGGCAGTTGACTGGTCGTATGGTTTCGGAAAGTACGACGAAGCCACGCAGCGTGTTCCCGGTTTCACTACGTTGCCTCATTTTACTGGAACAGCGTGGCAAGGTGGTGCCGCATGGCCTGATGCGGCAGTGGGTTGGGTCCAGCTCACGGCGACCGGCGGGCATCCCGGCAACGATCGCGACCACGCCAGCGTTCGTCGCTGGACCGCGCCGCGTGCGATGAGTGTTCGGATCGAATCGCAGGTTGTTCACGACGTTGAACCCGGTGATGGCATTCGAACGTTTATCGTTAGTTCAAATCGCGGGCTGCTGCAATCGACAAGCTTGCACAAGAAGACAGTCGATCTGAATGTTGAATCCGTGGAAGTGGCTGCGGGCGAAACAATTGATTTTGTTTGCGATATTGGTGATGTGCTTAACAGCGATCAACATTTTTGGCGAATCAAAATTCATCAGCAAGCCGTGATCGCGGAAACGACGAAATTGGCCACATGGAATTCCGAATCGGATTTTACTCAAAACACAACGCAACATCTAATGCCACTGGAACAGTTGGCTCAAGTGCTGTTGTGTTCGAATGAGTTCTTGTTTGTGGATTAGAAAATGTTGGAGACAGAATATGAACATATTTGCGAATCAATTCACAAACCGTCGCGACATGCTGATGCGTTCCGGTCTGGGTGTCGGTGCCCTTGGTTTAGCCGGGATTCTGGCGGATGAAGGACGACTGCTGGCGGCGGCTACAGAATCGGATGGCAACGCTGCCACCGGGCCGCAGCACATTCGATCACCGCATTTTCGTGGTAAGGCCAAGCGTGTCATTCATTTCTTCCTGAACGGCGGACCATCGCACGTCGATACGTTTGATCCCAAGCCGCAGTTGGCTCGATTCGCCAATCGTACGGTCGCCGAAAATCTGCTGACAGAACGCAAAACCGGGGCGGCATTGCCGTCGCCGTTTCGATTTCGAAAGTATGGTCAATCTGGCATCGAAGTCAGTGAGATCTTTTCGAAAACGGCAGAACACATCGATGACATCGCCGTTATTCGATCGATGTACGCGCAGGTTCCTAATCATGAGCCTTCGCTGATGCTGATGAACTGTGGCGATTCTGTTCAGCCGCGTCCGAGCATGGGTTCATGGGTGATGTATGGGCTCGGAACCGAGAACCGCAACCTGCCAGGCTTTATCGCAATGTGCCCAGGTGGCTTGCCGATCAAGGATTCAGAGAACTGGCAGTCTGGATTTCTGCCTGGTGCCTATCAGGGAACTTATATTGATTCGAATCACCGTGAACTCAGCCGTTTGATTGAAAACATCGAACATCCGCAGATCGCCACAGATTCGCAGCGTCGGCAGTTGAACCTGCTCGCAAAACTTAATGAAGAGCATCGCCACGGGCGACTTGATCCGCGTATGGACGCACGGATCCAATCATTCGAACTGGCCTTCAGGATGCAGCGAGATGCCGCCGAAGCGTTTGATTTGACTCATGAGCCGCAGCATATTCAGCAGATGTACGGTGATGGAGTCCACGGACGCCAGACTCTGATCGCGCGACGATTGCTGGAACGCGGCGTTCGCTATGTGCAACTCTGGCATGGAGCTGGCCAACCCTGGGACAATCACGCTGGGATCGCGGCCGCTCATCGCAATCTTGCTGGCCAGATTGATGGCCCAATTGCTGCCTTGATGACGGACCTAAAGCAACGCGGCATGTTCGAAGATACGCTCATTCTTTGGGGCGGCGAATTCGGCCGCACGCCAACGGTTGAGTTATCCGGAGACGGCAAACCCCAGGACGGCCGCGATCACAATCATTGGGGATTCAGCGTCTGGCTGGCCGGCGGCGGCATTAAAGGCGGAACGGTTTATGGCTCAACGGATGAGATCGGTTTCAAGGCGGCCGAAAATCCTGTGAGCGTTCACGATCTACATGCGACGATGTTACATTGCCTCGGCTTCGATCACGAACAACTCACATTCCGCTACGCAGGCAGAGATTTCCGGCTGACGGATGTGCATGGTAAAGTGATCAACGAAATTCTGGCTTGAGTATTATTTCTCGTTCCAGGGCTCCAGCCCGGGAACGTTATGCACTGGAGGCTCCTGCCTCTACAGACAATTTTGGGAGGCAGGAGCCTCCAGAGCAGTGTGTTCCGAGGCTGGAGCCTCGGAACAAGGACACCACCATGAAACGCGAATTCCAAACCGTTGTACTCCAACTCATCATTCTAATCGCCTGCACTGTATCTCAGGCTGAAGACAAAATCCGATTCGATCGCGACGTACGTCCCATTCTGTCCGACAGATGTTTCTTCTGCCACGGACCTGATAGCGCCAAACGTGAGGCGGATCTGCGACTGGATGTACGCGACGTCGCGGTGGCGGCGAATGCCATCGTGCCGATGAAGCCTGATGAAAGCGAGATACTGCGGCGGATTCTGAGTGATGATCCCGATGAGCAAATGCCACCACCATCGACGAAGCTGGCGAAACTCACACCGGCGGAAATCCAGACGCTGCGAACCTGGATCAAACAAGGTGCCGAATACGAAGCACATTGGGCGTTTCGGTCGCTAAACAAAGAGTCATTGGGAACTCATGCTGCGAGCGACGTCGGAGCCCGCGTGGATGAAGTTGTGGTCGCTGGCCTTGCGGGGCGTGGCTTAGAATTGCAGCCTGAAGCCAATCGAAATAGGCTTATACGGCGACTAAGCTTCGATATCACTGGCCTGCCACCGACGGCGGCAGAGGTCGTTGAATTCGTGAATGATCAGTCAGAAGACGCCGTAGAGAAAGTCGTTGATCGGCTGCTGGCGTCACCTGCGTACGGCGAAAAGATGGCCGTCGATTGGTTGGATACGGCTCGCTACGCCGACAGTTTTGGTTTTCAGGTCGATCGTCCGTGGGATATGTGGCCGTGGCGTGACTGGGTGATCAAAGCGTACAACGACAACATGCCCGTCAACGATTTTATCACTTGGCAATTGGCGGGCGACTTGCTTCCTGATGCGACTGATGAACAGATTCTGGCGACCGCATTTAATCGACTTAACCAACAGGAAGCCGAAGGCGGCAGTGTTGAAGAAGAATATCGCGTCGAATATGTGGCTGATCGAGTCCAAACGTTTTCGACAACATTTTTGGGACTGACATTCGAGTGTGCTCGCTGCCATGATCACAAGTTCGATCCCCTGACGCACAAAGAGTATTATCAATTCTTCGCGATGTTCCAGAACATCGACGAGGCCGGACTCTATTCATACTTTACTCCGTCTCCGCCGACGCCTGCTTTGACGCTGACGGATATTTCGTCGAAGGGTAAACTCAACGAACTGCAGAAAACAGTAGCCGATCTTGAAGCTGCCGAGAAGACGATTCAAGCGGAGCGTGATGCTGCATTTATCGCCTGGCTGAATGCAAGAGATCTCAATACACCGCTAGCGTTGACCTTGCCAGAACTCGGCCGCTTTCAATTCGAATCGCTCGACAATAGCAAGTTGGAAAATTCAATTTCCGCCGAAACACCAGCCGTTCTAAAGGGCGAAAACAAACTTGTTCCGGGGCACTCCGGCAATGCGGTGGAATTCTCAGGCGATGACTCAGTTGATCTGACGTTTGGTAACTTCAAACGTGAGGAAACATTTTCAGTTTCGTTATGGTTGAAGACTCCGGATGTCAAAGAACGGGCCGTCGTGTTTCATCGCTCACGAGCGTGGACAGACGCTGCCAGCCGCGGCTACGAGCTGTTGATTGAGGACGGCCGATTAAAGTGGTCGTTGATTCACTTTTGGCCAGGTAACGCGATTTCAATTGCCGCAAAGTCTCAGATGCCGGTCAACGAATGGGTACACGTTGTGGTGTCGTCAGATGGCAGCAGCCGAGCCGCTGGACTCACGTTGCGCATCAACGGTGCAATCACCGATGTCGACGTCGTGAAAGACAATCTTACTCGTGAAATCACCGGCGGTGGTGGCGACAACATCGCGCTGGGGGAACGATTTCGCGATCGTGGATTCAGGGGCGGGATGATCGATGACTTTCGAGTCTTCTCGCGGCGACTGAGTGATGTTGAAGCCCTGGCGACGTTCGATGAAGCAGTGGCAAACAGTTTTATGACTTTGCCGGCCGATCAAATCAACGCCAATCAGCGGGCCATGCTCTTTGATCACTTCCTGTCGGCCGTTGATGACGTTTGGACAAAGCATCAGACAGTATTGCAAACGGCTCGCGGAGCGTTGGGACAGTTCAAAGATGGGCTGAAAGAAATCATGGTGATGAGAGAACTACCGCAGCCGAAGAAGGCATATGTTCTGTTTCGCGGCGAGTACACTCAGCGACGCGAAGAAGTGTTTCCGGGGACTCCGGAAGTACTTTCACCATTCCCCACCGATGCGCCAAAGAACCGACTTGGTCTGGCAAAATGGCTGATCGATCCGCAGCATCCACTCACGGCTCGCGTGACCGTGAATCGAGTCTGGCAGAGCATCTTCGGGCGAGGACTCGTGAAAACCTCTGAAGATTTCGGCAGCCAGGGAACTCGCCCGCTGTATCCGGACGTCCTGGATTCGCTCGCGTTGCAACTGATTGAGTCGGGCTGGGATATGAAACAACTTGTGCGGTCGATTGTGTTAACAAAGACCTACCGGCAGCGCAGCATTGCTGATGAAAAGACGATGGTCGATGATCCGGCCAATGACTGGCTGGCTCGAGGTCCTGCATTTCGATTGTCGGCCGAGATGATTCGCGACAATGCGTTGGCTGCTGCGGGATTACTGAAGCAAACCATTGGCGGACCACCGGTCAATCCTTACGAAATGACGGAAGCATTTAAGCCAGCAGCGGCCAGCGAAGGGGACAACGTCTATCGACGCAGCATCTACACAAACTGGCGTCGCACCGGTCCGCCTCCGGCGATGATCGCCTTCGATGCGCCGCGCCGAGCTGTCTGCGCCGCCAAGCGCGAACGGACAGAATCACCATTGCAGGCGCTGGTATTACTCAATGGAATTCAATACGTTGAAGCCGCGCGCGTGCTTGGCGAGACACTGCATCGCGACGCGTCAGGAAATGTCTCAACGATGATTGAGCAGGGCTGCCTGCGATGCCTCAGCCGCAAACCGGACGAGCGAGAAGCACAGATTCTAAGTCAACTGTACAATGAGCAGTTGGAGCATTTTCGCAATCATCCAACGGATGCCGACGAACTGTTGAAAATCGGCCAGGCGCCCCATGACGCGAGCATTCCCGCTATCGAAGCCGCAGCCGCAATGATGTTGGGGCAGGCGCTGTTGAATCATGATGAATGCGTGATGAAGCGATAAATAATTATGTCCGGCATGAGGTTCACTTCAATTCACGCTTCAGCCAATCATACGCTTCTGCGCGGACATCGTCGGGGAAGTCGTGAGCGCAGTTGGGATATTGTGCTGTGATATTGCCCGTCCCGCTGCCGTAGACTTCGAATGCTTTCGTGGCTTCAGCCACAACTTTGCGCACACCGGCGTTGTCAAAGTTGTCGTCGCCGGTTGGAGCGTTGATGAAGATGGAACGAGGAGCGATCGCGGCGAGGACTTCCTGAAAGTCGAATGAGACTTTGTCCGGGCTGTTGGCGTAGATGTCTCGAATTCGCGGCATGTAGCGATCACTGGTCCAGCCAGCAAGGTTGCCTTTGTAGTAATCGTGAAACGCGGTAAATCCGCAACTAGTCACAACCGCACGGATGCGGCCATCAAAGGCGGCGGTGAACAGGGTGTTGTGTCCACCAAGTGAATGTCCGATGCACCCTATGCGATTGGGATCGACAACCGGCATTGATTCGAGAACGTCGATTGCGCGGATGTTGTTCCAGATGGCCTTCATCGATCCGCTGGCGTAGTGTTTGCCTTGAATCTTAAAGTCGTAAGGATATTCGCCGAACGATGGATAGTCCGGCACCAGACACACGAAGCCTGCTTTTGCCAGTTCGTGCGCGTAGTGCAGGTTTTCAAGTCCGCCGAGTCCCGCAGGTTCGTCTTTGCCGATGTTGTTTGTCTGATGCAGACACAGCACCGCTGGTCCCTTTGTTTTTTGCTCAGCAGGAATCAGCAGCCACGCGGGAACTCGATCACCACGTTCCACTGCGAACGAAATCTTCTGACGCACGTAACCATCGGCGGCCTCCGTCGAAACGATCTGAATATCGAGCGGCACGCGGCGATCAGGTGTCGGCAGCTCGCCCATCCCGAGACTCATCCCCTGAAGAATCTGCTGACGACGCAATCCCATTTGGAACGGCGTCGTGATTGGCTGCAAGTTGCCGTCGTCATCCCGGAGAACCATCACGTTTTCGTGATCGTAGTCGTCGGCTTTGACAATGCTTTTCGATGCATTCGACTTCACGTCGCCCGCTGCGACTCGCAGATTTTCGAGAACATACAGACCGCTGCGGCCCGGACAGATGAGATCCAGATCACCATCCGCATCAAGGTCTGCGACTTTGGGATCAAGGCCGAAGCCGACGGAGTCGCTGGAGTGACCAGAATCGCTGGAGTCATCGGGGTCGCTGGAGTCACCAGAATCACCCGACCATATCGTATGACGTTTCCACGTTCGCGATTCGGGCAAAAACTGATACGAACAAACGATCTGCGGATTGTACTCGCCGGGATCTTTGCCGTCGTGGCCCATGAAGCGACTACCCGCGATGAGTTCCGCTTGTCCGTCGCCGTTCAAATCGGCCCAGAGCAAACTGTGAGCCTGCGACCAACTGGTATCTATCGCGTGACGAACCCATTGACGATTCTTCGAGTCATCAATTTTTTGTTCCATCCAGTACAGACCAAACCGATGGCCGCGTCCCCAGATGAGATCATTGTCACCGTCGCCATCAACGTCCTGTACAAGAACTGGTATCGAAGCATCCTGCCACAGATCGAATTCCGGATGAAACACCCAGCGCTCGTTGCGGCGATCCGGAGGCGCTTCCGCCCAACCGTGTGGGCCGATAATGTCGCCTCGACCGTCTCCGTTAATGTCTCCAAATCCTACGCCGTGGCCAGCCAATTCGATCGGCAGTTCGTGACGATCCCATGCGGGAGTTGAGCCTGGTTCGATGCTCCACCATGCAGCGAACTTAGTTCCGTTCGGAAGCACATCCAGGCGACCGTCGCCATCGACATCGACAAGGCGGCCGGTTTCCATTGTCCCGGGCGTCGCCGCGACAATTCGTTCCCATGGAGTCTTGGCAGCAGCGTTGCTGACCGCCGAATCCGGCCCTGGATTTTGGACCCAGTAAATCGATGAGCTGCGATAGTTGACGCTGATCAGATCAAGGTCGCCATCTCCATCGACGTCGAGAGGCAGATTGGAGTAGTCATCAAATCGTCCCCGGATTTCTTCGACATCTCGCAGGAAATGTTTCTCCCACGTCGGCGCTGCATACCAGAAACCGCCGGAGATAATATCAAGTTGTCCGTCACCGTTGACATCAAACACCGCACAGGCTGAATAGGTTGATTCGCTGTTGATCACGTGTCGCCGAAACTGAGGCTCGTCGCCCCACATTGTCGATTGAACGACGAAGCCACCTACAACCACCAGAATGAATCGCAACATGAAGCAGTTTCCAGAAAACTAACGACATTCCGCAAGAGCTGTTCTTGCCGATTGAATTTTGTCAGCGGGCAATTCGACATCGTCGGGAAGATAGCGTGCCTGTTCGTAGATCTCGGCAAGCGTATTGACGGCCTGCTTTGAATGCGGTGATTCAGCCGCCAGTTTCTGCGCGGCAGCTTGGTGAGTCCACCAGGATTCCACGGCCTGTCGCGGACTCAACGCCAGATCATGAAACGCAGCGATAACGTCGGCGCGCGATCGAATTTCGTTCGGCTGCAACGCTGAATGGCCTCGTGTAACGCCCGTTGCATCTGTCACCAGTTTCATCAAAGGCTTCCGCATGAAATACGCGACCAAACCACCAACACCAATCAGGATGCACGCCACAAAGAAAAGCGAACCAAAATCAAATGGCCCATCGGTGGAAAGCGCGCTGCCGCCGTCTGCCGCTGAATTTGAAGATGCTGCTGGAGCCTGCGGCGCCTGGCTGAGATCCGAAAAGAAACCGGACGCTGCGTCGCGGATTTTTCCCAGGCTGGAATCCGATTTCGGAGGCTGCGACTGCCATGGAGAATCCTGAACTCGCGAATTGTTAGACGGTGGTTCATTGAACTTCGTATCTTTCGCGATGTCCTGCAAATTGTCATCTAAACCACTCAGCAGATCACCGAGTGACTTCTGCACGCCTGGATCGCTGGGCGATTTGGCGTTGTTGATAGGACTTGCTGAATTATTGGTTTTGCCCTGTGGAAGCGGAGTGACACCGGGCTGCCCAGCGATCGCTTCCTGTTGCTGCTTTGCTCGTGATTCCTCCTTTGCCTTCTGGACGATCTTTTCGAACGTGCCGCGAATGCCTCGGTTTTCTAATTCCTTTCGCACGTCAAGATCGCGAGGCTGATTGTTGATGTCGATTCCAGGCGCGTCCGATGGTGCCGAACCGTTGCGTGCGTTACCACTGCTTCCCGAATTGCGATTCGAGGAATCACGACTTCCAGCGCCACGAGATTGCGATGCTCCTGGATTCATGTCGCGGGATTGAGCATTCGGTGACTGTGTGTTCGATGGCGGTGTGTTCGGTGACCGTGTGTTCGATGGCGGTGTGTTCGATTTCGCAACACTGTCTTCGGAAGCGGGAGTCGGAAATCCATCTCGCATTTGCTCTTTGATGAATTCAGAGATGGAAGGAAACAGGCCGCTGGATTCTGATTCAGAAGTCTTCGGCGCAGGTTGTTTCGTACGCGGCTCAAATTGATCGGGCTGAAAATTCGGTGGCTGAACTCGAGTTTGTGGCGTCGGAAAACTTCGCGGCGTGACATCGGGTAGCGGAACTGGCATTGGCGGAAACACTTCACCTTGTCGGGATGGACGCTGTTGCGAAGGCTGAAGTGGCGACGTTCGTGGTCCTGTTCCAACAGGAGGAATAACAGGAGGAATAACAGGAGGAATAACAGGAGGAATAACAGGAGGAATAACAGGAGGAATAACAGGAGGAATAACAGGAGGAATAACAGGAGGCGAGTGATCAGGCCGCCGCAAGACTCGTTTTGATGGGTCCGACGATGGAGAGCTTGGTGAATTCTGATTTGGCGGACTCCGTGATCCGGAGTCCGTTGCAGGCGGTATGGTGTCGTCACGAGTTCTATCGCCACTCGACATGCTATTGTTTTTGCTCTCAGAACCATCGCCTTCGTCACCGATCTCAGACGGCTGATTGCGTTGCGAGTTTTTGAAACGCTCCAGCAAATCCTTGAAAGCTTTGAGTGACTGCCAGGATTTTTCAGCAGGCTTCGGCTGCGGTTCATTTGAATCTGGCGTCGGCGATTCTTGTTCTCCTTGAGATTCCTGCCGAGGCGCAGATTCTGGCTCGACGGGAAATCGCGGCTCAAGCGACGATGGAGGATCGAACGGTGATCTGGGCTGAACAGGCTTCGGCAACTGGCCGTTGGGTCGCGACATCGGCGGGAGTTTTGGGATCGGTGGGAGTTGTGATTTATCGCCACCGTTATCTGGCTTCGGCAACAGCCCGTCTTTTGAAAACTGTTCCAGCATCTTTTTCATTTGCTGCTGGACAGCGGGATCCGACATCGCTCGATCAAGTTGCTCCCTGGGAATGGAATTCAGTTCCGGCGGCTTGATGCCGGGTGGCAATTGATCCTGGAGTTTCTTCAACGCCTGCTGCAATTGTTCCAGTTGCTGATCATCGATCGTTGGTGCATTTTTAGGTTTCGGGGCGTCTTCAGAATTTGAAGAGTCATCCTTAGCAGCGTTGTCATTCCCTGCTACCAACGACCGCAAACGCTTCAGAAGTTCCATTTGCGTCTGAGAATTCGACAATTCACTTTCGGGCAGCGGAAGAATTCGCTGCGACGAAGTGTCTCCCGTGCGTAGCTGAGCGTCGGCAGCATTGCCATTGAGGAGCAATAGCATCAACAAACAGACAGTCAGATAGACAATAGGATTTCGCATCGCGTAAATTTCCAGGTAGAAACCGTCGTCATTTCACGATCGCATTCGCAGGCTGTCGATTTAACCGTAACCCGACGCGTCAGCGAGGGATTTGAGACACAGAATGCAGGCCATTCCATCCCTCACTGACGTTTCGGGTTGCGAATACACATCAAATAGACAGTCCGTACGCCTGGCGAGCCGCTAAAAGGCGTTCGCTAAGATCACTCGCCGCAAATTTCAGACGTGACGAGTGTCCATTAGTCGTCGTCAAAAGACAAGTGCGACTCGATTTCGACCTCGAAATTTGGGCTTAAGGGTGAGAATTGTGAACTTGGGAACAGTCCAGGAACAACATCCCTAAAAGTACATCAGGCTTTCTAGCCTGACACGAACAAGAACCTGTCAGCCTGGAAAGCCTGAGCTACTTTATCAGGCCCTTGGTTAAGACGACCAGATTTATCTTGGAATCCAACGCCACAAACGCGAAAATCTCGGGAAAATGTGGCATCCTGAGCGGCGAAATCGTGTCCCCGGTGGAGATCGTCCGCAACGCACGATACGGTACGCAGCTTCACCACATACACGCTGCCTGGATGCGAACACGGGCAGCCTTTATCGATCTCACGAGAATTTCACGACAATAAGATCTGGTAATTGCCCCATGGCCAACGTCACAGGTCCCGATTTTTCTAAATCTGAATTGCTTCCAGCGATCGCACAGGATTCCGCAACTGGCGAAGTCCTGATGATGGCATGGATGAACCGGGAAGCGTACGAAGAAACTCTGCGCACTGGTCGAGTCTGCTACTTTAGCCGCAGCCGCCAGAAGCTATGGCGTAAAGGCGAAGAGAGCGGCAACGTTCAGGAACTGCAGTCGATCTATTTCGACTGCGATGGCGATACGCTATTGGTCAAGGTCAAGCAGATCGGCGGCGCGGCCTGTCATGAAGGATACGGCAGTTGCTTCTTTCGAAAGATCGATCCGGCGACAAAAAGTGTCACCATAGAAGGTACACGTGTGTTTGATCCAAAGGCAGTTTACGGCGAATAATCACTGAAAGATAAGTTCTCATGTCAGGTCGAGTTCTAAAGTTGGGCATTCCAGCGGGCAGTCTTCAGGAATCCACCGCAGCCCTGTTCAGCCGCGCGGGATACAACATTAAGTTCGCAGCTCGTTCGTACTTTCCGACGGTCGATGATCCGGAAATCGAGTGCATGCTCATCCGGGCTCAGGAAATGGCGCGGTATGTCGAAAACGGAATCCTGGATGCTGGCATCACTGGTCACGACTGGATTCTGGAAACCAACGCAGATGTTCATGAAGTCTGCGAACTTGTATTTTCAAAAGTCAGCCGACGTCCTGTGCGCTGGGTGCTGTGCGTGCCCGAAGATTCGCCGATCAAGACAGTGAAAGATCTTGAAGGCAAACGAATTGCGACCGAAGCCGTGGGCCTGACGACTCGGTTTTTAGAAAGGCACGGTGTGAAAGCCAACGTCGAATTTTCCTGGGGGGCGACGGAAGTCAAACCTCCAAAACTGGCCGATGCCATCGTCGAAGTCACGGAAACTGGCAGCTCATTACGAGCCAACAACCTGCGCATCATGGACGAAGTGCTACAGAGTACAACACGATTTATCGCCAACAAAACTGCGTATTCCGACAACTGGGTCAAGTCGAAAATTGACAACATCGCACTCATGCTGCAATCATGTTTGAATGCAGAAGGCAAGGTTGGTCTGATGATGAATGTGCATCAGCGAGATTTGGATGCTGTTGTCAAAATCCTCCCCGCGCTGCAGACGCCGACAGTGTCGCATCTGTCAGATTCCGAATGGGTAGCGCTGAATACGATCGTGGATGAAAGCATCGTCCGCACGACCATTCCACAGTTGAAGCAAGCGGGAGCGCGTGGGATTGTGGAATACCCAATCAGCAAGATTATTGATTAGGCCACTTATTTGTGCAGAGTTGCTGAGCAAGACTTTGGCCCGAAAGATTGAATCCATAAAGTTTGGAAAGAAGAAAGTACCTCATGCTTCGCTTCATCATCATACTGAACTTGCTTGCCTCCTGTGGTTTTGCATTCGATGAGATACCGTCGGACGACACGCCCGGTTTTATACTGCACGGCGGACGCATTGTAACCGTCGATGACAAATTCACTGTCGTCGATGCCGTTGCGATTCGCGGCGATAGAATCGTAGCGACTGGCGCTGATAATGACGTGCTGAAACTTGCGGGCCCAAAGACGCAACTGGTGGCATTGAACGGTCGCATGGTTCTGCCAGGCTTGATTGATTCGCACGTCCATGCCACCGGAGCAGCCGTGTACGAATTCGATCACCGAATTCCCGAACTACAAACAATTGACGATGTCTTAAAGTACATTCATCAGCGGACGCAAGTCGTCAAAGAAGGCGAATGGATTGTTCTCAATCAGGTTTTTATCACGCGACTTCGAGATCAGCGATTTCCAACTCGCTACGAATTGGATCAGGTCGCTCCGAAACATCCTGTCTATTTTCGTACTGGGCCTGATGCCGCACTCAACTCAATGGCGCTGACTTTAAGTGGCATTGATCGGAATTTTAAAATCACAGATGGCCAGCCAGGCAGAATCGAAACAGATCCGGCCACCGGCGAACCAAACGGGATCATTCGAGCTGCGGGACGATTTGTGAAGCCGCAGTCTGCAGAACAGCAGCCATCGTTCGACGAACGCAAAGCACAGCTGCAGAAACTACTGGCCGACTACAATTCCGTCGGCATCACCAGCATTGTGCAACGCAGCGCGGGGGAATCGGATGTAAAACTCTTCGACGCACTGAAGCAGGAGAAGGCACTCACGTGCCGTACATTTTTGTGCTGGGGCGTGAATCCAGCCGGTGAATGGGAACAAGTCTCAGAGCAGATACTGCAGGCCGCAAAACACCCGGCACATGCGTACGACAATCAATTATGGCTGCGTGGCGTGAAAGTGTTTTTGGACGGCGGGATGTTAACCGGCAGCGCTTGGATGCAGAAACCGTGGGGTGTCAGTTCAGTGTACTCGATAACGGACCCAGAATATCGTGGTGTGCTGAATATCGAACCTGACCGGCTGTACGAGATTTCAAAGCTGTGCCTGGAAAACGACCTGCAGATCACCGCACATGCAGTCGGCGACGGAGCCGTTCAGGCTCTCATTGATGCCTATGCACGGGTGAATGAAGACTTTTCGATTGCCGGAAAGCGTCCCTGCATTACGCATTGCAACTTCATGAGTCAGAAATCTATCGACCAAATGCAGCAGCTCGAAATCGTGGCCGACATTCAACCGATCTGGCTGCGTCTGGACGGTCGGACTTTGCTGCATCAATTTGGTGAAGAAAGGACGGCGTGGTTTCAGCCTTACAAAACATTGTTCGAACAAGGTGTCAAAGTCGGCGGCGGTTCAGATCACATGCAGAAGATCGGCAGCCTGCGTTCGGTGAATCCATACAATCCGTTTCTCGGCATCTGGACTATGCTCACGCGGCAACCACGCTGGGCTGATGAACCGCTGCATCCCGAACAAATCGTTTCGCGGGAAGACGCCATTCGGTTCTACACGATCAACAATGCGTGGTTGACGTTTGAGGAAAAAGAGAAGGGTTCGCTGGAACCCGGCAAGCTGGCCGACATGATCATACTTGGGACGGATCTGCTGACTTGCCCGGTGGAAGACGTCCAGGACATTCAGGTTGATCAAACATGGCTCGGCGGCAAACTTGTGTATCAGCGGAAATAGAACAGCGTAGCCAGACAATCAAACAGTATTCTTTTCTGAATCACGGCGAAGAATCATCGTGATCTCATTGCCAGTCGCGTTGTGACGAACTTCGTCGATGAATGCATGAATCAACCACAGGCCTCGACCACACGGTCGATCGAGATACGCGGGGTCCGTTGGATCAGGGATAGTCCGAGGATTGAAACCAGGACCCTCGTCGCGAATCGTGATTTCCGCCATCTCTCGCGTGACGAGCGCTCGCACAAAAACATGACGGTCTTTGTAAGGAAGCTGCTGGCGACGCTCACTCGCCAGAGCGTAGTAAGCGTTCGGATCATCGCCCTCGCGCAGCTTTGAAGAGACTTCCAGATTGCCATGAATCATGGCATTCTGCAGTGCTTCATCCAATGCCATGGCGACCCGCATCGCGCCACTGCCGTCGCGTAGATTGAAACGTTCTACCATGCGTTTAATCTGAGCCACTAATGGAGCAGCCAGTGAACCATCACTGGGCAGATCGAACTGCACCTCGCTGAATGTCGCACACGCAGACAACTGCGCACTCGCGCGATCCGCGTGCGCTACCGCCAGCAGTCTCTGGAGTGTTGGAATAAGGTCTTTCAGATTCCGCTTGGGAACATAGCTTGCTGCGCCTTTTCGCAGGGCCTCGGCCGCAATCTCTTCGCTTCCCACGCCTGTCGCCAGAATCACTGGAATGTTCGGGAAATCGGCATGCACCGCTTCCACCAGCTCAAGTCCATTCATTTCCGGCATGTTGAGATCAGTGATCACCACATCCGGTGGCATGTTCTTGATCATCTGCAATGCTTCCCGTCCATTCACTGCAGTGACGGTATTGAATCCCGCCTTTTCAAGCAGCGATCGAATCAGCACAGACTGCGTCTTGCTGTCTTCCGCGACGAGCACTGTCGTTTGTGAATCCACCATCACCTACCGCCCGGTTGAACAATCACGTTTCAGCGCTCGACTGCCGAACTATAACATCGAGCCTGTCATCAGGTTATTGAATCTTTATCAACAATGCTCGGCGTTCAGAATCGTTCTGCCTGGATTTATGGAAATATGCCAATTCACATGATAGATCCCTAAGGGTTGCCTAATTCAGGGATGGCTTCGGCAACTCTAAAATGTCCGGGGGAGCATTGGTGGCAGCACGTTCAAATGGAATTCCGAATTCCGTAGAGCCATCCACAAAACCGCCGTGACTCAAAAAGAACTCAGCATCCTCCACCCCCATGAATCGATCAAAACGATCGGATTTGCCCGTGGGATCATGGCTGAATTTTGCAGTGGTGAGTTCCTCCCATGCCCCGTCGGGCGTTCGAATCCATTGATTGCCGTAGCGTGCTTTGCGGAGCAGGTGTCCATTGCTGCCGCCAAAGTTTTCACTGAAACTGTGCAGTCCTCTTATGCGACCTCCTTCTTTAGGGGCACGCCAGGATGAGATGAGCATCCACTTTTTGTGTTCGGGATGAAACCAATAACCGGAAAAATCGGTATGCGTTTTGTCAGTCGGCTCTGCGGTGACAATGAATCGCTGCTTTTCACCCGTCTTCCACATGTACTTCAGATGACTATGCCCGCCGGTGCCTTCATTGCCGAAATCACCTGAATAAACGCCTTCGCCTTTGCCATTCAACTGGACGCGATCTTCGTCGGCAACCTTCTTGCGATCGATGCCTTCGTTGCCGCTGTCCCACACGCTGAAAATGATACGTCGTTCGGCAGGGCTGTTCACCTGCATCCCAAAGTAACCTCGATGCCAGCCGCACGCCATGTAAAAAGTAGTCGTCGGATCTTCGACGGCCGTCACTTCACAGTAGAAGGCTTCAACATCAGTACCCGCTGGTACTGGATAGGCCAGATGCACTGACGCGGCATTTCGGCGTTCCTTCAGATTGAAATGAACACCTGCGGTTGCCGGACCATCAATGATCAAAGCGTTGATTTCTCCGACGGGTTTCCCTGTTTCGTTGAGTGACCTCAGTTCGAATTTCTGATAGCCAGCACCGCTGATTTCAAATTGACCGAAGTCTACTGTGACAAGTTGGTCATTGCCTTTGCCAGTCGCTGTTGTTTTGTGGGACTTGCCGTCAACCGTCAGTTGCAGTTGTGAGGTGACTCCTGCGGGCAATCGCAATTCGACTTTCGCTGTCAATTCGGCTGCCGATTTGAACCTGCCGTACCAGTTAACCGTTTGAGTCGCATCGATCCACTTGGTGACGCCGTGCTCTTCTGAAATACGAGCAGACTCAGGATTGGGCAACATATACGCAGTACACGCCGGGATTTTATGTTCCTCAGCGAACGCGGCGAGTGGTAGCGGAACAAACGCAATTAACGCGAGAAAGCAAAATCGCAGTTTCATAGAAAAACGTCGTTTCATTTTCGGTCTTTTCGCCTCGTTCCAAGGCTCCAGCCCTGGAACGCACTGCCCTGGAGGCTCCGCCTTAAGTTTCCCGCAATCTGCATTGCTATACGGGTTCGGCGGATACAACTGTGCAAGATAGTGAGTTGAATGGATTTACGTCAGGACGGGACTGGAGTCCCGTCCTGCAATTTTACTCTGCTGATTTTACACCATCATTGGGCTGATTCCAAAGTCTCCACGGATCATTAAGTCGCCGCATTTCGGCTAACAGCAAAGCTTCCATTTCAGTCAGCTTGTCCGCGTATTTCGGATCATTTGCGAGATTGACTTGAGACGCCGTGGGGTTCGAATGCGACAGCTTCGCCACAGCCGAGTCGTGGTGTTCGGCTAAGAACTCATGTGGGTTGTCTTTGAGATTGAACAGTTGCGTCTCCTGCACCTTACCATCAAGCACGTCGTACTTAATCAGCTTCCAGTCGCCCTTTTTTACGCACCGCATGCCTGGTTTCGTGCCACCGTTGTACACGCCATAGAGCACATCGCGAATCTTCTCCTGCGTGCCAAGCAGAACTGATTTGAAGCTCGACCCTTCGTTTGATTCCGGAGAAGGAACGCCCGTGACATCGCACAACGTCGCCAACATATCGAGCAAGTAAACATTGCCTTCCGCGCGGAAACCGGCCTTGATGCCAGGTCCTTTCACGATCAGCGGAACGCGCCATGTGTGCTGATAGAGATTCTGTTTGCCCTGCAAACCATGTCGCCCGATCGCCATGCCATGATCTGATGTATAGAAGATATATGTGTTGTCGAGTTCTCCCATGGCCTCAAGTTTTTTTAGAACTCGATCAATCTGGATATCGATGTTTTCGCTGCACGCAAATTCTCGCCCGAGTTCATTGCGAATCGTGCGTTCATCGCGGTTCTTCCATACGCCGCTCACGTCAACTTCGTCACGCAGCCCAGGATGACCATGATCAAACGGATGTTTTGGCAAATAGTTAATCGGCAACGCTGGTGCGTTTGGATTTGCCGGCGGCAGAGTCGCCGGGTCCGCATGATTCACAGCGCCATATTTTGCGAGTAACTCCGGAGTGCCATCGCGTGTGTCATGCGGATGCGAGAAACCAAAGTAGATCAGAAACGGATCTTTGTCAGCATTGGCCTCACGATCATTCAGATAGTTCAACACTTGTGCGCCATGCCATGTGCTGCCGGATTCGTCGTCGCCACCACGTTTCGTCGCATCCTTGCGAACGGTGAATTGCTTGTTGGCAGCTTCGTAGCTGTTGCCCATCTTGCAGGTACGCATCGTGTCGTATCCGCCGCGATTGAAGACGGCCGGCATTGTCTGCAATTCCAGATGGTCAGGACACAGCGTGTTTTTCTTTGCCCCCGGAGAAATTGGCAAATGCCACAGCGTGCGTCCGGACATCACCATATGCCGTGAAGGAGTACAGACAGCGCCGCTGAATGATCCCATGTGATAGGCACCGTCGAACACCATGCCATCCGCCGCCAGACGATCGATTGCTGGAGTTTGCAACGCTGATTGCGGATTATACACCCTCAAATCAAACGGCGATTGATCGTCAACTATGATGAACAGCACATTTGGACGTTTCGCCTCGTCCGCGATCGATGCCTGCGAAGTAAGGCCGCATAGAAAAGTTGCGATGATGATCGGAAGCTTCATGTCTGGATACTTTCGTAAACATTTTGTTTCCAGGCTCCTGCCTCGGAACACACTGCTCCGCAGGCTCCTGCCTCCAGCGAAAACACGGGAGGCAGGAGACTCCAAGGCAGCGCGTTCCAAGGCTGGAGCCCTGGAACGAGGATTGAATCACTGCACTAAACTCCAGCAACCTGCAACGCCAATTCGTAAATTGCGCGAGTTTCAAAAACGCGATCATTCGATTCAAAGAGCGTCGCAATTGCTTTCTTGTGAACTTTCATTTTCAGTCCACCAACTCCCAGGGCGCCGTAACAGATGACGCCGGATTTTTCGACAGCCTTGTCCATCACACCGATGTCGGCAATACCGACAGGCGGCACGGCGTTGAGGTCGATGGCCAGTTTGAGTCCGGAGATCTTTCCGAGCGATCCTGCATCCAGAAAACAGACACCCGCCGCTCCGGCCGCCACGATGATCGCCGAATTTTGACAGAGGGACATGAATTCCGCAGGTTGTGAAGCATTTGCTGCTGTGACATGAGCACCTGCGACCTTGGCACGAATTGATTCACAGGCCACTTCCGCGCGGTCGAGTGTCCTGGAGACCAACGTCACTTCTGCATTCTCCAACGCCAGCAGTTCTGCAGCTCGCAGTCCAACAGGACCGGTCGCACCCAGCACAATCGCTTTGCCGCCAGACAGACTCAAATGCTTCCGAGCACTCGCAATCGCGGCGGCAGCGGTTGTGTTACAGCCGTTCGAATCCATCATCACGGAGACGCGCATCGGACCAAAAAACGTTTTCGAAATTTTCCTCAGCAACGCATCACCCGCTGCCACGTCACTGCCGCCGATGAAGATCGCTGAGTTCTTCAGATCGGCCGGTCCGCGTGTAAAGATCAATCCGTGCACCAGTCCAGTGACGTTCTCTGGCGTCACGGAGCCGTACGAGAAGAGTTCCTGAACTCCAGAATCAACCGCCACAACGCGATCGAAGCTGCTGGGCAAAACATCTGTGTCGAATTGAGCAAGTATGGTTTTCACTGAAATTTCCAGAATGAAAATGGCGGACCAATGATAGTGTGCAGAAGATCATACAAAGCACGCTTCTGCTGACAAGTTTGCCAATGAATTCGGGGCAGCATGACGTATGTCAGCCGGCAAATCAGCCGAAACAAAGAGAATCGGGATTGGGTCGTCCGTCCCCGAATGATACGGTCTCGCCATGATCGTTGCCGTTTTTGCCTATAAAAATGCGGCAAATCGAACCTGGATGTCGATCCGCGAATTGGGCTGAGATGAATTTGGGGAATCTGCGAAGCTGTGCTAAAAAGGATTTTTTCGAGGAATCAGGGAGGACGTCAGATGCCAGGAAAAGCGGCGAAGGTTGTGATATCGGAGCGACAGCAGGCGGTATTGTTGCAGTTAATTTGCGGTTGCGTGTGAAGCCGTAGAAGAATCCGGGCGTCCAGTCGCATGCTGGACGCAGCGGGAAATCGTGGATGAAGTCATCAAACGCGGCATTGTACCTTACATCTCAAAGAGTCACATGAACACGCTGTTGATTGAAGCTCAGTTGCAGCCGCACAAGTCGCGATACTGGCTCAACACGAAAGAAAAAGATCCGGAAGTTTTTCAGCAGCAGATGCAGACCGTGTGTGAATGTTATCAGCAGGCACCGGAACTCATGTCTCAGTTCGACACACATTCGATCTGCGTGGACGAGATGACCAGCATTCAGGCGTTGGAACGCATCGCTCCCAAAAAAAAAGATGCGTCCCGGCCAGGAAGAACGCATTGAATTCGAATACCTCCGCCACGGCGTCGTGTGCCTGATCGCCAGCTTTGATGTCGTGACAGGAAAATCTCTGTCGCCGACGATCGGGCCGACTCGCAATCAAGAAGACTTTCTGGAACACATCAAGCGGACTCACGCGCTTGCTCCGGATGCGAAGTGGCGGTTCGTCGTCGATCAGTTGAACACCCACTGGTCGGCCAGTCTGGTGCTGTGGGTTATCCTGATGGAAGGCTTGAAGCTCTCACAGGAGGAAATCGGTGCTCACATTGATTGGAGGATCGACAACTAGACTCCGATGACTGTGAGAAAACGCGCGGCTAGCGCCTTGCGGCTCACGATGTTCGCGTAAATCAACACGCCGCTCTACAGCCAGAAGCTTACAAGCTGGACGACAAAGATTGCAACGCCGACGATGCCTTTAGCGAACATCCCAAGCAAGCGCCCGATCATCGCGGCGTTGCCAATCTCATTTCGGAGGACTGGTTCTGTGCCTTTCCATGCTTCTCCCAGCCACGCGCCAGCGAAAGCTCCCACGGCGGCTCCCAGGATCGCACCAATCACACCCCCAACGATCGGAATCGGGACGACGAATGTGCCAGCGATGCTGCACACAAATGACAGCCCCATGGAAATCAGCATCGCGCGCCGACTTGCGCCTTTCCTGGCGGCTGTTGCAGAACCCATGGCCAGTTCCAGAAGCTCACCCAAACCAGCGAGCACAACGCAGATGCCAACAACCATCCACGTCGGGCCATGTCCAAAATCGGACGCCAGCAGGAAGATTGCGAGCGTGCCTGTCATGAACCAGTTGCCGGGAAGCAGAAACAGATTGCTCACCAATGCGGCTGAGTTCAAGGCAATCAGCAAACTGACCCACAACCAGTAACTCATTCGGACTGGCCAATTGTCTTCAGCAGTTCAGCAGCTTGCTGTCGCACATTTGATGCGAAAAACTTCTGTTCCATGTCACGTATCAAGGACAGCAAGGCCGTCTGGTCTTTGGCATCAATCTGTGGCCACAGATCGCCGATGGCTCTTAGACAATTGCTGGCCACTTGAGTCTCTTCGATTTCGTGGCGGACTTCCACCTGTTGCATTTCTTCAGGAGTCAAGGGCGTCGTGTCGTTGGGATTCGACACATGAACATAGGGTTTCATTGATGCTGTCATCAGTTGCATCATTGTTGCAACACCGTCGATGGATGCATTGCGAGCCAGACCAATCGCAGCATTTGCCTGGGCGAGTCGATTACTGTCGCCGAGCATTGATCGCAGTTGCTGAAGCGATTCGGGACCACTGACGCTTGCCAGTGCGTAGGCGGCAAGATGTCGAATCACGGGATCGGGGTCCTGAGCTGACCGGCGGAGTTGTTCCAGAGTTGCCAGGTCGGAGATTGTCGCTGTCGCAAGCGGCAGATTTCGTTGTGCAAGGCTTGGTGCAGAAGTTCGTGCCTCGACTGCAGCCGAATATCCCGTTGCGTCATCGAAATGCCGACCGGCGATCAGAGAGATCGCCATCAAGGCACTTTTACGGACCACGATGTCGTTCGTAACCTTCATAGCTTCCGCCAGCACAGGCAGTGTTTTTTCATCTGCGTTGAGAGCACCCATGGTCCTTGCCAGGAATTCCTGTTGCCGAATCGTCTCGTCGTCGGTGCCGTGTGTCGCAAGTGATTCAGTGAAAAGTTTCGTCAGCGAATCAACGACGATAGGATTTTCGGCCAGTGGTTGCCGATCGGTGGGCGGTGAAATCTGTTCGTTATGCAGCAGATGTGCCAAGCCTTCTGCAGCCGGCCAGCGACGCAATTCGTTCTTGCTGCTGATGTCAGCGGTAAGGTGCGTCCAGTCGTTTTCAGTGTGCGCCAGTTGCCCAAACAGAGCCCAAACGGCGACAACGGCGAGGACAATCAACGCCGGAATCAGGAAAAGCTGAACGATAAAGCCAGCCGATGGTGGCGTCACAGGTGGCAATTCTTCAGGCCGTGATCGTTCAGGATCTGAAGATTCGGATACTTGTTGGTCAAATTCGGACGCCATTCGCGAGCCTTGCTTCAATTTTGTCAGGAACACGCTCAAAAATCACTTGCTGACAACATAATAAGCGCGTCGAGGCTGAATTGCAGTCGCGAGGCAAAAACAGCGGCATTCGAGAATCCTCAAAATGCACAAAACGGCGTCAATATCACATTTTTATGATCTCAACGGATGTTCTCTGCGAGTGTTGAGAATTCAGGCACAAGTCCCCCTAGGTAGTTCTTGGTCATTTTGTTGACCCCAGTGGCTTCTCTATGATGCCCCCGCTTCGCATTTCAGTTGATCGTTAAAGTTCATAGCTCAAACATTCAAAGTTGACTTCACATGAGTCGCAAGCACGCCTTTGGGATCACCAGTTTCTGACCGGCATGATGCTGAATCAAATAAAGCCCGATGGTTGGGTTTGCCCATGCTGCAGAATGCAGTCTGGTATCGCTGGCTGGATTTAAGCAATTCAGATTGATTTTTCCTGGAGTAGGACGAAGGATGGACGAACAGAAGGCGACAAACGTTACATGGCATGCACACGATATTACGCGCGAAGACCGCCAGAAACTGAACGGACACCGTGGAGCGGTTCTGTGGTTCACCGGTCTCAGTGGTTGTGGCAAAAGCACGATCGCGAACGCAGTGGATCAGATCCTGCACGATCGCGGTGTGCATACCTTTGTGTTGGATGGCGACAACATCCGCCTGGGGCTGAACAAGAATCTTGGTTTTACACCGGAAGACCGCACCGAAAACATCCGCCGCATCGGTGAAGTCGCCAAGTTGTTTGCTGACGCTGCGACGATCCTGTCCACAGCCTTCATTTCGCCTTACAGGGCTGACCGAGATCTGGTTCGCGGCCTGCTGCCAGAAGGAGCATTCATCGAGATTCTTGTCCAGGCAAGCTTGGAAACCTGCGAATCTCGCGACCCAAAAGGTCTGTACAAAAAGGCCCGTGCTGGCGAAATCGAGAACTTCTCAGGCATCAGTGCTCCGTACGAAGCGCCTGAAAAGCCGGAGTTGGTTTTGGATTCCAACAGCAAGGGGGTCGAAGAACTGGCTCTTGAAGTTATTACCTACCTCACCAAGGCTGGAGTATTAATTTCAGGGTAAATGACTGACAACGAATTGCGTTGTCCACGGATGAAATTCCTACGGTGAGCGGTATCGATCGCCGTGTGGAAAAGTTGAAGTCACAACTTGACGTGCAACATTGTAGGTGAAACAGGAAGCGGCGGCATGATGTCGCTGCCATTCCCTTCGGGATCAGATTTGATCCTGTGAAATCGCAGAGCCTTTCAGGATGAGAGAGCTGCGACCTTCCACTGTTTTGAAAGGATGCTGCGGATGATTTCCGTAAGTGCAATGGTGTTTTTGGCTGTTTCTGTTTTGCTTTCCGGTATGGAAGCAAATTCTTCAGACTCGATGCCTGGCGAAGTTGAGCCGACGAATCAATCAAGTCTGGAAATATCGAAAGTTGCTGTTGAAGAGGACAAGGTTTCTGGCGGGAAATGGCTGGATTCATTTGAAGAGGCCAGAAAGCTGGCAATCGAAAAGAACATTCCGGTTGTTCTTCACTTCGAAGCTGTGTGGTGTGGCGCGTGTCGGCAGATGGATTCTGCGGTGCTGAATCAGCCTGCCGTTCTAGGTCACCTGGGAACTACAGTGATCGGTGTGCGGGTCGATGCCGATCGTGATCCGGATTTGATTGCTAAGCACGGAATTTCTGCACTTCCCACGGAAGTTGTCATTGGTCCTGACGGAAAGGAAATTGGACGCTACGCCGGAAACGCGACGCTCGACGAATACATGACGCGTCTCAATAAATCCGGTGCAACAAATGCGGCGGAACAATCTGTCGCAAAGCGTGAAGATGATGAGAATCTTCGTCGCTGTCTGCTGGTGATGCACGACGGCAAAGTCGTGGGGCTGGGTGGCTACTGTCCGGTGGCAATGCTTCGAGATAAAAAATGGTCGAAGGGTAGTGAAGAGTTTGTTGGCACTTACGATGGCGTCGATTATTTTTTCATGTCTGCTGAAGAGCGAGAAACTTTCTTCGCCAGTCCGAAACAATTTGTCCCCGGCCTGCACGGTTGCGATCCAGTAGAACTGCAGCTCGGAAAAGTCGCACAAACGGGTGCTATCGAATTGGGTGCCTTTTACAAAGGGCGTCTCTTCTTCTTCCGGTCGCAATCGAATCGCCGCTTGTTTCAGAATAATCCCGGTTGGTATGCTGATGGAATGCCATCAGATGGGGTTCAGAATCCTCACCAGTTTCCGTTTCTGAAATCCATGACGCTGAATTGATATGAGTGTCGCACTTCGAGGCTGGAGAAATTCCAGCCTCGCAAGCGTCGTAGTGGATATTGATTCATTTCGGCATTCGAGCGGCGCGATTGCTGGATCAACGTGCCGTCCGAAGAGCAGCTTAAAGGCTCAACCCTGTGAAGGTGGCAAAGTACGTCGAAATATGGAGTTCATCGCTCGTGTCGTTGTCCACGCCTGCAATCACTACGGCGAAATCGGTGATACTCAGCGTTTCATCACTTTCACAGGGCTGGCCTAACGGCTGCCACCTTGCCGGAACCAACTCGTCATTGTTTCGGCACAGGCACAGCAAGCGGCGCGGGGTCAATATCGTCCGGATCAATCCACCCCGCCGTGATTTTTTCTCCGTTCACGAAGCGTTCGTAGAACCCCACATTGCTTTTGGTTGAGTGCTTATACTCATCAAAAATCGCGCCATTGCCGAACATTCGAGGATCGTCCTGATCGCGAAGTTCCGCCGTCATTTTCTCGCGAAGTTCGGCTTTCTTTGTGGCGAACGCAGCCTGATTCGCGAGATTTTCAACGCAGTCGGGATCAGATTTCAGGTTGTATAACTCCTCCGTCGGCCGCAGGCCAAAGCACAGAGCCCAGAACGGATCAGTTGCGTCTTCGCGATGGCGATGCAGGATCACGCTTTTTGTCTTTCCCGCATCGCAGTCCATGTATCCGGTTTCCGGGTTCCCGCCAGGCCAGCGAGATGCTTCGAAGTTTTCAACATACAGCCATTCTTCCGTCACGATGCCGCGCGTGGGATATCCGCCGTCATGTGGGCGTCCGATATCCGTTCGTTCTTTTCCCAGCAGAACATGGTCACGCGGAAGTGTGGAGATTGACGGAGCATTGTTGATGAGGGCACGCTCAAAGATGTCGGTCATACTATGACCTGACGTTGGCGCCATCGCCGTTTCCTGCCATGACAAGCCAGCCACGTCAATCAGCGTTGGGGCGATATCGACGAAACTGACAAACTCATTGACGACTCGACCCGGTGTATGAATTCCCTTTGGCCACATGATGGCGAGTGGCACGTGATTGGCCATTTCGTACACATTGCCTTTGCCGCGAGGAAACGGAGGCCCGTGATCGCTCGTCACTATCACCAGCGTGTTCTCCAGCAGCCCCCTTTTTTCTAAATCTGCCAGCATCAGCCCGACATGCCTGTCAAAGTGCTCGACTTCAAAGGCATAGTCCAGCATGTCGTGGCGAACTTCATCGGTATCGGGCCAGCAGGCGGGAACATGATCCACATCCGTCAGTGCTTTGCCACCCTTGCGAACACCAACGCCAAATTCATAACCTCGATGCGGCTCAATCGCGCCATACCAGAAGCACCACGGCTTATCCGCGGGGGCAGCGTCAAGGAAATCCGCAAAGTTGCCTGCGTAGTCGTTGTTGCTGATTTGACTCGCGGGAGGTTCCAGCTTTTGCTTGTTGAAGGCATCTCCCGTCATTTTACGAGGCTCACCGTTGGCATCGTTCGCGACACCCGGCCCCCAGCCTTTCAGCGTGTGCCCCACATTCCATCCGTGTTCTGCAAGAGCCTCCGCCCAGCCTTTAAATTCCGGCGGGAAATAACAAATATGATTCGCCGCTTCTTTGAGCTGCCATGAATTCCGGCCGGTCAGCAAACACGCTCGCGACGGCGCGCACTTGGCGTTTGGAGTATATGCATGATTGAACAACAGGCCATCTTTTGCCACTCGGTCAAAGTTCGGCGTTTTTACCCAGGGTGTTCCATAAGCTCCAGCATGAAGTCCCCAATCATCCGCGATACAGAAGAGTATGTTTGGCTGATCGGCGGCCGTTGCCTGCGACCGAATCAAGAGCATTGCCGAAAGAATAGTTACGCAGAGTCTGAATTGGTTCATCACCTGAATCCTTGACTGAAATCTGATACAACGTGACTGGCATCTGTGTGCTTAGACCATTTACGAACGACTGTTTGCGCCTTAGCGACTGAGTCCGACGCGACGGCGGGCAAGCAGGCAGGCGTCTCCCGCAACCTCAAAGTCCTGGCAGTTCTTCGGACGAGTCGCATAGTGGCGACAGCGATATGGTGACGCCGCCGCGCCATCCCCATCCAACGCGACACAAATGCCGCCGGGCCGCGGAACGATGTGCTCGCCGCTCTGCAGTTGCACGAGTTCCGGGTGCAATTTTCTAAACGGGTCGCGGGCCGAGACCGGTACCAGATCGAAGCCTTGACGACAGCACGCACCGCAACTCGCACAGTCCTCAGCCGCCAACTTTTGTTCCCAACGTTCGCACGCCCGTTCATCGGAACTCACCGGGGGCGCAATTTTGCCCGGCGGTTTGTGCTGACGACAACGCAAACCAGACTTTCCGGAAACAGCCCAGGCGCATGACCCGCAGCGCAATTCCTCAGTGCCAGACATCAGCGAGCCCAAACGGTGCCGGGCACGCGTGACACTCCAAAGCGAAGACGGGTGAGCCAGACCACGCACAGCATCAGCAATCATGGCCGTGGCGGACAGACTGCGAGTCAACACAGACTCAAATGGTGGCGTCTGAGCCAATTGAAATCCGGCTTGTGCAATCTTGATCGCTGGATCTTCACCATCTTTCAGAGGATCGTCCGGCAGCGCGTCCCAATAAGGTCGCCAACTGGTGGTGACGGCCATAAACGCACGCAACCCGAAGGGTGCGGAGAGTGCCGCCTGCAATCGATGGCAGGCATATTCATAGATAAGATCGCGTTTGCTGGTATTGCAAAGTCCCCAGTCGGGCAGGTCTTTAGCGTGGATTCCCGACACCAGCCAGTGGCAAATTTCATGAAAAACCATCTGTGCCAGAGAGTCGTCGGCATCGAAATCATCTTCGACAGAGATCGTGAGCGTCCCTTTGCCATCGTAGGAAGCATACGCCTCAGCCGAGCGTTGGACCGCCAACCCCAAGTCTGCGGCAGCACGAAGCCAAATCAAATCGACGGGGTCTTGGTAGTGATGAACAATAGAACGCTCGGACATCAATCGGCAATTCAACGGAACACTCGTGCATCTGGAAATCTCGTGAAGTGCATAGTGTCGAACAACTAGTCAATTTTTTCAAGCATTCATTGATCGATCTCTGTCTGGCACTGGCCAAATTCAGTCGCCTAAGGGATTCAATTTCCAGCCACTGACCAGATTTGAAAATCCCTCGGTAGGCTCTGGCATCGGTTCACCGATCATTCCAAGCGACCATCGCGCGCTATCGGGAATAATGGCATCGACAGGATCGAGTTTGTATGCTTCAACTAATCCTGGAGCCGCAGATTTAGCTCGCAAAATTCCCAGAGCCACCGCCGACATCCGTCTGATTGGAAATTGCTCCGGCATCAAGCCGCCGCGATCGGCCAGACGGTCGAGGAAAGATTTTGCAAGTTCCGGGACTGGATCATGCTCATGCATCAGGCCCATCGCCCACATTGCTGCAGATCGTTTTTCGTTGCCGCCTGGTTCAGATTTCTTGAAGTTCGGCTCCAGGAAAGGTTGCAGATCTTTCAGTCGCATCAAACCTGCGTATTGAATCAGGTACGCCGATTGATGGCCGAGATACGCACCTTCGGGTGCCGTTGCCGGAGCTTTAAACATCTCGTCGTTTCGCGTCAGATACTGTCTGACTGCGGTCTCCACGGTGGCATCGGGAAACAAGTGCAGAAGCCATCCAGCAGTCACCAATACCTCATTGCGCGGATGTTCAAGAAGTGGAATGCAGCGATCGGAAAATTGACTTCCGCGAAGCTGCCCCAACAACAACAGAGATTGTTCGATGCCCTGCCAGTTTTCAGGATCTGCTGCGATACGATCACCCGCCATCGCGACGATAGAATCACGTAACGTCGGCTGTTCCTGAGCAACCATCGCCGACATTTCTCGAGCGACATTTCGCACTTCCAGATGCTTATCGCTGAGTTGTTCGTGCAACCAATTTGCCCTTTCTGGCGTTGGGAATTGCCGAATCACTCGCGCAGTCGTCATCCGAACGACAGCGTCACGATGACTGCGACCGTTATCCAGCGCTGGAAGTAATCCTGCGGCGTTTAGACGGTACATTGCTAACCATGCAGCAGAAGCAACTCCATCCGATTTATCAGCACACAGCGTGAACAATTTGGTCAGCGATTCTGGATGCGGACTGGAGAGAAGCTGAACCGCAAGGATTCGTTCTGAAACATTGCCCGTGATGTATTTTGCAGATTCCTCGAACGCCGTTTCGGGAGCTATGGAACTCAGAGCCTTTGCAGCAGCGAAGCGTTTTTCATAAAACAACCGTGGATGATTCAGAACTGTTCGCAGTGATGCGGACGCCTGCGAATCATTCAGTGCCACGAGTCCTTCACACGCCAGTGAAACAGCAACGGCGGTTTGTGAATCATCTACCAGACGTTTTTTCCAAACATCAGTGGCCGGGGCATATTTCCACCGCGCGAGAGCAGGATCAATCCAAAGTCGCTCAGCGTCATCAATCTCCGGATCAAGTGCGAGCAACGGCGCGGCCGCAGACGTGTAATCCGCATTCGCCAGGGCTCGAGCACACGCAAATCTTACGCTTCGATTTGGGTGAGACTGCAAATGTTTTACAAGAATGTCCGCAGTTGTTTCAATACTCTGCAACTTTTCTTCCGCAACACGAGCGAGACTCAGTGCGGCCGTTTCCAGCAATTCATCATCGTCGATCTCTCGCAATGTCCGTTCGAACAGCGGCACGTAGCGAGCATCGAGTTTTTGGCTGTTTGGTGGTGCTATCAGATACGGCTCAAGATGCATCCGCATGGGCAACTTGTCAAATCTCGCGACAGGCGAAATCTCCAGCGGTCCCTGATACGGACCACTCGGTGAGAAATCAGGATCAGGCTGCTCGCTCTGCACTTTGGATGGCTGTGCAGCGGATGGCTGTAAAGTTTCCTCGGTTTTTTGGGTTGCAACGTCTTCCTGGCCGATCACCTGGATGTGCAACGAAGGTAACAATAGAGCTAAGAGTAGCAGTGTCGAAAATCGCAATGCATGGAAAGGTTGAAGACATCGAAATTGTCTGTACGGCATAACGAAACTCTCGAATGCAAATCGATCAGAAGACAAATTCATCGGGCTAATCCGGCTGACTCAAACGACGCACTCGGAAGTACAACACGATCAGCAACAGGCCGCAGAGAATCGAACTGATCCACCACGCCGATGGAATCAGATTGAAATTCTGAAACCCGTCCGCTTCGATCGCACTTAAAGCAGCCGCCAGCGGATTGAATTGCAGCGTGCGTTCAACCACCGAATGGCCAAACGGAGCGTCCAAATTCACCCAGACCAGCATCGTGCCGGCAAATAACGAAATCAGGATACCGTACGCAACGGTCGTCGCCACAGCCGTGGATCGGAAAAAACTACTCACGGTCGCACTGATCAGCATCGCCAGCAACGCAGCGAGAATCAGACAGACGATCACCTGTTGCACTTGAGCCTGCAAATTCGGCTGAATAAGCATGATCACCGCATAACCCGGCAGCGTCGCGCACAGCAACAATGCCAGTGTCAAAACAACGCTGATGAGTTTTCCTCGCAGGATCGTGCCGGGCCCCATGGGAGTCACGCGCAGCAGATTCCAGCTACCGGTTTCCATTTCCCCCGCAATCATACTGGCGGCAAGCCCAGGCGTCAGCAGAACGATCAGTGCCACCTGCAACACAATGATGATCGCACCGGTAAAGTTGACGCCGCGAGATTCTGCACCGCCAGCGGACGCCAGTGTCAGCATTAACGAAAGTACCGCACAACCAGCGATAAGTCGCAGCAGCCAGTGCAAGCGTCCAAATTGGCGACAACGAAATTCTTTCACCATGACGGGGTTTAGAAAGAACGGAATGCCAGCCGATCTTCGTTGCGGATCGACAAGATAGAGAACTCGCCGAGCCGCACGAATTCCCAGTGATTGTTCGTCCGTAATAAATCCCTGGGAACGTGACTGATCAAGCAATGAATGGCTGAGTCGGATAATGCAAACGACGCTGCCCACAATGATCGACAGTCCTGTGAAGATCAGATACCAAAACATGACCGGATGACGTTCGCCAAGTCCCGAACCGTCAAGTGATCCCTGTCGCAGCAATTGCATCAAGGACGGAATCGGCGAAATCAACTTTAACCAACCAGCCCCACGAGCAATCGGGCTGTCGCCGCCCTTCATGAAGAAGTCCGGAAACGTCGGCACGATTGTGATCGCAAACGTGACGCCATAGCTCCAGCGCAACGCGGCTTCCGTGCTGCGACAGTAAGTGCCGACCAGAATTCCCACGACGATCAGTTGAGTACACACCAACAACAGGAATCCATACAAACGCAGCACGTCACTGGCCGTCAGCCCACCCATCAGAAAGCAACACGCCATCGCCGGCAGAGTTGCAAACAAGAGCAGCAACACAAAGCCCAGCATCGCGCCGGCTTTGCCGAAGTAAATTGACGCACGCGACAACGGCGAATTCAGCAACAGTTCCAGCGTTCGCCCACGAATTTCACGCACCAGCGATGTTGATGGAAACACGGGAACAATCAAAATGGCCGCGCCGAGCATGGCGTAGGTCAGCCATTGCCATGTTTCGCGAGCCTGCTGTCCGTTCAGATCCGAAATCCCGCTGGACGGCCATTTCAAGATCACCACGGCGGCAAACGCCAACGCTGTGGCGACCAGGATATACAACGTTTTGCGGTTTCGCAGCAGTCCCAATAATTCACGTTCAATAATGACAAGGCAGCCATTCATCGAGCGGCCTCCGACGTCTGCAGAGCGGCAGTGGATGCCGCAGTGGATGCCGCAGGTAATGCCGCATCCGTGGCCAGATTCGTGCCCGTGCGTTCCGCTTCTGCGACACGAGCGGCAGAAACGAACGCTTCTTCCAGATCACCTGCCACCTCGCGAAACTGTGCAATCTTGTCACCCGCGACGATCAATTGCCGCAGCACTTCTGACATCGCCTCGTCGGAACAAGAAGTGCGGCAACGAATGATCGATTCTGTTTCCGAAATAGTGACTTCAGCAGTGGGTTCAACCATCTTCCGAACTTTGTCTCCAATTTGCGCCAACCCGGCCGCAGTCAGAAACTGAATTTCAATCGTTCGCAGTTGAGATAACTCGCGTGTCACTTCCTGCAAAGTTCCAAAGGCCCGCAGTTTCCCGCCCGCCACAATTGCCACCTTGTCACAGATGCGTGAAAGTTCAGGAAGAATATGACTGGTGACAATCAATGTCTTCCCTTCCGATGCCAAACGCAGCAGAATGTTTCGCATTTCGATGCGAGCTTCCGGGTCGAGGCCATTCGCCGGTTCATCCAGAATCAGGACTTCTGGCTTATGCAGCAAAGTACGTGCGATGCCAACCCGTTGCTGCATTCCGTGACTCAGGCTTTCGACATAGCGATCCTGCATCCAGGTCGCGTTGGTCAGATCCAGCACTTCAGAGATTCGGCTGCGACGTTCTTTCCTGGGAATCCCAAACGCCGCGCCAAAGAAATCGAGATATTCGCGGACTCGCATGTTGTCATACGAACCAAATTTGTCCGGCATATATCCGACCAGGCGACGAACTTTTGCCAATTCGCGGACGCAATCCGCCCCGGCAATTTTTGCGACACCTGACGTCGGTCGCGACAGTCCTACGAGAATACGAATTGTTGTCGTCTTCCCCGCGCCGTTCGGGCCGATGAATCCAAGGATGCTGCCACGATTCAGTGACAGCGACAGATTGTCCAAAGCAACAAACTCGCCGTAGTGCTTCGACAAGTTTTGAATTTCCACGACCGGGGTTTGATCACTCATATAAGGTTTCGATCTTCTTGGCGGAAATTTTTTGCTCAGCCAATGTGTCCGCGTTGACGTACCGCGATCAGAAAAGCTGTCAGATATCAATGCCAGGTGCTTGCCATTTTCGAAGAGCACTCTGCATCTTAGCTGCGTTGCCGCGGCAGCAGGATATCCAGTCGCATTCAGAAGATCCAACCTGGCAGGGCGGAATACATACAAAGTAGTGACCAGAAGCGTAAACTTGAAAAGGAGTTAGCCACAATCCCTTGCTCAGGATTTTTGGAGCACTCTGTCCCCGTCTCTCTATGTCAGAGCAATTTTGAAACGCAGGTCGTGCAGAACATTTTTTGCATGTGGCTACAGTCTAGCCAACGTCGATCGTTTCGCGTCGCTGAGGGTTCTTGAACTGCGACAAGGTGAACTACGGAAGAAACACGATGATCGATGGATTTCCAACTGCGGCATATTGACCGGTGAATTTCAATTCCCCGGTTTTTTTATCGACCTGGAACACGGCAATGTGGTCCGCTCGCTGGTTACAGCAGTACAGAAAATTTCCAGTCGGATCGAAATTGAAACTGCGGGGATAATTGCCGCGAGTCCATTCGTCTGCAACGTGACTTAATGTGCCATCCGAGCCCACTGCAAAGATTCCGATGCTGTCATGTAATCGATTGCCGGCGTAGACAAATTTCCCATCGGCTGAGACAAGAATTTCCGAACAAAAGTTGCTGCCTTCAAACCCCTGTGGCAGTGTCGAAATCGTCTGTCTTGACGTCAAACGACCAGTGGTTGCATCGTAATCAAACAGGACAATGGTCGAACCTTCTTCCTGAATCGAGTAGAACCACTGACCGTTCGGATGGAAATGAAAATGCCTTGGTCCATCACCCGGCGGCAACGAAACTGAAGCTGGATCATTCGCAGTCAGCAAGCCTTTTTGATCGTCGAATTTCCAGACAAAGATCTGATCAAGACCAAGATCGACATGCAGCACGAAGCGTCCCGACGGATCGGCTTGAATCATATGCGCATGAGTCCGATCGTGTCCGCTGAATGCAAAGCTGCCTGGAGGCGCGTTTGCTGCTTTCGTGGGGCCAAGTTTTCCGGCATCATGCTTGACGTCGGTTGCTTCTCCAAGACGACCGTCGGCCAGAATCGGCAGGACCGACACGGAGCCTCCAAAATAATTCGCCACCAGCAGGAAACGACCGTTCGGATGAATGCTGACATAAGTCGGCCCCGCTCCTCCGGAACGTACGGTGTTCAGGAGCTCCAGTTTCTCACCGCTTCCATCGATAGCAAATGCACTGACAGTACCTTCCTTATTCTCTCCGACGCGGTCCGTTTCGTTCGCTGAATACAAGTGAGTTCCCGCCGTGTTGATTGCAAGACAACTGGGGCTGGTCCCCAATTCATAAATTCCGGCAGGCATCATTTTACCAGTTGTTCGGTCGACCTGAAAGATGTGAATGCCCATACCGTTTCCCGGCGGCAGATCGACCTGAGTCGGCAACATATCTCGCAGCGGAGAACTGAAGGTCCCGACATACGCGATCATCGGAC
>Ga0105053_10000275_pt1 | contig 74601 bp, 70 predicted proteins | sample BON01_FD_78093 | JGI IMG/M metagenome (GOLD analysis project Ga0105053, IMG submission 78093) | Freshwater microbial communities from Lake Bonney liftoff mats and glacier meltwater in Antarctica - BON-01 | ecosystem: Environmental > Aquatic > Freshwater > Ice > Glacier meltwater | place: Lake...
ACCGGTACATCGACGCATACGGACCACGGGTGTACGGATACACCCCCGGGAACTCGCCGTCATCGGGGCCGTACACCGGCTGCAGCGGCACCCCCGACATCGTCTCGAAACGGCCAGCACGCACCGTCGAATCCTCGAACGCTTCACGCCAGATCTTGCGGTTGTCGATCACGAGACGATGGTACCGACCGCTGGACGAGCGCTACGAGCCGGTGGCGCTCACCAATCGGCACTCGGAGCTGGATCCAATATCGCGAGCAGTGGCGTCGTAACCTGCACTTGTGGAACGGCCGGCACCAGCCATCTCGGAACTACTGGCCATTCCCGAGTTCGGTGCCTTCATGTTGTCGGCCCCCCTGCTCGCAGCAGCGCCCCGGGGCACCGGACGCCGTGTGCTGGTGCTCCCTGGCTTCACTGCTGGCGACGTGTCGACGGCTCCGCTCCGGTTCGCACTTCGGGTCCTCGGGCACCGGCCGGCGCCATGGGGTCTCGGGCTCAACGTCGGGCCAGACGACGAGACGATACGCCAACTCCTGCGACGTCTCGATCAACTCGTGCAGCAGAATCGGGGTCCGATCGACATCGTGGGCTGGAGCCTGGGCGGCATCATGGCCCGACTGTTGGCGTTGCATCATCCCGACCGGGTGCGCCAGGTGATCTCGCTCGGCAGCCCGATCCGCGTCGAAGATCCCGAGGCCAACCTGAGCGAGAGCGTTCGGCGCCTGTCGCAGCTCGCCGGCCTCCAACGCGGTCGGCGTGGACACGACCTGACGGTCATCCCGGTGCCGTCGACCGTGATCTACTCCCGACAGGACGGCGTGGTCGCCCCGGCATCATGCTTGCAGCCGGTGGGGCCCACGTCGGAGAACATCGAGGTTCGCGGCGCCCACATCGGTCTGGGGCACAACGCGTCTGCCGTCTGGGTGGTTGCCGATCGGCTCGCTCAATGTGATGGCGACTGGGCGCCGTTCGTGCCGCCGTCGGCGTTGGCGTGGTGCTATCCGAACCCCGACCGAGACACCGCTGGCGCCGCGACCGCAGTGGGAGCCTGACAGCGATGCCGACCTCACAGATCGAACGCGGCCACTCGCGGCTGCTGGCGATCGAGACGCCGACGGCGCTCGGCCACACGTCGACGCTCACCATCGTCGACGCAGCGAATGCCCCTCACCGCCTGAACGCAGCCCTGCTCCGACAGGAGGTCGGTGCCCGGCTCGACGACCTCCCGATGCTGCGTCAGTCGCTCGTCGAAGTGCCGTTGAACCTCGATCGTCCGTGGTGGCGTGATCACCCCGGTTTCGACCTGAACTACCACCTCCGTCACATCGCCGTTCCTGATCCCGACGATCCGGACGCCCTTGCCGACCTCGTCGCTCGGATCCACAGTCGGCCGCTCGATCGTGATCGCCCGCTGTGGGAGCTCTACTTGATCTCGGGCCTCGCCGACGGCAAGGCGGCGTTGCTGTTCAAGATGCACCTCGCAGCGCTCTCGGCATCGACCGGCAACTCGCTGTGTGCCGGCTTGATCGGTGACTCGCCCGAGTTGATCGGCGAACCCGGTGACGAGCTGCAGAACTGGGTGCCCCAGGCAGGACCGTCGATGCACGACATCGGTATGCGTGCCTGGTTGAACGCCGTGGTCGATCCGATGCGCACGCTCGCCACCGTGCCGCGAACGCTGAACTCGATACCGGCCTTCCGCAGCGTCTTGAACCCGGCGTTGGCGCTCATGAACCAGCGGTCGCAGCGTTCGATCGTGATCGCCGAGCAATCCGGCATCACGCCTCGTACGTCGTTCAACGGCCGAATCGGACAGCACCGCCGTTGGGCGAGCGCAGAACTCGATCTGCGACGTATCTCGAAGGTGCGCGCGAGGTTCGCGGTGAGCACCGTCGACGTGCTGACCGCGGTGTGCGGCGGAGCGCTGCGGTGGTGGCTGCTGCAGCACGACGAACTCCCTCGCGAGACACTCAAGGCGCTCGTGCCGCTGTCGGTGACCGACCCGGACGCCATCGAAGGGATCGCCGGTGTCGTGGTCAGCCTGAGCACGAATCTCCATCGGGTTCCCGAACGCCTGGCTCTGGTGCATCAACAGATCAGCGAGGCCGTCGAGCGCCACGGGGCGATGACGGCAGCAGAAATTCGAGGGATCGGTGGTGGCACACCGTTGCTCAGCATCGTGGCGTCGAGGTTGCTCGAACGAAGCCCCTTGGCCGATCGGCTGATGCCGCCGTTCAACACCACGATCTCCTCGGTCCCAGGATCGAAGGAACCTCAGTACGCGCTCGGCGCCGAGGTCACCGCCATCTATCCGATCCTCGGTGTGGTCGACGGAATGGGATTGCACATCGGGGCGATCTCCGTCGGTGATCGTCTGTGTCTCAGCTTGGTGTCCGACCGCGAGCAGATCCCGGACCTCGCCGACCTCGCAACGCGCATCGTCGAAGAATTCGAGATCCTCGAGAAGTCGAAGCCGTAGCGATCACCTTCACGCGAAGGGTCACGCGAGGGGTCACGCGAGGGGTCACACGAGGGGTCACGCCAGGGGTCAGAACCCAGGAGCGATCGTCAGACGTAGTAACGGAAGATCACTTCGGCGACGCACGACGGTTTGGCGGCGCCCTCGATCTCGAACACGAACTCCTGCGTCACCTGGGCGCCGCCGTCGATGTCGTCGACCGAGGTGAGGGTGACGCCGAGGCGCAGCTTCGAGCCGACCGGCACCGGTGACGGGAAGCGGATCTTGCCGGCGCCGTAATTGACCCCCATCGCGACACCGGTGACGGCGAAGATCTGCGGCGAGAGCATCGGCCCGAGCGACAACGTGAGATAGCCGTGGGCGATCGGACCACCGAACGGGCCGGCCTCGGCTCGCTCCGGATCGGTGTGGATCCACTGGTGGTCGCCGGTTGCTTCGGCGAAGGTGTTCACCTGTTCCTGGGTGATTTCGACATACGGGGAGTAGCCGAGGTGCTCGCCGACGAGGGTTTTGAGTTCATCGATGCCATTGATCATGCGGGTCATGGCCCTGAGCTTGGCAAACTGGACCGATGTCCGACGAAACCAACGACCTGTCCGACGGCGAGGCGGGCTTCAGGTCCGGCTTCGTCACCTTCGTCGGGCGACCGAACGTGGGCAAGTCGTCGCTCGTCAACGCGATCTGCGGACGCAAGATCAGCATCGTGTCCGACAAGCCGCAGACCACGCGTCACCGCATCATGGGCGTGTTGACTCGTCCCGCTTCGCAGTTGGTGTTCGTCGACACGCCGGGCTTGCACAAGCCGGTGACGGCACTCGGCGAACGGGTGAACGCCACCGCCCTCGGCAGCGTGGTCGACGTCGACGTGACGTGTCTGGTGCTCGACGCCACCGCCTCGTTCGGAAAGGGAGACCGATGGGTCGCCGATCGCATCGACATCGAACACTCGGTCGTGATCGTCAACAAGACCGATCGGGCGAGCCAGAAGCAGGTCCTGGCGATGCTCGGTGCTGCCAGTGACCTCGGTGCTCGTGCGTACTTTCCGGTGTCCGCCATGAGCGGTGACGGCCTCGGGGTCCTGGTGTCGGAGCTCACCGCCCTCGTCCCCGTCGGCCCCAAGTACTTTCCCGACGACGAGGTGTCCGACCTTCCCGAAGAACGCTGGGTGGCCGAACTGGTGCGTGAGCAGCTGCTGGCGGTCACCCGCGACGAGCTGCCGTATTCGATCGCCACGCAGGTGGTCGAATGGGAATGGCCGCGGATCCGCGTCGACATCATCGTCGAGCGTGACAGTCAGAAGGGGATGGTGATCGGCAAGGGCGGCCTGATCCTCAAGCAGGCCGGTGAGCGGGCGCGGGCGCAACTTCCCGAGGGCGTGTATCTCGAGCTGCGGGTGAAGGTCGACAAAGACTGGCAGCGGCGCCCCGAACGCGTTCAGCGCCTCGGTTACTGATCGGGGAGTGTCGCCTCGGGCGGGGCGAGCGTGGGCTCGGTGACCGGGATCGGTGGCAGCGTGGTCGACGCGGCGGCCGGTGGCGGGCTCGCCAGCAGCGTCACGAAGTCGTCGTAAGCGAGCGGTTCGCCGACATCGGACAACAGGCTGTTGCCCTTCTTCACCGAAATCAGTTCGCCCTCGATCGTGAAATTGACGAGACCCACTCGCTGCAGACTGCTGATCATCGTCATCACGATCTGCCCGATCGCCTCGGTCTGCTGCGTGCTCGGGATGCGTTCGAACGTGTCGGCGTCGAGATCGACGGTGAGCACCGCACGCGATTCGCTGAAACTCACGATGAGGCCCTCCTCGATGAGTGATTCCAGTGCCACGTCTGGCGGCGGCCCTGCTTCGAGGATGTCGGCGATCTGGTCGGCCGAGAACGGGGGTGGCAGCGCGACGAAGAACGGTTGGAGACGGCTTCGGGTCGTCAGGAAGTAGAACTCCGCACTTTCGAGGAGGACAGGTGACGTCGTGCTCGGCACCGTGTCCGGCGTGGCGGGCAGTGTCGTGGTGGTCGTGGACGTGGTCGTGGTCGTGGAAGTGGCGTCGAGACCGAACGGGTCTTCCTCCGGCGGGATCACCGAGAAACTGTCGTCGCCGGTCGACACACCGCACGCCGCTGCGGCCGACGCCACGATGCCGAGCGCAGCGATCAGCCGCCACCGTTTCGTCGTCATGTCGTTGCTCCGGCTGCGGCGACCTGCTGGGGGAGTTCGACCACGAAGCGGGCCCCTCCGCCAACCCGGTCCTGCACCCATGTGCTCCCGCCCATGGCGGCCGTGTGTTCGGTCACGAGCGCCAGCCCGAGTCCCGTGCCGATGCGATGCCGCGCTGCGCTCCCTCGCGCGAATCGTTCGAAGATCCGCTCACGTTCACCCTGAGCGACGCCGGGGCCGCCGTCTTCAACGGCGAGACGGAACCGCCCGGGTGCTGCAGCGGTCAACTCGATTCGAAGGGTTCCGCCGCCATGGTTGCGTGCATTCTCCAACAAGTTGCCGACGATACGTTCGAACCGCACCTTGTCGAGCGCGACTTCGCTGGGCGCTCCGTTCACCGCGACGATCGGTACATCGGGCTCGCCGTATCGCGACGCCACCCGCCGTGTGAGGTCGATGAGCGACACGTCCTCGATGTTGAGGTCGGTGGCGCCGGCGTCGAGACGGGCGAGTTCGAGCAGGTCGATCACCATGCTGTCGAATCTGCGCACCTGGTCGACGACGACGTCGAGGGCCTGCTGCGTGCGTTCGGGGATGTCGTCGCGTCGGCCGGCGAGCACCTCGACGGCAGCGGTGAGCGCGGTGATGGGCGACCGCAGTTCGTGGCTGACGTCGGATGCGAAGCGAGCCTCACGTTCGATGCGGGCCTGGACGGCGTCGGCCATGTCGTTGAACGATCCGGCGAGACGGTCGAGATCGGGATCGGATTCGGTGGCGAGTCGGGTGTCGAGGCCACCCGAGGCGATGTCGGCAGCAGCATCAGCGACCTGGCTGAGCGGTCGGAGCAGGCGGCGGCTGGTGGCGAGTCCGAACAGTGTGGCGAGCACCGTGGTGCCGAGCGCTCCGAGGAGGAGCGCGGTGAGGATGGCCGTCAGCGTCGACGAGGTATCAGCGAGTGGGAACGCTTCGAAGTAGCCGGTGTCGTATTCGGCGATGTACACGCCGACGGTGACGTAGTCGGATCCGTCGATGTTCGCGTTCTGGAATGCGCTCGTGCCGCTGCGCGCGCTGTCGACGAGGCGTTCGGGGAAGTCGGTGATCGGATGCAACACGCTCGTGCTTGCTTCACGTGCCGTCGGATCGTCGGAGCTGAGCACGGCGAACCCGTCGGTGTCGGTACGGAGTTCGTCGTCGAAGAAGACGCCGATACCGTCGGGATCGTCGGTGAGCTGCTGGCGGACGAGGTCGGCGTTGGCGAACGCCTGTTGGCGGCCGGCGTTCTGGTCCTCGCCCACCAGATTGTTGCGGGTGAGCCCGTAGGTGACACCGATAAGCACCACACCGGCGAGCAGCGCAATGAACGCGAAGAACAGGGTGACTCTTGTTCGCAAACGGAGGGTTCGACGCCGGACCACCGGTGCAGTGTTGCAGGTCGGCTTGCGCATTTCACTCGCACTGTTCACCCGCTGCTGGTGGAATGCCAGGGGGAGGAAGGCATCCCACCGGGGCAGCGTGAACAAAAATCATGATGGCCCCTCTGTGTGACGGACTGTTGCGATACGTGTGCGATTTCGGTAACAAAGCGCACGATCGGGCGACGGCGTGCGTAACACTGTTGGTGCTCATGGAATCGCTGCTGTTCATCGAAGACGACGACGGGATCCGGTTGGCGCTGTCGATGGCGCTCGAAGACGAGGGCTACGAGGTGCGCCAAGCGCCCACGGGTGAGGACGGACTCGCCGAGTTCCGCCGCACGCCGCCCGATCTGGTGTTGCTCGATCTGCGTCTGCCCGGCATGTCGGGCTTCGACGTCTGCCGAGCCCTTCGGGCAGAGAGCATCGTGCCGATCATCATGATCACCGCGCAGACCGACACCCACGACATGGTGGCGGGGCTCGAAGCCGGTGCAGACGACTATGTGACCAAACCGGTCGTGCCGAAGGAATTGGCCGCACGGATCCGGGCGTCGCTGCGCAGAGTGCATCTGCAGGACAAGTCCACCACATCACTCGCGACGCGCTTCGGCGATGTCGAGCTCCGCCGGGAACAAGGCATCGTGCTGAAGGGCGGCGTCGAACTCAACCTCACCAAGACCGAGTTCCGCTTGATGTGCGAGTTCGCTGATCACGCCGGCGCCGTGCTGTCACGCGACCAGTTGCTCGAACGGGTGTGGGGTTACGAATACCTCGGTGATTCGCGTCTCGTCGACGCCCACGTGAGGCGCCTGCGGTTGAAGGTCGAGGATCATCCGGACGACCCCAAACTGATCGTGACCGCCCGCGGCATCGGCTATCGCCTCATGTCGTAGATGTGACTCGTGGTGTCGGGCACCACGAATCACATTCACTCACTTGGCGTACAGGGCTTCGATCTCGTTGGCGAACTTCGCGAGGACGCCGCGCCGCTTGAGCTTCGAGGTCGGGGTCAGCAGCTCGGAGTCGGGGAGCCATTCGTCGCTGAGAACCCTGACCTTCTTGACGGCCTCGGCGTTGTTGAAGGCGCTCATCACCTCGGCGAGGCCGGCATCGATTTCGGCGACCACGTCGGGGTTCTCGGCGAGTGCTGCCATCGACGCAGCATCGCCGGAGAGGCCGTGGGATGCCGCCCAGGCGGCGGCTGCATCGGGGTCGAGCACGACCAGTGCCGACATGAATGGACGCTGCTCGCCGATGGCGCAGGCTTGGCCGACGAGCGGGATCATTTTCAATTCCGCTTCGAGGTTGGCGGGGCTCACGTTCTTGCCGCCGGCGGTGATGATGATCTCCTTCTTGCGGTCGACGATCTTGAGGTAGCCGTCCTCGTCGAGCACACCGATGTCGCCGGTGTGCAGCCAGCCGTCGCTGTCGACCGTCTCGGCGGTCTGCTCGGGTTTACCGAGGTAGCCCTCGAAGTTGTTGCCACCACGGCAGAGCACCTCACCGTCCTCGGCGATCTTGATCTCGATACCGACGCCCGCCTGGCCGACGCAACCAGGCTTCGGGGCGTAGGACCATGTGAGTCCGGCCGTGGTCTCCGACATGCCGTAGCCCTCGGTGAGCGGAACGCCGATCGCCCGGAACCAGGCCAGGATCTCGGCCGGGAGCGGGGCAGCACCGGTGATGCAGATCTCGGCCTCGTCGAGCCCGATCAGGCCGCGAACGGTGGAGAACGCCACAGCATCGAGGAAGTTCCAGGTGTCGATCTCGTCCTGGGTGGCCGTGCCGCGAGTCATCTTCTCCACGATCGGTAGCGCCGCTTCGACGGCGTCGTTGAACGACTTGGCCTTCTCGGGGTCGGCGCCGACGGCGGCGTTGACTCCGGCGTAGAGCTTCTCCCACACGCGGGGCACACCGATGAAGATGTTCGGCTTGACCTCGCCGGTGAAGGCGGTGAGCTTGGACGTGTCGGGGCAGCAGGTGACCTGGCTGGCGAAGTCGACCATGTAGTAGTGGCCGAGCAGGCGTTCGAAGATGTGCGCCATCGGCAGATACGACACGTGACGCTTGCCTGCGAACGACTCGATGTCGGTCTGTTCACGCATGCTCTGGCCGAGCGATTCGAGCGTCCACACCACGTTGCTGTGCGACAGCATCACACCCTTCGGGGGGCCGGTGGTGCCGGAGGTGTAGATCACGGTGGCGAGGGTGTCGAGCGTGGCATTGCCGGCTTCGGCTGCGAGGTCGGCGGGCTCGGCAGACGCGAGGGCGGCGAATGCCACGACCGAGTCGCTGGCGGTGTCCGAAGGCTCCATCAGCACGATGTGCTCGAGCGTGGTCAACGACTCGCGGACCTTGAGGAAACGCTCGAGAAACGCATCGTTTTCCACGACCGCCACCTTCGCGCCGCAGTCGTTGACGAGGTAGTCGATCTGCTCGGAGGCCGACGAGTTGTAGATCGACACGGGGGTGGCGCCGAGGAAGAGCGCGGCCAGGTCGATCGCATGGAACTCGGGCCGGTTGGTGAGCATCAACACGATCGTGTCGCCGGGGCCGACGCCGAGCCCGCGCAGGCCGGTGACGAGGCGGGCGGTGTCGTCGGCGAGTTGCGCCATGGTGGAACTCTGCCAAGCTCCGTCGGCGTCCTTCCAGCGCAACACCTCGACGTCGGCGTTGGTTTCGAGGTTGGCGAGGAAACGGGTGTTGAGGTTCTGGCCGTCGATGCGGTCGAGAAGGTCCTGGCTCGTGGTCATGGTGACTATTGTCGCGCGTCCGAACCGAAAGTGACACATGCCACGCACATGTTCCAGTGGGTCGATCGAGGGCCGGTTCAGGTGGCAGGTTCAAGCCGGGTCGAGGAACTGGACCACGGCGTCGGTGAACACGTCGTTCTTGTCGCCGGCGATCATGTGGGCGGCGCCGGCGACGTCGACGTACTCGGCGTGGGGCACCATTTGGCGGAACTCGGCGACCTCGGCATCGGTGACGAGATCGGACAGCTTCCCTCGCACCAACAGCATCGGCAGGGTGACGCGTCGGGCGATCGCTTCGAGTTCGCCGTGATGAGCGTCGCGAGCGTGTTCGCTCGTTCCGTCGGTGCGTGTGTCGAGGAAGGCCGGGTCCCAGTGCCATCGCCACCGGCCGTCGTCGCCGAGACGGAGGTTCTTCGCCAGGCCCGACAGATCGGTCGGCCGTGGACGGTGCGGCTGGTACGCAGCGATGGCGTCGGCGGCGTCGTCGAGCGTGGCGAAGCCGTTGGCGGCGTCCTTGGCCATGAACTCGAGGATGCGGCTGACACCCGCAGCTGCCGGTCGTGGCGTGATGTCCACGAGTATCAGTGCCGAGAATCGTTCAGGTGCGGCATCGACGGCGTGCAGCCCGGTCATGCCGCCCAGCGAAGCCCCGACCCAGGCCACCGGCGCGCCGATCCACTCGGCAACCGCCAGCGCGTCGTCGCGATAGGCGCTCATCGAGTAGTCGCCGTTCGGGTCCCACGCCGAATCACCGTGGCCGCGCAGATCCATGGACAGCACACGGTGGCCGTGTGAGGACAGCACGGCTGCCGTGCCACCCCACGAGTGGCGGGTCTGGCCGCCACCGTGGGCGAGCACGACGGAGGGTCCGTCGCCGGGCCATTCGTCGGCGGCGATCTGCATACCGTTCGAGACGGCGATGGCGACGGTCCGCTTCTGGTCGTTCATGAGGCGGGATGCGACCAGTTCGGGAGCCGCTTCTCGGCGAATGCAGCCATTCCCTCGGCGGCATCGGGTGCGTTGAACAGTTCGTTCGACAACGTCGCCATGGCATCGAAGGCGGCGGTGCGCTCCATGTCGGCAACCGTGTGGAGTACGCGCTTGGTTGCCGCGACCGCTGTCGGTGCGCCGCGCAGGATGCCGTCGCACAGGTCGTCGACCGTGGACACCACGTCGCTGCTGACATGGGTGACCAGGCCCATCTGGCGGGCAGACTCGGCGTCGAATGATTCGCCGGTCAACATGGCGGCAGCGATCCGGCTCGGTGGTACCCGCCGCAGGATCGGCACGGCGATGATCGCCGGGGCGACCCCGATACGGACCTCGGTGAGCGCGAAGGTGGTCGAGTCGTGGACCACCACGAGATCGCACGACGCCATCAGCCCGATGCCGCCGGCGCGCACCGCACCGTTGACCACGGCGATGGTGGGGCACGCGGCATCCATCAGCCGCTCGAGCGCACGGACGAATAGCGACGAATCGGCGGGTGCGCTTGCGGCGGCTGCCCGTTCCTTGAGATCGGCCCCCGCACAGAACGCTGGCCCTCGATGGGTGAGCACGATGGCTCGTGTGTCTGCTGCTTCTGCTTCGTCCAACGACTGATGGAGATCGGCGAGGAGTTGGCGTGACAAAGCGTTGCGGTTGTGCTGGGAGTCGAGCGTGATCGTGGCGATCCCATTGGCGACCTCGTGGTGGACGACCCGATCGTTGCTCTGCGGTACCGCACCAGTCATGACCTGCGACCGTAGCGACCTGCGGGTCATCGCTGGGTCATCGGTCATCAGTCCACGGTGCCCGGCGGTTGGTCCTGCGACCGTTGGCTACAGTCAGGGGGTGAACGACGACATGCTCGACAAAGTCCGTACCGGTCAGGGTTTCATCGCTGCGCTCGACCAGAGCGGTGGCAGCACCCCCAAGGCGCTCAATCTGTATGGCATCGAGGACGACGCCTGGTCGAACGACGACGAGATGTTCGACCTCATGCACGCCATGCGCACGCGAATCGTCACCTCGCCAGCATTCGGCGGCGATCGGGTCCTCGGGGCGATCCTGTTCGAGCAGACCATGGATCGCCAGATCGACGGCATGGGCTCTGCCGAGTACCTGTGGTCACAGAAGAACGTCGTGCCGTTCCTCAAGGTCGACAAGGGTCTCGCCGACCTCGCCGACGGTGCGCAGATCATGAAGCCGATACCGGGCCTCGCCGAGTTGTGCGAGCGGGCCGTCGGGCTCGGTGTGTTCGGCACGAAGATGCGTTCGGTCGTCCAACTGGCGAACGAGGCGGGCGTGAACGCCGTCGTCGACCAGCAGTTCGAGGTGGCCAAGGAGATCATCGCCGCCGGCCTCGTTCCGATCATCGAGCCCGAGGTCGACATCCGCAGCCCGGAGAAGGAGGGGGCCGAAGGCCTCCTCCGCGACCGGATAGCGATGCAGCTCGACGCGTTGGGCGACGACCAGCCGGTGATGCTGAAGCTGTCGATCCCTACTGTCGACGACTTCTACGTCGACCTGATCGCCCACCCGAAGGTGGTGCGTGTCGTCGCCCTGTCTGGTGGTTATCCCCGTGACGAGGCCAACGAACGCCTGTCGCGCCAGCACGGCATGATCGCCAGCTTCAGCCGAGCGCTCACCGAGAGCCTCAGCGCCGGCCAGAGCGACGACGAGTTCGACGCTGCGCTCAGCACCACCATCGACGGCATCTTCGCCGCCTCGATCACCTGACGATCCCGGTTGGGGTCTCGATTGGGGTCAGACCCCAATCGAGACAACCGTTCCGGTCCGTGTCCCTGTGTCAGTCTTCCGACGGTCTCGATTGGGGTCTGACCCCAATCGAGATGTCGCGGAGGAAGGCTTCGACGTCGGCGCGGACTTTGGTGCGTTTCATCGGTGGGAGCGCCTTGATGATGTCCCAGCGGTAGCGGGCGGTGCCGAGGCGCGGGTCCATCACGGCCACCACGCCACGATCGGTGGCCGAGCGGATCAGTCGCCCGCAGGCCTGCGCGAGCATCATCGAGGCCCGGGGGATGTCGATCTCGGAGAACGCGGTCGGGCCGAGCTGCTCTCGCCGGGCGCTGAGCAGCGGGTCGTCGGGGCGGGGAAACGGTATACGGTCGATGACCACCAGCGAGAGCGTCTGCCCAGGCACGTCGACACCCTGGAACAGGCCGGCCGTGGCGAACAGGCACGTTTCCTCGCTGTCGGCGAACGCCTTGATCAGCGCTGGCTTGGGAAGATCGCGCTGGGTGAGGATCGGTAGGTCGATGCGTGCGCGCAGCGCTTCGGCCGCTTCGTCCATCGACCTCCAGCTCGTGAACAGCGCCAAGGTGCGTCCGCCCGCAGCGGTGATCAGCGCCTCCAACTCGTCGTGCACGGCCGCACGGAAGCCGTCCGAATTCGGGTTCGGGAGGTGCATCGCGCAGTACAGCATCGAGTGGTGCTCGTAGTCGAACGGGCTGCCGACATCAGCGACCTCCACCTTGTCGGCGGCGATCCCGACCCGAGCCGCGAGCGACGACGGGATCGTGGCGCTCGTGAGGATTGCCGTGCGCTGTGACCAGACGCCCTCGTTCATCGCCGGCCCGACGTCGAGCGGTGCGACTTCCAGTCGCGGCGCGTCGCGAGATCCCGACACGAAGGCGACGTACCCCTCGCGACCTTCGATGGCGATGTCGAGTTGCTCGATCGCCCGACCGGTCATCGTCTGCGCGCGGAGTCGCCGCTGTTTCGCGTCCTCGTTCTTGGTGTCGATGGCCACCAGCGTCTCGTTGGCCCGACCGAGGCGGAGTCGGGCATCGATGAGCACCTCTTGGATCGAGTCGGGTAGGGGCGTCGACAAACGGTTGCCGACATGGGGAGTGAGCGCGTCTCGGAGCCCCTCGGCGATCTCGGCGATCGACCCGATCAGCTTCGGGTCGTCGATGATCCGCCGCACGATGCCCGACAACGCAGTGAAGCGACCGGGAGCGATCTCGACGCCGACGGTGTCGCTCATGATGTCTTCGAGCACGTGGGCCTCGTCGAACACGACCACGTCGTGCTCGGGCAGGATCGCCCCACCGCTCGCCACGTTGAGCCCGTACAGGTGGGTGTTCACCACAATCACGTCGGCGGCAGCTGCCTTGCGACGGGCCTGCTCGGCGAAACAGGGATCACCCTGCGGGCAACGGTCGGCGCCCGGGCACTCGTCGCTGCCGACGCTGACGGCGCGCCACGCGTTGTCCGACGGGGTCCAGTCGAGTTCGGCCATGTCGCCCGTCGACGTGGTGCCCGACCACTCGGCCAGCCGCTTGATCTCCACCTTGGTGGTGAGCGCCATCGTCTCGAGCTCCAGCTGGCCCTGGTCGCCGCCGCTCACCTCGCGCAGCCGCTGGAGGCACAGGTAGTTCGAGCGGCCCTTGAGGATGGCCCAGTCGAAGTCGCGGCCGATGTGCTCGGCGATGAACGGCAGGTCCTTCGTGGCGAGCTGATCCTGCAGGGCCTTCGTTGCGGTGGCGACCACGACTCGGGCGTCGGCCTCGATCGCCGGCACGAGATAGGCCAGCGTCTTGCCGGTGCCGGTGCCGGCCTGCACGACGAGGTGCCGCTTCGACGCGATCGCCGTGGCAACAAGGCCGGCCATCCGCTGCTGGCCGACACGATCTTCGGCGTTGGCGAGGGCGTCGGTGACCCGGGCGAGGGCGTCGCTCATCGAGCGAGCGCCAACGCTGCGTCGAGTTCGTACTCGTCGAAGTCGGGCCAGGCAGCTTCGGTGAAGTAGATCGCTGCACCTGCGGCCTGCCAGAGCAGGAAGTTCGACACCCGCTGCTCACCGCTGGTGCGCACCAGCACGTCCACCGGCGGAAGCTCGGGAAGGTAGAGGTGTTCGCCGATCGTGTCGACCGTGACGCCGTCCGGCTCGTGGCGGGCGGTCTCGACGGCGGTCACGAGTTCCGAGCGGCCCCCGTAGTCGAACGCGATCGTCAGCACCATTCCGGTGTTGGTGGCGGTGTCGGCGATCGCCTTGCGGATCGCTCGCTGCACGTAGCGAGGCGTGCGGGCCATTGGCGAATCGAACGGTCGGCCGATCCACTGAACGCGGACGTTCAGTTCGTTCAGCTCGGCAACCCTGCCGAACAGCTTCTCGTGCAGTCCGAGGATGTGGCGGACCTCCGGTCGCGGGCGTTGCCAGTTCTCGGTGGAGAATCCGAACACGGTGAGCCAGCCGATGTTGCGTTGCACGGCGACACGCACGAGCCGGGCGAGGTTCTCTTCGCCCTCGGTGTGTCCTTCGGTGCGCGGGAGCCCTCGCCGGCCCGCCCATCGGCCGTTTCCGTCCATGATGCACGCCACGTGCAGCGGTGCCGAGACGGTTGCACGGGGCTCGACGGATTCGGGTGGCACGAGGTTCCACGTTAGCCAGCCAGCGCTGGTGGGTCGCGGCGTGGAACAATGTGAGTGTGGGAGCGATGTTCACGAGCACGAGATCCGGGTCGTCGTCGGCAATGTCGTCGACTGGTACCGGCCGGGCGGGTGACCCGACGCGCCAGTTGCTCCGTCACATCATGGTCGTCGGTGGCACGCTGCGCGACTGGGATGATCTCGGTGACCAGACGTGGAACGACCGGGTCGAGCAGCTGGGAGCCATCACCGACCAGGCTGGTGCGTCGTTCCTCACGCTGCGCGCCTTCGAGCCGGGCATCGACTCGGTCGATCTCCAATGGTGGCAGCGCGCCGTCGGCTCGTGTCATGTGATCGTCGACCCCTGCGGCGACGGCCGCGAGCGCTTCGCCGAGGCAATGCAGCGTCTCCACCCCGACGAACCCGTCAACGAGGCCACGGTGACCGAGGCGCTGTACGCTCCGGCCGACTGCGAACCCGACCTGATCGTTGTGCTCGGTGAGTCGACCCGGTTGCCGCCATCGCTGGTGTGGGAGCTGGCCTACGGCGAACTGGTCTTCCATCCGATGGCATGGAACGAGCTGTCGCCCGACCACCTGTTGGAGGCCATCGCCGACTTCGCTCGCCGCCAGCGACGCTTCGGCGGCCTCGATGACGACGACGCCTGAGACGGAGGGGTTCCGTCGTGGCGGGTGAGCTGTATCGAGATACCGGCGTGGTGTTGCGCACCTACAAGCTGCGCGAGTCCGACCGGATCGTCGTGATCCACACCGCCGAGAACGGCAAGGTACGTGCCGTTGCGAAGGGTGTTCGTAAGACCAAATCGAAGTTCGGTGCACGTCTGGAGCCGATGAGCCATGTGCGGCTACTGCTGTATCGGGGACGTGAGCTCGACATCGTGAGCCAGGCCGAATCGGTCGAGCCGCTGTCGCCCATGCTCTCGTCGCTCGACCGTGCCTCGCAGGGTTTGGCGGCGATCGAGGCGGTCGATCAGCTGTCGCTCGAACGTGAACCGAACCCGCAGCTGTACCGGATGGTCGTCGGGGTGCTGCGAACGATCGCCAGCACCCCGTCACCGTTGAACGTCGCTGCGTTCTACTGGAAGCTGCTCGCCAACGAAGGCATGCGGCCAGAACTCGACCGGTGCGTGCGATGCGGTGGGATCGAACCCGGTACCCAGTTCGTCGCCTTCGATCTGAACGAGGGTGGCGTGCTGTGCCGTTCGTGCCGATCGGGCCAGTCGATCAGCCCGGGAGCGTTGGAGATACTGCGTGAGATCCTCGGCGGACAACTCGTCCACGCGCTCGGACGCGACGAATCGTCGATCACCCACGAGGTGTCATCGCTGGCAACCCGCGCGCTCGAGTTCCACATCGAACGCCGCCTCAAAGCCGTCGCCATGTTCGAAAGTCACTGACAACCACGTTTGCGTTGCGTTCTCGGTGGAGTGGTCCACCGAAACTGCAACACAAACGGAAATTGGGGGTGGGTAGCCTCGACGGCCTATGCCTGCCACCGACCTCGAACAGATCGTCAGCCTCTGCAAACGCCGCGGCTTCGTCTTCCAGTCGGCGGACATCTACGGCGGCTTCCGTTCGACCTACGACTACGGCCCGCTCGGATCGTTGCTCCTGCGCAACGTGAAAGACGCGTGGGTGCGCTCGATGGTGCAGCAGCGCGACGACGTGGTGTTGATCGACGCCGCCATCTTGAGCCCGCCACAGGTCTGGCAGGCGTCAGGCCACCTCGCGAACTTCAGTGACCCGCTCGTCGACTGCACCGAGTGCAAACAGCGCTTCCGCCTCGACAAGCTCGACGACCCCGACGTGTGTCCGAACTGCGGCTCGAAGGGAGCGTTCACCGAGGCGCGCGAATTCAACCTCATGTTCAAGACCCAGGCCGGCCCGGTCGAGGGCGCCGGCGCCGACGCCTACCTGCGCCCGGAAACAGCGCAGGGCATGTTCACCAACTTCTCGAACGTGTTGCAGACGTCGCGCAAGAAGCCGCCGTTCGGTATCGCCCAGGTCGGCAAGAGCTTCCGTAACGAGATCACCCCGCAGAACTGGATCTTCCGGACCCGCGAGTTCGAACAGATGGAGATGGAGTTCTTCGTACCTCCTGCCGAGTCGGCGCAGTGGTACGAGTACTGGTGCAACGAGCGTTTCAACTGGTATGTCGAGCACGGCATCCCGGCGGAGATGTTGCAGTTGCGCCCGCACGGCGCTGACGAGTTGTCGCACTACTCGATCGGCACATCCGACGTCGAGTTCCTGTTCCCGTGGGGCTTCGACGAGCTCGAAGGCATCGCCCAGCGTTCGGACTACGACCTCAAACAGCACGCCGAACACTCCGGTGAGAAGCTCGACTACTTCGACCCGCAGACCAACGAACGCTACGTGCCCTTCGTGGTGGAGCCGGCCGCTGGCGCCACGCGCACCATGGCGGCGTTCCTACTCGCCGCGTACGACGAGGACGAGGTCAACGGTGAGGCGCGTACCGTGTTGCGCCTGCATCCCCGCCTTGCGCCGTACAAGGTGGCGGTGCTGCCGCTGTCGAAGAAGGACACGCTCACGCCGCTCGCCCACGAGGTGCGCAAGCTGCTCGCCGAGCGGTACATGGTCGACTACGACGAGACCCAGAACATCGGCAAGCGCTACCGGCGCCAGGACGAGATCGGCACCCCGCTTGCCGTCACCGTCGACTTCGACTCGCTGGACGACCAGGCGGTCACGGTGCGCGATCGCGACACCACCGAGCAGGTAAGGGTCCCGATCGCGGACCTCCTCGCAACGATCGGCGATCGGTTGGGGTTCTGAATCGGTTCAAGCGCTACGGTCGGCGTCCATGAGTCAAGTAGCCATGATCGCCAAGTTCACCTGCATCGACGGAAAGCGTGACGACCTCTACGCCGGTCTCGCCCCGATGATGGACCACGTCGGATCAGAAGAGGGAACGCTGCTGTACCAGCTCCTCGAAGACCCGAACGACGCCAACGTTGCCTACATGTACGAGCTGTACGCCGACGGTGACGCCCTCACTGCTCACAGCAGCAGCGACGTGATGAAGCAGATCATGAACGCGTTCGGCGGTATCCTCGCCGGTCGGCCCGAGCTCACGATGCTCACGCCGGTACGCGGCAAGGGTCTCTGAGTTCGACTCAGCGCTGACGAGCACCCACATGGCAGCGACGTACCTCGACAAGATCCTCGATCGCCATCGGGACGTCGCCACTGCCGACACGCGGCCGATCGAGCACCTGCTTGACCAAGCGCGCTCGACGCCCCCGACACGAGGGTTCCGCTCTGCGCTCGTGGGGCGAGCCCAACTCGGTGTGATCGCCGAGATCAAGCGGCGTTCACCGTCGAAGGGTGACCTGGTCATCGGTCTCGACCCCTCCACGTGGGCAGCGACCTATGAGCGTGGGGGAGCGGTGTGCATGTCGGTGCTCACCGATGTCGAGCATTTCGGTGGGTCCGTCGCCGACCTGCAATCTGCCCGAGCGGCCTGTTCTCTGCCGGTGATCCGCAAGGACTTCACCGTCAGCGAACGTGATGTGCTCGACACGCGCATCATGGGTGCCGACTGCGTGCTCCTGATCGCTGCGGCGCTCGATCCGGCTGAACTCGCTTCGTTTCACTCGCTGGCAACCGACATCGGGCTCGACGTGCTCGTGGAGATCCACGACGAGGCCGAACTCGAGCATGCACTCGCCGCCCAGGCAACGCTGATCGGGGTCAACCAGCGTGATCTGGTGACCTTCCAGGTCGACCATGAACGGGCGGTTCGGATGGCAACCGTGATTCCCGACCACGCCGTGAAGGTGGCCGAGTCCGGAGTGCGCGGCGCTGCTGACGCCCGGTCGTTGCGGGCCGCGGGCTACGACGCCGTGCTCGTCGGCGAGATGATCGTCACCAGCACCGATCCGGCGGCAGCAATCACCGACCTGATCGCCTGAACTGTCACATCAGGCCCGGCACGGTGTGACAGTTCAGTGGGGGATGTTCATGGTGTCCCAGCGTTCGAGGCCTTCCTCGATGCGTTGGTTGAGCGTCTCGAGGATCGTGACGCGGGCCCACTTCTTGTGCTCACCCGACACGACGTGCCACGGTGCGAGGTCGTGGTCGGTGCGTTCGAACATGTCCTCGGCGGCCTCGATGTACTGGTCCCACTTCTCGCGATTGCGCCAGTCCTCGTCGTTCAGCTTCCATCTGCGAAGCGGATCATCGGCCCGGCTCTCGAATCGGCGCAGTTGCTCGTCGTTGCTGATGTGGAGGTAGAACTTCACGAGGATCACGCCTTCGAGCACGAGGCTGCGCTCGAACTCGACGATCTCGTCGAACGCGCGAGTCCACTGTTCAAGCGTTGCGAACTTCTCCACCCGCTCCACGAGCAGCCGTCCGTACCAGCTGCGGTCGAACACGCACATGCCGCCGAGGCCGGGAATCTTCGTCCAGAACCGCCACAGGAAATGATGGCGTTTCTCCCGTTCGTCCGGTTTGGCGTAGGCGTAGACGCTGAAATGCCGCGGGTCGAGGCGCTCGACGATCCGACGGGTGGCGCCGCCCTTGCCGCCGGCATCGGTGCCCTCGATCACCACCAGCAGACCGGGCCCGACAGCGCCGTCGCCGATGTGTCCGCCGAGGGTGAGGCGGAGTTCGACGAATCGACCTTGAGCGGCCGCCAATCGCTTCTCGTACTCGTCGCTCGGCAGCCTCGCCGACAGATCGATCTCGCCGAGTCGTCCCATGCGTCGACGACGATAGGCGCGCAACGAGCATCGCAATGAATCTCTCGCAGTCGGCTGGTGGCCAGTACCGTGGACAACGATGTTCGTGAAGATCTGTGGGATCACCAACGAAGACGACGCGCTGCTCTCGGTTGCCATGGGAGCCGACGCGGTCGGATTCAACTTCGTGAACGGGTCGACCCGTCAGATCGCCGCCCAAGTCGCCTACGACATCACGCGTCGTCTGCCACCAGAGATCCTGACCGTGGGGATCTTCCGAGACGAGCTCCCGTCACGGGTGATTCAAGTGGCGCACAAGGCAGGCGTCAAGGCAGTGCAACTCCACGGGCGTGAGACCGCCGCCGACACCCAGCAGGTCGCCGAGGCGTTCCGATGGGTGATCAAAGTCTTCAGCGCTCGCGACGCGAATCTCCCCAAGGCCGATCAATACGGCACCGACATGATCATGATCGACGGCCCCGAACCCGGCTCCGGCAAGGTGTTCGACTGGTCGCTCGCCGGCGACGCCCCGGACTCCTTGAAGCTGATCCTGGCTGGCGGGCTGACCCCGGAGAACGTCGGTGCCGCCATCACCGAGGTGCAGCCGTGGGGCGTCGACGTCGCCACCGGTGTCGAGAAGTCACCCGGCAAGAAAGACGCCCTCGCCGTCAAACGATTCATCGAGAACGCCCGTGCCCACGCGTCCGAGCCGTACATCGGCAACGACGACCTCCCCTATGACTGGGACTTCGAATGACCATCCTGAACGACCGCACCGATCCACCCACCACCCTGTCAGCGCCGCCCGATGCCACCGGTCGCTTCGGCGAGTTCGGCGGGCGTTTCGTGCCCGAGACGCTCGTACCCGCCTGTCAGGAGCTGGAGGCTGCGTTCAACGAGGCGTGGGTCGATCCCGAGTTCCGTGCCGAACTCACCCGGGTGCACACCGAGTACTCGGGGCGTCCGTCGATCATGACCGAGTGCCACAACCTTGGCGCGCAACTCGGCATCCGGCTGATCCTCAAGCGTGAAGACCTCAACCACACCGGCTCGCACAAGATCAACAACGTGATCGGCCAAACCCTCCTCGCCAAGCGGATGGGCAAGGAACGCATCGTCGCCGACACCGGCGCGGGTCAGCACGGCGTCGCCAGCGCAACCGCTGCGGCCCTGATGGGTTTGGAGTGCACGGTGTTCATGGGTGCGGTCGACGTCGAGCGTCAGGCGCTCAACGTGTTCCGCATGAAGCTGCTCGGGGCCGAGGTGCACTCGGTCGAGAGCGGCAGCCGCACGCTGAAGGACGCGGTGAACGAGGCGATGCGGCACTGGGTGGCCAACGTGACCGACACCTATTTCTGCCTGGGCTCGGTCGTCGGTCCCCACCCGTACCCGTACATGGTGCGTCAGTTCCAGTCGATCATCGGCGACGAGGCCCACGTGCAGATCCAGGAGATGACCGGAGCGTTGCCGGACGTGGTCGTCGCGTGCGTCGGCGGCGGATCCAACGCCATGGGGATCTTCAGCGGATTCGTCGACGAGCCGGGCACGCGCCTCGTCGGTGTCGAGCCCGCCGGTGGCGCCGCGAACGGTCGTGGCACGCCTGGGGTGGTGCACGGGATGCGTAGCAACCTGATGCAGGACGAGGTCGGCCAGGTCGAAGAAGCCGTGTCGATCTCGGCCGGGCTCGACTATCCGGGCGTCGGCCCCGAGCATTCCTACCTTGCGTCGATCGGTCGGGCCGAGTATCCATCGGTCACCGACGAAGAAGTGATCGCCGGGTTCCAGTTGATGTCGCGAAGCGAGGGGATCATCCCGGCGCTCGAATGCGCCCACGCCGTGGCCTGGATCAGTCGTGAAGCCCCCAAGATGCAGGGCCAGACCGTGCTGATGAACCTGTCGGGTCGCGGCGACAAGGACGTCTCGCAGATGATGGACATCCTCGACGGCCGTCTCTGATGGGCATCGAGAGCGAATTTCGCGCGAAGCGCGACCAGGGGCGCAAGCTGCTCGTGCCGTACATCACGGGCGGTTACCCGGGATGGCAGGATGCGATCCGAGCCTGTGCAGCCAACGGGGCCGACGCCGTGGAGATCGGGATCCCATTCTCCGACCCGGTGATGGACGGCCCCGTCATCCAGAAAGCATCGCAGTACGCCCTCGAACAGGGCGTCACGCCGACGTCGATCCTCGACGAGGTGCCATCGCTCGACGTCGAGATCCCGCTCGCCGTGATGACGTACTACAACCTCGTGAACCACCCTGGGCCGACTCGGTTCGCCGATCAGTTGCGGCGGGCCGGCATCAGCGCAGCGATTCTTCCCGACCTCCCGTTGGAGGAGTCCGGTCCGTGGTGTGAGGCAGCTGACGCGGCCGGTATCGAGACGATCATGCTCGCCGCACCGACCGCTCCCGACGACCGCCTGCCACGCGTGGCCGCCCGATCTCGAGGGTTCATCTATTCGGTCGGCCTCCTCGGAGTGACGGGCGAGCGGGAGTCGCTTGCCGAAACTGCAACGACGCTCGCCGCACGCCTGAAAGCGATCACCGATGTGCCGGTCCTCGTGGGCGTTGGCGTGTCGAACGCCGAGCAGGCCTACCAGGCCACCCGGGTGGCCGACGGCGTGATCCAGGGCGCCAGTATGGTGCGTCGCCTGATGGATGGCGGCCCCGATGCAGTGGGCGAGTACGTCGCCGAAGTCCGCGCCGCCATCGATGCCTCGTGACCCAAGCCGGTCTGCGGTGAGAAGTGAGCGGCGGTGCTGCATACAACTCTCACCGGTGGCAGCTACGAACCGAAGGCCGGGCCGTCGAAGCGGTTGACGGTGGCGAACGAGTCGACCGGATTGCGCTTCAGCTTGGTCGGCTGGTGGACTGGGTGGCCGAGGAAGATCGTGGTGACCAGCGCATGGTGCTCGGGGAGCCCGAGCGCCGGAGCGGCGGCGGGTTCGACTCGGCTGAGGAACGTGGTCATCACGCCCCCGAGGCCGTGTGCTCGTGCGGACAGCATCAGGTTCCAGCAGAACGGGTAGATCGATGCGCCACCGGTGACTGGGGCCCGATCGAGTTCGGCGTCCATCATCGCGATCTTCGACAGGTCGGCGGCGATGGCCAGCACGACCGGAACCGTCTCGATGTTCGCCAACAAGTCGTTCGGCTTGTCGGGCGTGATGTCGGTGGGCTTCACGTAGTCGACGACGTTGAACGGGTTGCCACCGACCGCTGCGGTCTCCAGATACTCGTCCCACACCGGTTGCATCAGGAGCGCCAATTCCCGGCGCAACAGCGATTCGCCGACCACGGCCACCCGCCACGGCTGGCGGTTTCCGCCAGATGGGGCGAAGCGGGCGTCGTCGAGAATGCTGGCGATCGTGGCGTCATCGACCGGCTCGTCGGTGAACGCTCTGACGGTGCCATTCGTACGAATCGCCTCACGGATCTCCATGCGGTGACGCTACGTGTTCGAGATGTGCCAGGCACATCTCGAACACCACGACCAACGATCAGGTGTTGGCAGCGACCTTCTGGCGCACGATGTTGAGCGCTGAGCCGGCCTTGAACCAGTCGACCTGATCGGGGCTGAAGGTGTGCACCGCTTCGAAGTCGACCGTCGAGCCGTCGGGCCTCACGATCTGACACTGCACGTTCTGGCCGGGCACCGGAGGCAGGCCGAGCACGTTGATGCGGTCGTCCTCCTCGATCAGCTCGTAGGTGTCGGGGTCGGCGAACGTGAGCGGCAGGAGGCCCTGCTTCTTCGCGTTGGTCTCGTGGATGCGAGCAAACGAGCGGACCAGGATCACCAGGCCGCCGCGGAAGCGGGGTTCCATCGCGGCGTGCTCGCGTGACGAGCCCTCTCCGTAGTTGCGGTCGCCGACTGCCACCCAGTTGATGCCGGCCTCGTGATATCGCATGGCGATCTCGGGGTACGGGCGGGTCTCGCCGTCGGTGATGTCCTTGCCCGTACCGGCGTCGCCGGTGAACGCGTTGACGGCGCCGGCGAACAGGTTGCCGCAGATGTTCTGGAGGTGGCCGCGGAACTTCAGCCAGGGACCAGCCGCCGAGATGTGGTCGGTGGTGCACTTGCCCTGCGCCTTCATCAGTACGGACAGGCCCTGGTAGTCGTTGCCGTTCCAGGCGAGGAATGGCGCCAACAGCTGCAGGCGGTCGCTGGTGGGCGACACTTCGACGTCGACACCCGACCCGTCGGCCGGGGGAGCGGTGTAGGTGTTCTCGCCGGGGTCGTAGCCGGCGTCGGGCAGGATTTCGCCGACCGGCGCATCGAGGGTGATCTCGCTGCCGTCGGGTGCGGTGATCGTGTCGACAGTGGGGTCGAAGTCGAGTCGGCCAGCCAGCGCGATGGCCAGCACCGTGTCGGGCGAGGTGACGAAGCTCAGCGTCTTGGCCGAGCCGTCGTTGCGCTTCGGGAAGTTGCGGTTGTAGGAGTTGACGATCGTGTTCGGCCGCCCGGTGATGGACTCGGGACGAGACCACTGACCGATGCACGGCCCGCACGCATTCGCGAGCACCGTTGCTCCGATCGCCTCGAGATCGGCGAGCAGGCCATCACGCTCGATGGTGGCGCGCACCTGCTCGGAGCCGGGTGTGATCAGCAGCTCGCACTTGGCGGTGAGGCCGGCGGCGGCGGCCTGACGGGCGATCGAAGCAACCCGGGTGATGTCCTCGTAGGAGGAATTGGTGCACGAGCCGATCAGACATGCCGAGGGCTCCAACGGCCAGTCGTTGTCGCGTGCTGCCGCACCGACGCCGGCCGCACCGACCCGATGAGCACGATCAGGGGAATGTGGGCCGTTGATCAGCGGCTTCAATTCGTCGAGGTCGATCTCGATCACCTGGTCGTACACAGCGCCGTCGTCGGCGCGAAGGTCGGCGGCCACCCCGTCGGCGGCGTCGGCAATCGCTGAGCGTCCCGTGGATCGGAGGTAGGCAGCCATGTTCGCGTCGTACGGGAAGTGCGAGGTCGTTGCGCCGATCTCCGCTCCCATGTTGCAGATCGTGCCCTTGCCGGTGGCCGAGATCGAGTCGGCGCCGGGGCCGAAGTATTCGACGATCGCTCCGGTGCCGCCTTCGACGGTGAGCACGCGGGCCACCTCCAAGATGACGTCCTTCGGGCTCGACCAGCCGGTGAGCGAACCGGTGAGCTTCACGCCGATCACCTTCGGCCAGCGGACGTTGAACGGGAAGCCGGTCATCACATCGACTGCGTCGGCGCCGCCGACACCGATGGCGATCATGCCGAGGCCGCCGGCGTTGGGGGTGTGGCTGTCGGTGCCGATCATCATGCCGCCGGGGAAGGCGTAGTTCTCGAGCACGACCTGGTGGATGATGCCCGAGCCGGGGCCCCAGAATCCGATGCCGTACTTGGCCGACACCGAACGCAGGAAGTCGTAGACCTCCTTGTTGGTGTCGATCGCGACGCCGAGGTCGATGCCGGCGCCGACCTTGGCCTGGATGAGGTGGTCACAGTGCACGGTGGACGGTACGGCGGCCTCGTCGAGGCCGGCAGTCATGAACTGCAGCAGTGCCATCTGTGCGGTGGCGTCCTGCATCGCGACGCGGTCGGGATGGAAGTCGTTGTAGGTGACGCCGCGCTCGATGGCCTCGTTCGGATCGGCGAGATGGTTGATGAGGATCTTCTCGGTGAGCGTGAGCGGCCGACCGAGGCGCTCACGGCCAGCGGCGACCCGGTCGGCGAGCGTTGCGTACACGCCCTCGACGAGTTCGATGGGGGTGGTGGCGCCGTTCTTGCTGGGGTCGTGGCTCGCATCAGTCATGTAGACAACTATAATACAAGTCGGTCACCTCGCAACCCATGAACCGGCCAGCAATCCAGCCAGCATCTCAGCAGTCGGGAAACACCATGCGACACATCCGCTATCAGGAGATCGCCGAGGAACTCCGCAAGCGCGCGCTCGACTCTCCTGCGGGCTCGGTGCTGCCGTCGGAGGCCGAGATGTCGTTGGAGTTCGGTGCGTCCCGGGTCACGATCCGTCGGGCATTGGAGTTGGTCCGAGAAGATGGTCTGATCGCGGCGCGTCAAGGATTCGGTTGGTTCGTGGCGACCGATCCGGTTCCGCAGAGCCTGGCGTCGTTGGCCACCATCGAGTCGCATGTCGAGGGGGTCGGCAAACTGTCCGAACGCAAGATCGAGGAGTTCGCGTACGAGCCGGCGCCAGAACGCGTGCAGCGTGTACTCGGTGTCGACCAGGTGTTGCGCGTGAAACGCGTGAACCTCGCCGACGGTGAACCGTTCGCCGTGGTCACCGTGTGGTGCCCCGCCGAACTCGGCGCTCACCTGTCTCGGAAGGACGTCGAGCGCCGACCGTTCTACGAGTTGCTCGACGTGACACTTCGTGGCGCCACCCAGACCATCGGTGCCGACCTCGTCGACGCCGCCGACGCCCGTCTGCTCGGCGTGCCAGCAGGCTCGCCGGTGCTTCGCTGCCAACGAGTGACCACCGACGCTGATGGCCGGGCCGTGCTGATGAGCGAGCACCTCTTCCCGGCGCACCGCACCGAGTTCGTCGTCGACCTCCCCCAAGCCGAGCCCTCGATGACCCCCAGCGGCCTCCGCATCGTCGACTGATCACACCGGGCGCCGGATCTCGATTGGGGTCTGACCCCGATCGAGATGCGTACGATCAGGGGGTGGGGATGATCAACACGTTCCGGTCGGTGGTGCAGTTCGACAAGATCACGCTCGACCCGGTCGAGCGGCGATTGAAGTCGGCGGCGTCCGTCGAGGACTTCCGGCGCATCGCCAAACGGCGGCTCCCGCACGGCGTTTTCGACTACATCGACGGCGGCGCCGAGGACGAGCGAACACTCGCACACAACGTGAGTGCGTTCGCCGGCTACGAGTTCCAACCGCGCATCTTGCGCGATGTCAGCCGTCTCGACACCTCCACCACGATCCTCGGTCGCCCGGCAGCGCTGCCGCTGATCCTCGCTCCGACCGGCTTCACGCGCATCGCTCATTCCCAGGGTGAACTGGCGGTCGCCCGTGCCGCAGCCCGAGCCGGCATCCCGTGGTCGCTGTCGACGATGGGCACCCGATCGATCGAGGAAGTTGCCGCAATCTCCGATGGCGACAAGTGGTTCCAGGTGTACACCTGGCGCGACCGCGGCCTCGTGAAGGAGCTGCTCGACCGCTCGAAGGCCGCTGGCTACACCGCCGTGTGGTTGACGGTCGACACGGCGGTGCTCGGCCGACGTGAACGCGACGTGCGCCGCGGCATGACCCTTCCGCCGAAAATCGGACCCGGCACGATCGTCGACGGCGCCATTCATCCGGCGTGGACGTGGGACTTCCTGCGCAACGAGCCGATCACGTTCGCGAACGTCGTCGGGCTCAGCGACGACGACGGCAGCACGGCGGTCACGCTGTCGGAGCACATGGCGCGCCAGTTCGACCCGGCGTTGTCGTGGAACGACGTCGACTGGCTCCGCACGGTCTGGGACGGCCCGATCGTACTCAAGGGCGTGCAGACCGTGGCCGACGCGAAGCAAGCGGTCGCGATGGGCGTGGAAGGGATCGGGCTGTCGAACCATGGTGGCCGCCAACTCGACGATGCGCCTGCTCCGATCGACCTGGTCGAACCCGTCCGTGACGAGATCGGCGACGGCGCAACGATCATCTGCGACGGTGGCGTGCGCCGGGGGAGCGACATCGTGAAAGCGCTCGCGCTCGGTGCGGATGCGGTGTCGATGGGGCGTCCGTATCTGTACGCACTCGGCGCGGCCGGCGAGCGCGGTGTCGATCAGCTGTTGGCCTTCATGCGAGACGGCATGGAGCGCACGATGGCGCTCACTGGTGTGCGCTCGGTCGCCGAGATCGACCGCTCGCTGGTACGACGACGCAACGGCTGAACTGTCACACTCGGCCGATGCAGCTCAACCTCACCGCCGACGAAGTGCTCACCACGACCCGCTCGGTCCGCAAGCGGCTCGACTTCGATCGCCCCGTCGAACGCAGCATCGTCGAGGAATGCCTGGAAATCGCGCTGCAGGCGCCGACGGGCTCGAACAGTCAGGGATGGCAGTTCGTGGTCGTCGAGGACGCCGCCAAGAAGCAGGCGCTCGCCGACATCTACGCCCGCAACTTTGCGAAGTACGCGGCGATGGCACGCTCGAACCAGTACGAGCCCGGCGACCTGCGCTACGAGCAGAAGGACCGTGTCACCGATTCGGCCACGTACCTCGCCGAGAACTTCCAGCGTGCGCCGATGCTGCTGATCCCGTGCATCGAAGGCCGGCTCGACGGTGTCCCCGCGTTTGCCGGAGCGTCGCAGTGGGGATCGATCCTGCCGGCGGTGTGGAGCTTCATGTTGGCGTTGCGCGAGCGTTCGATGGGCTCGGCGTGGACCACGATCCACCTGATGGACGGTGGGGAGGCCGAAGCTGCCGAGCTGCTCGGGATCCCGCACGACCGATACACCCAGGCGGGTCTGTTCCCGATCGCCTACACGATCGGCACCGACTTCCAGCTCGCGAAGCGCCTCCCGCTCGACACCGTGCTGCACTGGGACATCTGGTGATCGAGTCCCGAAACGTCGGCTGCGTCCGGTTTCAGGTGGGGGCCGTTCGTGCCGATCAATCGGCATGGACGCCACCGACTGGTTCCTCGACGAGCTGATCGAGGCCCTCTCCGATGATGCCGACGCGACATTGCTGACACGTCATCTCGCCGAACTGTTCATCGCCGACGGTCAACCGCTTGCAGCGCAGCGACTGGCGATGATCGGGCTGCGGAACAGTCCTGATGACGTGCGTCTGCTGCGGGTGCTCGTTGCCGTCGGCCTCATCGTGCCCGACACGGTCGAGGAGTTGACGGCGTTGTGGGCCGACTCCCGACCGCCGGCCGAGTGGTGATCGAAGAAGCCCGAGGCGCGAGACTTCTGCTCATGTCCGACCGCGTACTCATCACCATCACCGACGGCGTTGCCGATGTCGTCTTCAACCGTGCCGACAAGCGCAACGCGCTCGACAACGCCATGTTCACGGCAATCGCCGAGGCGGGCGAGCAGCTCAAGTCCGAACCGCGAGTCCGCGCGGTGGTGCTGTCCGGCGACGGCGCGTCGTTCTGTGCAGGTCTCGACTTCTCGTCGTTCCAGGCAATGGCCGGTAGCGACGATGCGTCGAGGGCAGCCACCCGTTCAGAGGGCAACCCCGGTCAGATGGCAGATGGCCGCATCACCCATCTCGGCCAGCAGGTCTGCTGGGTCTGGCAGGAACTCGCCGTGCCGGTCATCGCTGCGGTGCACGGCCACGCGCTCGGCGGCGGTCTGCAGATCGCCCTCGGTGCCGACATCCGCATCGTGCACCCCGACACGAAGATGTCGGTGCGTGAGATCTACTGGGGGCTCGTCCCCGACATGACCGGCACGTTCATCCTGTCGAAGCTCGTGCGGCCCGACATCGCCAAGGAACTCACGTTCACCGCCCGCGTCTTCGACGGCACCGAGGCCGCCCAGATGGGCCTGGTCACCAAGTTGAGCGACAACCCGAAGGACGACGCGATGGCGATGGCCCACGAGATCGCGGCGATGAGCCCCGGTGCCGTGCAGGGTGCCAAAGAGCTGTTCAATCGGCTCGCCAGCGATGGCGCCGCCGAGCAGTTCGCCGAGGAGCGGCGCCTCATCGGAGCGCAGATCGGTACGCCGAACCAGGTCGAAGCGGTCATGGCCGGATTCGAGAAGCGGCCGGCGGTCTTCGCCGACGTCTGAGTTCGCCCCGCACGGGTACGGTCGGACATGGCTCGATTCGACGGATTGTCCGCTCTGTTCCTCAACTGCTCGCTCACGCACGATGGGTCGAAGTCGCACACGCGACGATTGCTGTCGAGGGTGGCTGGCATCATGGACACCGAGGGCGTCGACGTCGAATTGATCCACGTGCTCGACCACCAGATCGGGTTCGGGATGGTCGAAGACACCACCAGCATCGGCGATGAACGCGACGACTGGCCGGGCATCCATGCCAAGGTGATGGCCGCCGACATCCTCGTGATCGGCACCCCGATCTGGCTCGGTGCCCCGGCGAGCGTCGCCACGCTCGTGATCGAGCGGCTCTACGCCTACAGCGGCAACACCAACGACGCCGGCCAATACCTGTACTACGGCAAGACCGGCGGGTGCGTGGTGACCGGCAATGAGGATGGTGTGAAGGCGGTGTCGTCGCAAGTGCTGTATGCGCTGTCACACATCGGTTACACGCTCCCGCCCCAGGCCGACTGCGGCTGGCTCGGGGAGATCGGCCCGGGTGCGAGCTACGGCGACACCGTCGACGGCTCCGACGTGCCTGCCGGCTACGACAGCGAGTTCACCAACAAGAACGCCACGATCATGGCCTGGAACCTGATGCACACCGCCCAGATGTTGAACGATCGCGGTGGGTTCCCGGTTGGCGGCAACGTCGGCTCGAAATGGCGCGAGGTGACCAACGCGACGGATCAGGACCCCGACGCCTGGTGACACCCGCCGGTGAGGCGCTCGCACGTGCCACAGATCGCCCGCAGCGCACTGTCAGGTGGTGGCCCAGAAGTCGTGGAGGCGGGTGACGAAGCGGTCGGGGTCGACGAGGTGCGGGTAGTGGCCGAACTGATGGTCGGCGTCGGACCAGTACTCGACGACCGAACCGGGGATGCGCTCGGAGAGCCACGCGGCGTAGCCGTCGCCAGGATCGAGGCCGAAAAGCGCCAGAGACGGCACGTCACGACCGGCGTACCCGGCGAGCGCAGCGCTCACTGCAGCGGCGATCTGCTCGACCGGCTGGGTCAGGAGCAGTTCCCAAGCACCGAGCACGACCTCGTGCTCCGCACGGCGCAGGCCGTTGATCCGGGCCTGCTCGCTGGCCGGGAGCATGTCGCCCACCATCATCTCGAACATCGCGCCGACCACGAGGTGGTACTGCTCGGGGTCGCGCAGCATCGGCTCAGCGGGCATCAACTGCGCCTTGAACGCGTCGAGCTGGAGTGACTGGTCGATGTCGACCACGCTCGCCACGTCGAGCATCGAGCCAGCCGCAGTGACGACTGCGCCGCCGAGCGAGTGGCCGACCAGGTGCGGCCGATCGACCCCTGCGGTGGCAATGACCGCGGCGACGTCGGTGGCCATTGAATCGAGGTCGTAGGAGCAAGCACGACCGGATTCGCCGTGGCCACGAAGATCCAGGGTGATGACCTCGTTGGTGGAAGCCAGACGCTCGGTGACCGGATCGAACGCGGCCGCCGATTCGGTGATGCCGTGCACCAGCACCACCGGATCGCCGGATCCGGTGCGGCTCCAGGCGATCGAGGTTCCATCTGCGGTGGTGACGGTGTGCTGATGCGTCATGCGGCGAGTCTGGCCGCCGAGATCACGAGCGAACGAACTTTCCGACACGCCGCAGCGGCCTCTATACTGCGTTCTCCCGCATCGAGCCAGCGTTGTCTCGATCACCCCGTGTGAGCAGGTCACCGTCGACCGCTCCCACCGGTCAATGACGACCGGGTCTGCCACGGGGCCGCGCAATTTCGAGACAGCGGATGTGATGATGCAACAGCCCCCGGGCCCGATCGGCCTGTACGACCCCCGGAACGAACACGACTCGTGTGGCGTGTCGTTCGTCGCCCATCTGAAGGGCGTGCGCTCCAACGAGCTCGTGCTCACCGGCCTCAAGGCGCTCACGAACATGGAGCACCGTGGTGCCACGGGCGCCGAGCCCGACTCCGGTGATGGCGCCGGCATTCTCATCCAGGTGCCCGACGCGTTCCTGCGTTCGGTCGTCGACTTCGAACTTCCCGCCGCCGGTGCCTACGCCGCTGGTATCGCATTCCTGCCCGCCGATCCCATCGCGTGCGAGAAGGCGATCGCTGCGATCGAGACGACGGTCGACGAGGTCGGGCTCCGTGTGCTCGGCTGGCGCGATCTCCCGACCTACCCCGACTGCCTCGGCCAAACCGCCCGGGCCGCCATGCCGACCTTCAAGCAGCTGTTCGTGTCCGACCCCGCCGGCGCGACCGGCATCGACCTCGACCGCATGGCGTTCGTCGCCCGCAAGCGGAGTCGGCGTGAACTCGAAGGCGAGCTCGAGACCTACTTCGCGTCGCTGTCGTCGCGCACCATCGTCTACAAGGGAATGCTGACGACACCCCAGCTCAGTGAGTTCTTTCCCGACCTGCTCGACCCTCGGGTCGAGTCGGCACTGCTGCTGGTTCACTCTCGGTTCTCCACCAACACGTTCCCGTCATGGCCGCTGGCACACCCGTACAGGTTCGTCGCCCACAACGGTGAGATCAACACGGTGCAGGGCAACCAGAACTGGATGCGCGCCCGTGAGGCCATGCTGCAGAGCGACCTGCTGCCGGGCATCGATCGGGCGTTCCCGATCTGCACGCCTGGCTCGTCGGACACCGCGCGATTCGACGAGGTGCTCGAATTGCTGCACCTCGGCGGGTACCCGATCCACCACGCGATGTTGATGATGATCCCCGAGGCGTGGGAGAACCACGAGACGATGTCGCAGGAGCAGCGCGACTTCTACCGATTCCACGCCGCGATGATGGAGCCGTGGGACGGACCAGCGAGCGTCACGTTCACCGACGGCGAAGTGATCGGCGCGGTCCTCGACCGCAACGGGCTGCGACCCAGCCGGTACTGGGTCACCGACGACGACATCGTGGTGATGGCGTCGGAGGTCGGCGTGATCGACATCGAGCCCGCCAAGGTCGTCGCCAAGGGCCGACTCCAACCGGGAAGGATGTTCCTGATCGACACCCGTCAGGGACGCATCGTCAGCGACGACGAGATCAAGTCCGAACTCGCCGCATTGCACCCGTACGGCGAGTGGCTGGCCGACGGAATGGTCGACCTGCGTGACCTCCCCGAGCGCGAGCACGTCGTGTTCAGCCACGACAGCGTGCTGCGTCGTCAGCAGATGTTCGGCTACACCCACGAGGAACTCAAGATTCTCATCACGCCGATGGCAACGGGTGGGGGAGAGGCGCTCGGGTCGATGGGTACCGACACGCCACTTGCGGTGCTCTCCGAGCGCCCCCGGCTGCTGTTCGACTACTTCAAGCAACTCTTCGCCCAGGTGACGAACCCGCCGCTCGACGCGATCCGCGAGGAGGTCGTCACGGCGGTGTCTTCGTCGGTCGGGCCCGAAGCGAACCTGCTCGATCCCGGCCCCGAGAGCTGCCGCCAGCTGTCGTTGCCCTTCCCGATCATCGACAACGACGATCTCGCCAAGATCATCCACATCAACGACGACGGCACGCGGCCCGGCCTGAAGGCCAAGGTGCTGTCCGGGCTGTTCCGCGTCGGAGATGGCGGCGCCGGTCTCCGGGCCGCGCTCGATCGCATCTGCCAGCAGGCGTCGGACGCCATCGATGCGGGAGCGCGCATCATCGTGCTGTCCGACCGTAACGCCGACACCGTCGAGGCGCCGATCCCGTCACTGCTCCTGACCGCAGCGGTGCACCACCACCTGGTGCGCACCAAGCAGCGCACCATGATCGGTCTCATCGTCGAAGCCGGCGATGCACGCGAAGTGCACCACATGGCACTCCTGATCGGCTACGGGGCTGGGGCGATCAACCCCTACCTGGCCTTCGAATCGATCGAGGACCTGATCGCCGAGGAGATGCACGGCCTCGGTGGGATGGACTCGGACAAGGCCGTCAAGAACTACATCAAGGCCTGTGGCAAGGGTGTGCTGAAGGTCATGTCGAAGATGGGTGTGTCGACTGTCGCGTCGTACACGGGGGCCCAGATCTTCGAAGCGATCGGCCTCGGCAAGACCGTGGTCGATGCCTACTTCACGGGCACGATCTCACAGCTCGGCGGCATCGGCCTCGACGAGATCGCTGCCGAGGTGGCCGCCCGCCACGCCATGGCGAACCCGACCCGTCCCGAAGAGCGCGCCCACCGCAAGCTCGAACTGGGCGGCGAATACCAGTGGCGGCGCGAAGGCGAACTCCACCTGTTCAACCCCGAGACGGTCTTCAAGCTCCAGCACGCCACCCGTGCCAAGCGCTACGACGTCTTCAAGGAGTACACCTCGAAGGTCGACGACCAGTCCGAGAAGCTGATGACGCTGCGCGGGCTGTTCGAATTCACCGACGACCGCCAGTCGATTCCAATCGACGATGTCGAGCCACTCGGCGACATCATCGCCCGGTTCTCGACCGGCGCGATGAGCTACGGCTCGATCTCGGCCGAGGCCCACGAGACGCTGGCGATTGCGATGAACCGCATCGGGGCCAAGTCGAACACGGGTGAGGGCGGTGAGGACGTCGAACGCTTGCACGACCCCGAGCGGCGTTCGGCGATCAAGCAGGTGGCTTCAGGGCGCTTCGGCGTGACGTCGGAATACCTCACCAACGCCGATGACCTCCAGATCAAGATGGCCCAGGGCGCGAAGCCCGGCGAGGGCGGCCAGCTCCCGGGTTACAAGGTGTATCCGTGGATAGCTGCCACTCGCCACTCGACGCCTGGCGTCGGGCTGATCAGCCCGCCGCCGCATCACGACATCTATTCGATCGAAGACCTCAAGCAGCTCATCCACGACCTGAAGAACGCCAACCCCGACGCTCGCATCCACGTCAAGCTCGTGGCCGAGACCGGTGTCGGCACCGTTGCTGCTGGCGTCTCGAAGGCCAAGGCAGATGTGGTGCTGATCTCCGGCCATGACGGCGGCACGGGTGCGAGTCCGCTGACGTCGCTCAAGCACGCCGGTGGTCCCTGGGAACTCGGCCTGGCCGAAACCCAGCAGACCCTGCTGCTCAACGGGCTGCGCGATCGCATCGTCGTGCAGGCCGACGGCCAGATGAAGACTGGCCGCGACGTGGTGATCGCCGCACTGCTCGGTGCCGAGGAGTACGGCTTCGCCACCGCACCACTGGTGGTGTCCGGATGCATCATGATGCGCGTCTGCCATCTCGACACCTGCCCGGTTGGCATCGCCACGCAGAACCCCGAGTTGCGGGCCCGGTTCAGCGGCGAGCCGGAGTTCGTCGAGACGTTCTTCGAGTACATCGCCACCGAGGTGCGCGAGCTCATGGCCGATCTCGGGTTCCGCACGATGGCCGAGATGATCGGCCATGTCGAGATGCTCGACGCTCGCAAGGCAATCGCCCACTGGAAGGCATCGGGGCTCGACATCAGCCCGATCCTCGCCGTGCCGCAGAACCCCTACGGCCAGACGCTGATCCAGAGTGTCGGTCAGGATCACGGTCTCGACGAGGCGCTCGACCAGCAACTGATCGAGTTGGCCCGACCGGCCATCGAGGACGCCCATCACGTGTCGATCGACCTGCCGGTTCGCAACGTCAACCGCACGGTCGGAACGCTGCTCGGCCATCAGGTCACCAAGAAGTGGAAGGGTGCGGGCCTGCCCGACGGCACCATCGACATCACGCTCACCGGCTCCGCCGGACAGAGCCTCGGCGCCTTCGTGCCGGCCGGTATCCAGATCCGCTTGGTCGGCGACGCCAACGACTACGTCGGCAAGGGGCTGTCCGGTGGACGAATCATCGTGCACCCGCATCCGCTCTCGCCGTTCGTCGCCGAAGACCAGATCATCGCCGGCAACGTGATCGCGTACGGTGCGACCGGGGGAGAGATCTTCCTGCGGGGCATCGTCGGCGAACGCTTCTGCGTGCGCAACTCAGGCGCCACCGCGGTCAGCGAAGGTGTCGGCGACCATGGTTGCGAGTACATGACCGGTGGCCGTGTGGTGGTGCTCGGGCCGACCGGGCGGAACTTCGGCGCGGGGATGTCGGGAGGGATCGCCTACGTGTACGACCCTGAGGAGGTGTTCGCCAGCAGGGTCAACTACGAGATGGTCGAACTGCAAGCGCTCGACGCGAAGGACCTGGAGTTCCTCGGCGACACGATCCGCCGCCATCGCGACCTCACCGGCTCAGCCGTCGCCGAGCGGATCCTCGGCGACTGGGAGCAGGCGGTGACGTCGTTCCGCAAGGTGATGCCGAAGGACTACCAGCGGGTACTCACCGTCATCGCCGAGTCCGAGGCCGCCGGCCTCGACGAAGCAGCCACCGTCGACAAGATCATGGAAGCAGCGAGGGCCTGACATGGGTGAACCGACTGGGTTCTTGAAATGGGATCGTGAGACGCCGGAGCGTCGGCCGGTGCCGGTGCGACTGCGTGATTGGAAGGAGGTGTACGAGGAGTTTCCCGAAGACGACCTCAAGCATCAGGCCGGTCGCTGCATGGACTGCGGCATCCCGTTCTGCAACAACGGTTGCCCGCTCGGCAACCTGATCCCCGACTGGAACGACCTCGTCTATCGCGACCATTGGCAGGACGCCATCGAGCGCCTGCACGCCACCAACAACTTCCCCGAGTTCACGGGACGCCTGTGCCCGGCGCCGTGCGAGTCGGCGTGCGTGCTCGGCATCAATCAGAACCCGGTGGCCATCAAGCAGGTCGAGGTCGAGATCATCGATCGCGCCTGGGACGAGGGCTGGGTCACCCCGCACGTGTCCGGGGTGCGTACCGGAAAGCGCATCGCCGTCATCGGGTCAGGGCCCGCCGGCCTCGCCGTTGCCCAGCAGCTCACCCGTGCGGGCCACGAGGTCGTGGTGTTGGAGCGAGCAGATCGCATCGGCGGTCTCCTGCGCTACGGCATCCCCGAGTTCAAGATGGAGAAGCGCCACATCGACCGTCGCGTTGCGCAGATGGAGGCCGAGGGCACCGAGTTCCGCACCAACGCCGTTGTCGGCGAGAACGTCGACATAGAGGTGTTGCGCGCCTCGCACGACGCTGTGGTGTTGGCGTGTGGTGCCACGTCGTGGCGCGACCTGCCGATCCCGGGCCGCGAACTCGGCGGCATCCATCAGGCAATGGAATACCTGCCGCACGCGAACCGGGTGCAGCTCGGCGACATCGAGCAGTCACCGATCGACGTCGCCGGCAAGCACGTCGTGATCATCGGCGGTGGCGATACCGGGGCCGATTGTCTGGGTACCGCACATCGCCAGGGTGCAGCGTCGGTCACCCAGCTCGAGATTCTCCCGAAGCCGCCCGAGCATCGTGGTGGAAACAATCCGTGGCCGCAGTTCGCGATGACCTACAAGGTCACCTCCGCTCACGAAGAGGGCGGCGACCGACTGTTCAGCGTGAACACCGAGCAGTTCCTCGACGATGGCAACGGTCGCGTCAAGGCGCTTCGGCTGCACGAGGTGGAACTCATCGACGGTGCGTTCGCGAAGGTGGAGGGTTCCGACCACGAGATCTCCGCCGACTTCGTGTTCCTCGCGCTCGGTTTCGTGGGCCCCGAGAAGGGTTCGTGGCTCGAGTCGTTGGAGGTCGACTACGACCCTCGCGGCAACGTGGCACGCGATCACCGTTACATGACCAACCACCACGGGCTCTTCGTCGCCGGCGACATGGGCCGTGGGCAGAGCCTGATCGTGTGGGCGATCGCCGAAGGTCGCGCCTGCGCGGCCGGCGTCGACGCGTATCTGATGGGCGAGACCCGACTGCCATCGCCGGTGAAGCCGACCGACCGACCGCTGGTCTGACCGATCGACGTTGGTGCTGGCGATGCGGTGGTCGACTCACGACAGTGGGGTTGACCACACTGACGCGACGGGAGGGCGTACGCTCGTCGCCATGCAATCGACTCGTTCTGCCAGCAGCGTCCGCCGCCTCGGCGCACTCGTCGGACCTGCGCTGCTCGGCGCACTCGTGCTCTCGTCGTGTGGCGGCGGCGAGAGTGCCGCCACACAGTCGACCGTCGACCTGAGTGCGGCGTCCACCGCCTTCGTGGTGCGGACGCCTGCCACCACCGTGCCGGTCGACTCCGTCGCCGTCGCCAGCGAAACCGGCACCGTCGTCGAGGGCACGCAGGACTACACGGTGCAAGCGGGCGACGCCTGGTATGTGCTGGTCACTCGATTCGGTGTGAGCATCGACGACCTGCTCGCCGTCAACGAGTGGACCGATCCGGCCACGTTCCCGTTTCCCGACGCCGTGATCCTGATTCCGCCGGGCGGCAAGTCGGTCGCTGAGGTCGCTGCAGGCACCGCAGCGACGGGGACCGCCACGGAGGCCGCACCGACCGAGACGATTCCCGATGCCGGTGACAACTGCGCGCCAGGTAAGTACACGATCGTCGCCGACGACTTCGAAGGCAAGGTGGCGGGCAAGTTCGACGTCACCGTCGAGGCGCTCAGGACAGCGAACGTGAACACAGCGGGCTACAGCGCGTTCTTCCCGGGGCTCAAGATCGTGATCCCCGCCAAGTCCGACTGCTGAGCGGCCACTCGTGGTGTCCGACACCGCGGGCACCGCTACTGGAAGACGAAGTTGGTCTCCTTGACCACATCCATGGTGGCGCTGCTCGCGATCGAGTAGCGGTGTCCGGGGAACAAGATGGTGCTGTCGGGCACTTCGGCGAGGCGGCGCAGGCTCTCGACCATCTTGGCCGGGTCGGACCCGGGAAGGTCGGTGCGCCCGCAGCCTTCGAGAAACAGCGTGTCGCCCGCGATCAACCGATCGTCGAAGAAGAAGCATTGACTTCCCGGCGTGTGCCCGGGGGTGTGCACCAGTGAGATGTCGATGCCGCCGACGGTGAGCACGTCGCCCGAGTCGTGACCGATCAGATGCTCGGCGGTGACCGTGGTCGACTTGGTGACCCACTCGATCTCGTCGTGCTGCACGTGAATGGGAACGTCGACGTGGTCGAGCAACTCGGCGATGCCTTCGATGGTGTGGCCCATCATCGAACCGCCGACGTGGTCGGGGTGATAGTGCGTGGCCAACGCACCCGTGACGGTCATGTCATCGGCGCCTACGAGATCGACGAGTTCCTTCACCGCGTAGGCCGGGTCGACCAGGACGCACTCACCGGTACGGCGGTCGCCGATAGCGTAGACGAAGTTGACCATCTGCGACGCGAGAGGATCGCCAACGGCGAAGTCTCGGCCGGACAGCAGCTGACGGAAGTAGAGCGGAGAGCTGGACACGTGCCTACGCTAACGCCGTGTCGTCACAGCCCCAGGTACGAGCGCTCGCCCGCCTGAGCGAGGGCCAGGAGATCCCGTTCGGCGGGGGCGAGGTCACGGTGGTGTCTGCCGACCTGGCCGAACGATTCAACGGTGGCGATCACCTGATCGTGGTCCAGTCCACCGGTGCGCTCCTCTTGATTCCTGCTGCGGTGAGCCTGCTCGCCGCAAGTGCAGTGGCCGACGCCAGCTCGGCGTTCGCCGAACTCGCGGGCGTCACCGACGAACAGATCACCGACTTCTTCGACCGCTTCGCCGCTGCACTCGCCGACGACACCGTCTTTGCACCGATTGCCGACGCCAACGCTGCCGACGTCGCTGCCGCAGCAGCGAAGGGGCGCTCGACGACACGGCTCGTCCTCGACGAGCGGATGCGAACCGACATGGTGCGCGGGCTGCGAGGATGGATCGACTCGCCGAGTCGGCGTGGTGGCGTGGTCGATCGTGTCGAGCACCAGGCGTGGTCGGTCGAAGCTCGCCGAGCGCCGCTCGGTGTCGTCGGATTCGTGTTCGAGGGCCGCCCGAACGTGTTCGCCGACGCCTGCGGCGTGGTGCGTACCGGCAACACCGTCGTGTTCCGGATCGGATCCGACGCCCTCGCCACCGCACGTGCGATCGTCGACCACGCATTGGCTCCCGCGTTGCGAGACGCCGGGCTCCCGGCGGGCACGGTGCGACTCGTCGACAGCCCGACGCACGCAGCGGGCCATGCATTGTTCGCGGATCGACGTCTGGCGCTCGCCGTGGCCCGAGGATCCGGCCCTGCCGTCGCCGAACTCGGGGCGGTTGCCTCGCAGTCCGGCACCCCGGTGAGTCTTCACGGCACCGGCGGTGCCTGGTTGATCGCCGGTCGCTCCGCAGCGGCGACCACGCTGCACCAGGCGGTGCTGCACTCGCTCGACCGCAAGGTGTGCAACACCCTCAACGTGGTGGCAGTCCTGCGTGAGCGCGCTCACGAATTGGTGCCGGTTGTGCTCCAGGCGCTCGACGATGCGGCGTCCGAACGCAATACCTTCGGACGGATGCACGTCGTTGTCGGCGGTGAGGCACACGTCCCTGCCGACCGCTTCGAGCGCACCGTGGCGATCACCCGGGCGGGAGGCATCAGCGACGAGCCGGCGGCATCAACGCTCGACGAGTCCGGCTTGGCGATCGAGTGGGAGTGGGAGCACTCGCCCGAGATCACGCTGGTGGTGGTCGACTCGGTCGACGACGCCGTCGAGCACTGCAACCGCTACAGCCCACGGTTCGTGGCCTCGCTGGTCACGGATGACCACGCCGAATTCGATCGGTTCTACGCCGCGGTCGACGCACCGTTCGTCGGCAACGGATTCACCCGCTGGGTCGACGGACAGTACGCGTTGAACGCGCCCGAACTCGGTCTGTCGAACTGGCAGTTCGGTCGGATGCTCGGACGCGGGGCGATCCTGTCGGGCGACAGCGTGCACACCGTGCGCTACCAGGCGTCGGTCACCGACCACGCGGTGCACCGCTGATCGCGCTGGCTACTTCCAGACGCCGGTGATGTCGACGAGCACGTGAGTCGTTGCACTGGTTGTCACGCAGACCGCGCCGGTGGCGTCGAGTTGGACGTTCGCACCGTTGGCCACGGCGCCAGAGTCGCTGGTGAAGTTGACGTTCGACACGTCCGACGGCTGCCCACACGGGACAGCGACGATGAACCCTGGCGCAGTGGCACCTACAGCGACGAGGTTCAGTGTTGCGGCACGGACCTCGGCGCTGATGCCCCGGGTGCCAGCGACCTGGACTCGCAGTTCTCGTCCGGGTGCCAGCATCACCGGTCCGGCTTCGCCATTGAGCGTGGGGTGTGCCTGGCGTGTATCGGTGAGCCGGATCGGGCGGATCGGGACGAACTGTTGGCCGCCTCCGTCTCCGAACCAACCCGTGATGTCGACAATGACGTGAGAGGTCACATTGCTGGTCAGGCAGATGGTGCCGTCAGCTGCGGTCGGAATGATCGCCGAGTTGGCGCGAGCCCGACCGACCCGTGGGTTCATCGAGGACGACGACGGCTCAGGTGCATCGCATGGGAACGCTCGTATCCATCCGGTCTCATCGGGCAACACGCCGGTGAGGTTGACCGCAACGGCGACCGCGCCGGCCGGGGCAGGGCTGGCCCCGCCCTCGACAGCGACGCGCAGCACTTGGCCGGGCCGGAGCGGTTGCGCCGACGGGCGAGAATCGAAGAGGCGTTGCGGTGTGACGGGCATGAAGACTTGGCTGGCGGACGGCGACACGTACCCGTTGATGTCGATCACGATGTCGGTTGTCTGGCTCGAGAACAGGCAGAGGTCTCCGCCAGCCAGGGGGATGATCGCCTGGTTCGGTACGCCGTCGTCGGCCTCGTAGTTGAGTGTCGAGAAGGACGGGTTCACCTCGGCGCAATTGGATGCGGTGAGGTATCCGGCTGCTGGTGCCCCGACGCCGGTGAAGTTGGCGCTGATAGCGGTGATGTCTGCGGGGAGACCCGAGCGGCCGGCGATCTTCACGCGAACCTGCTGGTTCGCCGGGAGTCGGCTCAGTGCGATGTTGCTTCGAGAATCAGCGAATCGGAACGGGGTCATGGGCTGGAACGGCATCTGTACAGCGAGGTCTGTAGTGCTTTCGAGCGGCATCGCGGGAGCGGCGGGCGGCGGAGTACTGACACCGAGCGTCGACGACGGATCGACGTTGAAAGCCCAATTCGCGTCGCCGCCATTGGAGGTGACCGAGACCGTGTAGCTCCCCGCCGCGAGCGGGGCGGCGGGTACCACGACGACAGCGTTGTCGCCGCCGAGGATGGAACTCGCCGTGCCGCTGGTGTTGGCCTTGTGGAGGACGCAGGTCGGCACCGGGCCGTTGGGTCCGATCAGCGTGGCCGATGCGGTGGTGACGTTGGACGGCATCATGGCGATCAGGGGCAGACCGACGGTCTGGGAGCCCCACGCGCAGAACGTCCGCGGGTCTGGTGTTTCGGCGATGAAACGGGTGAGGCTGGTCGTTGCGCCGTTGCCGGGGAACACCACCGGGGTCGCCAGCTTGGCCGCTCCCCAGTTGTTGCCACGCACGACATCGAGCGTGGCAGCGGACTTCCACCGCGTGCGTGTCGGATTGGGTGGGCTGGCACACAAGCCGTAGGCAGCCTGAGACAGTGAGGGTCGCAGAAGACCGATGGCGTGGAACGGACCGGTCATCCAGAGGTCGATGTGGCTACGGGTGGTGGCCGACGAACTGCTCGACACCGCCACGTTGCCGCTGTTGCCGGCCAGGTCGCCGTCGACGGTGTAGCCGGGCGATCCAGGTGATTCGTCGTGGGCGATACCGTTGAGGAGCATCCAGCACGAGTGGTTCGTAGCACCGCTCGACCATGCCGGGTTGTTGGCCACTGGAGCCAGACCCGACTGGGAGCGGTACACGTTGACGATGCCGAGCCAGTCGTCGGCGGCTGGCCCGGCTGCCGTTGCGGTGGGAGTCGCTCCGCTCAACACCAGGGTCGAGCAGACTGCCGCGAGGCCCAAGGACATCGTGAACCATCGACGTGCGCAACTGCGTGGTGCTCGGCTGGCGTCGGAGGCAATCGATGTCATTGATGATCGTCCCTGATTGAGGTGCCGACCGGATTGTCGGCACTGATTCCCTGCTCTATCGGCAGTTAGCGGTACGATCTGAAGTGATTTTGCCGAAAAGATCAGTGGGCCTCGAGATCTTCTCGACTCCACACGACGATGAGCGCCGCATTTCCCCCACCGATCCCAGGCACGGCAGTGGGATCGACCACGTCATGGCAGCCGCACTCGGCGGCATCCCATGCACCACTACCGACACCAACACGTCCTCCGACACCCACACTGCCGATGACGGCAGCCTGGGGAGCGATCGGCGTTCTCAACGCGTCACTGCTCGCCTCGAAGTACCTACTCGACGCGATCATCGACTTCGGCTGGCCGGTGGCGGCGTACGTGGCGCTGCTCGCAGCAGTCGGCTATGGACCATCGCTGTGGTGGTGCCGCTTCGTGAGCCAGCGATGGGGAACCGGCGAGCTCGGTGTCGACATCGGCCTCACCCCTCGGTTCGCTGATCTCGGCTGGGGTCCGGTGATCTGGCTGGGTGCGGTCGCCGCCCAGGTCGCCGTCGGAGCCATCGTCGTGGGGTTCGGCGTTCCGTTGGCGGGCAACACCGAGGGCATCGACGAGATCAGCGCCGATCGCACCTATGTGGTGTCGTTGGTGATCACGGCGGTGATCGCCGCGCCGATCGTCGAAGAGATGGTGTTCCGTGGGGTGGTGATGCGCGGCCTGCGTAGCCGGCTTCCCGTCGTCGTCGTGATCGTTCTCCAAGGGGTGCTGTTCGGTGTTGCCCACGTCGACCCCGTCAGAGGCGTTGGGAACATCGGCCTCGTGATGGTGCTCTCGGGCGTCGGCATCGCTTTCGGCATCGCGGCGACCGTGCTCGGACGGATCGGCCCGTCGATCGTCGCTCACGCGATCTTCAACGGAGCGGTGCTGTTGCTGGTACTGAGTGGGGTCGCCGATCGTCTGCAGGACGTGACGTCGTCGACGTTGTCGGCGTCAAGCGGGGAACAGGTCGGCGTTGTCGATCAGGCGGACGTCGCCGAATCGGGCGGCAATGGCGATCCGCACCCTGCCGGGCTGACGATGGTCGTCCTCGAACCGATCGATCGGGCGCAGTGTGGCGCCGTCGAACACGGTGACGTACTCGAGTGTGGCGAGTGGTTCGGCCACGATGATCTGTGTAGCGGCAACGATCACGTCGCCGGCATCCGACACGCCTGACGTGGCGAGTTCGAGGGCGGCCGAGATGGCCGTCGGTATGCACGTCGCCGCTCGGCGTTGTGCTTCGTCGAGGCGTCGATTCCGGCTCGACAGTGCCAGCCCGTCCGGTTCTCGCACTGTTGGGTGGGCAATGATGTCGATGCCGAAGTCGAGGTCGGCCGTGAGGCGTCGCACGACCGAGAGTTGCTGATAGTCCTTCTCGCCGAACACGGCGACGTCAGGTCGAGTGGCGCCGAACAGCTTGGTGACCACGGTGGTCACGCCGTCGAAGTGGCCAGGCCGCGAGGCGCCCTCCATCGGGTCGGTCAGCCCTGCGACGTGGACGGACGTTGCGAACCCGTCGGGATACATCGCAGCTGCGGTCGGGACGTACACGACACCGACACCGGCGACTCGGCAGACTCGCAGGTCGTCCTCGAGCGGCCGCGGGTACCGGTCGAAGTCGCCCTGCTCGCCGAACTGCAGCGGATTCACGAAGATCGACACGATCACCTCGTCGGCGAGCCGGCTGGCTGCATCGATCAGTTCGAGATGGCCTCGATGCAGGGCGCCCATGGTGGGCACGAGGCCAATGGTGTCGCCGGTGACGTGGATGGCATCGGACCAGGCGCGCACACCGGCCGGGGTGTCGATCACGATGGCCACAGCGGCAACGCTACTGCGCGGAGGTCGATCGGCCAGCGGGCCGCAGAGCAGAAGGACACACGTCGACGTAGGTGGGTGCATCGCCGATCGACGACGCCGCGAGCACTGCGTGAGCGCATGCGGCAGCGAACGTGTCGGCGGCGGCTCGGAGGATCAGGTTGAGGGCGCTCTGACGTGACGGCGTCGATCGGACTGCTGCGGGAAGGTTGCCGATGTCGTGTTCACCGGTGGCGAGACCGAAGATCGTGTCGCCGTCGAACATCGAGTGCGCAGGACGGATCGCCCGCGCGAGACCATCGTGTGCGACGTCGGCCATCTTGGAGACCTCCGACTTCGACAGAGCGGCCGAGGTGGCCACGACCCCGATGGTCGTGTTCAGGCTGGCCGCCTGACCACTCAGCTGGCGGGCGAGCCGTTGGCGATCTCGAGCGGTTGGTGCCCGCAGTCCGAAGCCGTCCGGATCCCACGGCAGACCCGTTCGGGGGTCGATGGCCGTGCCGTTCGCGTTGACGACGGCGACGGCGCCCACCTGCACGATCAGCGGTTGGATGCTCGGGTCATCGGCGTTGTCCAGCACCGGGATCGTGACGATGGTGCTCGCTGTGCCGACGCCGCCTTGCAGACCACCGGCGCGGGCGCCGGTTCCAGCGCCGACCGAGCCCCATGACTGCTGATTGACGCGGGCGCCGGCGATGGCCCGCCGACCGAAATTTGCGGTCGGTCGATTGCCGAACGTGCCGGCCCGCCCGAGGTCGAAGATCACCGCTGCCGGCACGACCGGGACAACACCTTGCAGGACGCCGGGCAACCCAGCTCCGGCCCCGACCGGGAACCCCAACGAGCGTTCCTCGAGCCAGGCCACGACACCGTCGGCGGCTGACAACCCGAACGCGCTTCCACCGGTGAGACACACCGCATGGATCTCCTGCACGAGATTCTCCGGGCGGATCGCATCGGTCTCACGCGTTCCCGGGCCGCCGCCGCGAACCGAGACGCCTGGGGTCGCTCCGTTCGGGACGTACACCACTGTGGTGCCGGTCTGCCAGCCCCGGCCCTTGCGCTCGTGGTGGCCGACCCGCACCCCGCCGACATCGGTGATCGATCCGACAGGAAGCGCCGGATCGCTGGCCGTGGTCGGGTGCTGAGCGGAGGGAGCCATCTGCCCACTGTAGGAACCGTGACCCACCACGGCAGTAGTGTCTGGCGTCGTGTTCGAACGACCACCACTCGACGACGGCCTGATCCGGCGTGTGCGCATCGGAATCGAACGGGCGGTGGGCGAGGGAATGATCCGGGCCTGGGAGCGGGCGATCGAACTCGGGGCGATCGGTCCGGACACTCGTCGCGGCAAGCGTTTCGGTCGCTTCGGAGCCGGCAGTGTCATCTGTTTCCCCACCAACACCCTCTTCAACGAGCGTTACATCCACATCGGTGCCAGCACGATGTTCGGCCCCCAGATCACCCTCTCGGCGGGCATGGTGCCCGGTCAGCAGATGGTGAGCGATCCGGTGATCTCGGTGGGCGATCGCTGCCTGTTCGGCAAGGGCAGCGGCATCGTCGGGCATCTGCAGATCGTGATCGGCGACGACGTGTGGACCGGCCATCACGTCTACATCACCGACCAGAACCATGGCTACGAAGATGTGTCGTTGCCGATCTCGATGCAGGTGATGCCCGAGCGTCCGGTGTCGATCGGCGACGGGTCGTGGCTCGGTCACGGCACCGTGGTGCTCCCCGGGGCGAGGATCGGACGGCACGTGGTGATCGGAGCGAACAGCGTGGTCACCGGGCACATTCCCGATTTCAGCGTCGCCGCTGGTGTGCCGGCTCGCGTGATCAAGAGAATCGAGAGCGAGTGATCGGCGGTCGGATCAGATGACCGAACCGCGGGGCGGCGCGCAAGTGGGCATCTCGTTGTCGAGCGTGAACTTCTCGATGCGCTCGGTGATGGGAACACCGCTGACGGCGGTCTCGGTGAACCGTGCGTTCTCGCCCGATCGCAACACGTCGGCGTAGCGGTAACGGTCTGCCAGGAGAATCCGGTACTCGGCCTCCCAATCGGGAACGATCGCCTGACCCTTCTCGTCGGTCGGCATCACCGCAACGATGTCGTCGAGCATTCGGCCGAGCAGGTCGGTCGATTCGACCACGAGGTCGGCGCGTGCTGACAGGTCGGCGACACGCTGGACCTCGATGGCTCGTAGCTGGACGTCGTAGTCGACACAGATCGCCTCGGCCCGAGCTGCCCAGGCCGCATCTCTCACCTTGTTGATCGCCTCCTTCGGAGCGAAGAACAGCGCCCAGACCCAGAAGACGAGGAGCAGGACGATCGATCCCCACAGCAACGCCTTGCGGACAGGGGATCGACGCCAGCGTCCCGGCTGGCCGCCGGGGACATAGCTCGGTACGGCGGGGGCCTCGGTGCTCACGATGTCCCACGATATGACGGCGGCCGGCTGGTAGAAACGTCCTGTGCCCCCTGCCGCCACGGATGCCCTCGCCCTCGACGCGCCTGCTGATCGCGTCGGCGCGTCGCCCACACGATTCGCACGAGCCCGCCGCAACCTGCGCTTCGTGTTCGAGTTGGTGCGGGTGCGTCCGAAGTTGTTCGCGATCGCCGTCGGCGGTGCTTCGGTGTTCGCCCTGCTCACGGTGGCGTCGAGCTTCGCGATCGGTCGGGTGATCGACGACGTCATCGAGCCCCGATTCAACGACGACGGGGTATCGATCGGCACTGTGATGGCCGCACTCGGGCTCGTCATCGGGATCGGTGTGGTGCGATCGGTGGCCATCGTGGTCCGGCGCAGCTTTGCGTCGATGACGCAGTGGCGGGTGGCACAGACACTCACCAACCGCGTCGTCCGCCGCTACGTCGAACAGCCGGCGAGCTGGCACAGCCGACGACCAGACGGCGACCTCGTGCAACGGGCCGGCGTCGATGCCGAGGCCGCGGTCACCGTGCTCGGCCCGATCCCGTTCGCAACGGGCACCGTGATCATGCTCATGGCCTCGACGGTTTGGATGCTGTTGATCGACGTTCCCCTCGGTGCGGTTGCGGTGGTCGTGTTCCCGTTGTTGTTGGCCACCAACGTCATCTACGAGCGGTTGGTGTCGGCGCATTTCACACGTGCGCAAGACCAGCTCGGCGAGTTCTCCGCCGGTGTGCACGAGAGCTTCGAAGGCGTACAGCTGGTGAAGTCCTACGGCGCCGAGGCTCGCGAAACCGAACGGCTGGCAGGTCTGGCCGACCAGGTCAGAGCGTCGCGTGTGAAGGCGATCCGGTTGCGGAGTTGGTTCGAGGCGCTCCTCGATGTGATGCCGTCGCTCACCAACATCTTGCTCGTGGCGATCGGGGCATGGCGGGTCCGTTCCGGCGACGTGACCATCGGTGAGTTCACCAGCGTGATCTTCCTGTTCACGCTGCTGGTGTTCCCGCTGCGTCTCATCGGCTACACGTTGTCGGAGCTGCCGCGTTCGATGGCGGCCTGGCAGCGGATCCGCGCCGTACTCGACGAACCCGTCGAGGCCGACCCGAATGACCGCATCGGGCTGGCCGCCCACGAGAACGGGGTCGAGTTCGATTCGGTCTGGTTTGCTCACGAAGGCGAGGGGACACCCACGGTGAGGCGTGTTGATCTGGCCGTGCGACGGGGGAGTGTGACCGCGCTCGTCGGGCCGACCGGCTCGGGCAAGTCGACGATCGCCCAACTCGCAGTGGGATTGATCGGCCCGACACAGGGGGAGGTGCGGCTCCAGCCGGGAGTTCGCTCCGTCGTGTTCCAGGAGGCCTTCCTGTTGAGTGGCACGGTGCGCGACAACGTCGAGATCGGGGCCTCGTTCGACGACGACCAGGTGTGGGACGCGCTCGACCAGGCCGCAGCGACCGAGTTCGTCAGTAGGTTGCCGCAACAGCTCGACACGGTGGTCGGCGAGCGTGGGGTGAGTCTCAGCGGTGGTCAACGTCAACGTCTGGCGCTCGCCCGTGCGTTGGTGCGCGACCCGAGCCTGCTGGTGCTCGACGACACCACATCGGCGCTCGACCCGTCGACGGAAGCAGTGATCCTCGAACGGCTGCGATCTCGGCCGGGGGGCTCGACGGTGCTCATGGTGGCGTCGAGGCCGTCGACCATCGCACTGGCCGACGACGTGGTGTTCGTCGTCGACGGCCAGGTCGCGGCGCACGGCACCCACGACGAGTTGCTCGTCAGCGAGCGCCGCTACCGAGAACTCGTCGAGGCGTTCGAGTCCGACCGGACAGGTCCCGTCGATGGCGACGTGGCAAGCGCTGAGGTCGGATCATGAACGTCGATCCGATCTTGGCTGCTCGCGCCGGCACGATGACACCGTCGAGTCCGGACTCGGCGGTGCGAACGATCAGTCGCGGGCTGGAGACGGCCCCGATCCTGCGCCAGGGTCTCGGCGTCACCTGGCTGCTGGCAGCGGTCGGTGCCGCAGGCCGTGTGGTGGTACCGATCCTGATCCAACAGGCCATCGATCGTGGGTTCGTCGATGATCAGGTGCGCATGGGCGTCATCGTGCAGATGGCGGTGCTCGGTGCCGTTGCGGTGATCGTGTCCGGCATCGCGTTCCGTCAGGCCGCGATGCGTCTGGGTGAACGCAGCGAGCGCGCCCTCCACGACCTGCGGGTGCGTCTCATCGGTCACATCCACCAGCTCAGCCTGGCCGATCACAGCGACGAACGACGCGGTGGGCTGGTCGCCCGGGTCACGAGCGACATCGAGACCCTGGCCCGGTTCTTCCAGTGGGGCGGCCTCGCCTGGCTGGTCAATGGCACGCAGATGGTGATCGTCGCCGGCGTGATGCTCGCTTACGACTGGGTGCTCGCGCTCGTGGCGTTCGCTGTGGCGATCCCGTTGATCCTCGTGCTGCGCGCCGTGCAGTCGCGTCTGCTGGTGGCCTACGACCGCGCCCGACAACAGAACGGCCAGTCGCTCGGCGCCATCGCCGAGTTGGTGTCGGGCGGAGAAACCGTGCGCGCATATGGAGCCGGTGACTCGATCGCCGACCAGGTCGACGCGTCGGTGGAACTCACGGCGACTGCGCAGGTCAAAGCAGCGCTGATCGGGGCGTTCCTGTTCCCGTCCGGCGAGTTGTTCTCGGCGTTCACCGTGTCGGCGGTGGTCGGCGTCGGCGTGTTGCGCGGTCCTGCGAGCGGGCTCACCTTCGGAGCGCTCGTCGGGTTCGTGTTCCTCACCTATCGGTTCCTCGAACCGATCGCCGAGTTCACCGAAGTGATCGACACCACCCAGATGGCCGTTGCGGGTCTGCGGCGCGTGTTGTCGGTGCTCGACATGCCGATCGGGCCGCCGCAGCCCGAGTTCCCGATCCCGCTGCCTGCCGGGAAGCTGCAGATCGACATCCGGGACGTCACCTTTGCTTATCGGAGCCGAAGCGACGATACCGCTGACGCCGCCGTGTTGATGGGCATCGATGTCACGATCCCGGCCGGCCAGCAGGTGGCGATGGTCGGAGCGACCGGCTCGGGCAAGACCACACTCGGCCGCTTGATCGCCCGGTTCGCCGACCCGACGATCGGTGAGATCGACCTCGGTGGGGTGCCGTTGCGTCAGGTCGACCGTGCCGAACTCCGGCGCCGGTTGGTGGTGGTGTCGCAGGAGCCGTTCCTGTTCGACGACACCGTCGCAGCCAATGTCGGCTTCGCCGACGAGCGCTCGGGGGTACGCGATGTCGAGCAGGTGGTCGACGACCTCGGCGTTCGTGACTGGGTCGACTCGCTGCCGAACGGTTTGGCGACGAGCGTCGGCGAACGAGGCGATCAGCTCTCCGCCGGCGAGCGCCAGCTCGTGGCGCTGTTGCGTGCCGGTTTGGCCGATCCCGACATCTTGATCCTCGACGAAGCAACGTCGTCGGTCGATGCCCTCACCGAGGTGCGCATCGCCCGTGCGCTCGAACGTCTGGCAGCATCGCGGACCACGATCGCCATCGCGCACCGGTTGTCGACGGCGGCGCGAGCCGACCGGGTGCTGGTGCTCGATCACGGCCACCTCGTCCAAGACGGCCATCACGACGTCCTGGTCACCGAGGACGGTCCGTACCGCGACCTCTACGACGCCTGGGTCTCGGCCACGACGGTCTGACCGTTGCGAGGCCGAGCGAGCGATGAGCGAGACCACCACATACATGGGGTTCGCTCATCGCCTGAACGATCGCGCGTCCCGGTGATTGCACCGAGCGGTTCTCGGTCAGTCGAGTTCGAGGCCGAACGGCAGCGCGCCGGTGACCTCGATCACGATGCAGTCGACCTCATCGAGGTCCACCTGGCGTTCCGCTTCGAATTCCGCCGCTACACCCGGTTGAACGTCGTCGAGCACTGCGCGACTCGTACGGTGCGGGTTGTCGGTGCCGGATCGGACGAAACCCACCAGCACCGAGAAATCGGCGGTCTCGTCGCCGAGGTTCGTGAGGCTTCCCGTTGCCGCGGCGCGTGAACCGACCAACTCGCACGACGTGATGGCGGTCTCGTTCGGGCCCGGATTCAGGTAGTCGTCGTAGACGTCGGCCACGATGACGGTGAGAAAGACCCCGAGCGCGGCCACGAGCAAGGCGCTGGCACCGGTGACCAGGCCGACGACGGCGCGGCTTCGCCCCACCCCATCGGGCGTGGCCCGACGGACCCCGACCGTTCCGAATGCGAGCGCCAGCACCGCAGCGATCACGCCGAACACCACGACGAACGGCAGCCAGGCGATCGTGACCGCGACGATCCCGAACACCATGGCGGCGGTCGCCGGCGAATTGGTGCCCTGGCCGCCGGTGGAGGTCGGAACGACCCCGGCGTAGGGCGATGGGTCACCTGCGCCGACCTCGACACCCTGCGGATCGACGAAACGATCGCCGCTGGTGGACACATCGGCGGTCCATGCTGATCCGTTGAAGTAGCGCAGCTCGAAGCGTCGCAAAGGGTCGGCGTACCAGCCGGGTCGGACTCCGCTGTCGTTCGCCACTGGTGCGCAAGCTAGCGGCGTCGTCTGCCCGTACAGTCGTCATCCATGGAGATCGTGCTGATCCGTCACGGCGAACCCGAGTGGGTGCGAGATGGTCTGGCGGTGGTCGACCCACCGCTCACAGACCGGGGCCATCGCCAGGCGCAGCGGCTCGCGACGTGGTTGCGAGAGGAGCACTTCGACGAGGTGCTGGTGTCGCCGCTGGTGCGGGCCCGACAGACCGCGGCGCCGCTGCTGGAGGCGCTCGCCAGGGAAGAACTGATCGACCCGTGGCTCGAGGAGATCCGTGACCCGATGTGGCACGGCAGCCCGGCCGAGAAGGCCGCCGAGGCGTACGCCGAGTTGAAGGGCCGCGCCGCCGAAGCTCGCTGGCACGGTCTGGAAGGTGGCGAGTCGATCCGTGACTTCGTCAGCCGAATCCGTGCTGGAGCGTCGTCGTTCCTCGCCGATCGCGGCGTCGTTCGGTCCGAGACCGAGCTGCCGATCTGGCAGATCAGCGAGCCGGGAGCGCGCATTGCCCTCGTCGCTCACGCCGGCACCAACTCGGTCACCATCGGCCACCTCCTCGGTCTCGAGCCCACGCCCTGGGAGTGGGACCGATTCGTGCTGGGCCACAGCTCTGTGAGCCGCGTCGAGGCGCTGCCGCTCGACGACGGCTACACGTTCTCGCTCACCAAACTCAGCGACCTCGAACATCTCGAACGCGACGAACGCACCCGCTGACGGGCTGACACGCTGCTGATCCCGGCGCGGCAACCGTCTACCGTCGTCGAGATGGCCGACGCACCCGATCCCGATCGTCTCAAGTTCTATTCGTTCTCGGTGTTCACCCAGCTCAACGGTGCCGTCACCGCCGGCATGATCCACCTCGGCGACAAGCTCGGCCTCTACCGCGCCCTCGCCGCCGCCGACGAGCCGATCACCACCACCGACCTCGCGCAGCGTGCGGGTCTCGACGAGCGGTGGGTGCGCGAGTGGGCCTACAACCAGGCCGCCGCGAAGCTGATCGCCGTCGATACCGACGCCGTCGAGGCGGGTGCTGAACGGTTCTGGCTCACCCCGGAGGCCACGGCGGTGCTTGCGTCGCCCGATTCTCCGGCGTTCGGCATGGGGATGTTCCACCGGTTCCCGCAGACGATGGCGGCACTCGAAGCGATGCCCGAGAGCTTCCAGAGCGGGATCGGCCACGACTACGACAGCCACGGACCCGAAGGTGCCGTCGGCATCGAGCGCAGCTTCGAGCCGTGGAATCGCCACCACCTGATCCCCACCGTGCTCCCGGCGCTCGACGGGATCGTGGAACGCCTCGAAGCGGGTATCACCGTTGCCGACATCGGTTGCGGCGCCGGGGGAGCGGTATTGCTGATGGCCGACGCATTCCCCAACAGCCGGTTCGTCGGCTACGACATCTCGAAGTACGCCCTGGAGCGCGCCGAGCACCGCCGCGTCGAAGAGGGCGCCGACAACGTCCAGTTCGCCGACCCGCGTGACTCGCCGCTTCCCGCCGATCACTCGATCGACTTCATCACCACGTTCGACTGCATCCACGACATGACGCACCCGCAGGAGATGATCGGGTCGATCGCCGAGGCCTTGGCCCCGGATGGCACCTGGTTGCTGGTCGACATCAAGGGGCGAGAGACGTTCGCAGAGAACGTCGAGAAGAACCCGATGGCCTCGCTGATGTACGGCATCAGTGTGCTGTCGTGCATGTCGTCGGCGCTGTCGGAACCGGGCGGTGCCGGACTCGGCACGCTGGGGCTGCCGGAGTCGAAGGCTCGCGAGATGGCCTCGACGGCGGGTCTGACCCGATTCCAGACCCTCGGTGTCGAGCACTCGGTCAACTCGTTCTACGAAGTGCGCCACTGAGTACGGTTCGGCCATGAGCGACAACACCGACCTCACCGATCTCGAAACAGTGAAGGCCTTCGCCACCTGTCTGAGCCCGTGGGCGCATCTTGCCACGATCGGCGCCGATGGCAAGCCCGACGTGGTGCCGGTGCATCCCTGCTGGGACGGTGACATCTGCTGGATCATGGGCGGCACCGACTCGGTGAAGGCGCGCAACGTGGCCGACAACCCCAACGTGGCGATGCACTGGCAGGTCACCGAGAATGGCGACGGCGTCGAGATCTGGGGTACTGCCGAGATGTTCGACGACCTCGACACCAAGCGTCGCCTGTGGAACGGCGTCTTCGACTACGACCTGGACGCGTTCGCTCCCGGTGGTGCGGAGAACTCGCCGGGCACCGGCTTTTTGGCCATCACCGTCGAGCGGGCCCTCGTGCTGAAGGCCTACGGCATGGGCGGCGCACAGCGCTGGTCGGCCTGACGTGGCTTCGGTGTCGGTGCCCGGTCCCACTCGCCTGACGACGTTGTCGCGTTCGATCGATGGCGCGGTCGCCATCGTCACCGGCGCCGCCAGTGGCATGGGCCGAGCTACGGCACAGCTGTTCGCCGACGAAGGAGCGAGGGTGGTCGTCGCCGACCTCGGCGCCGACCGGGTCGCTGCGGTCGTCGACGAGATCCGATCAGTTCACGGTGTCGATGCGGCGCTCGGTGTCGAGTGCGACGTCGCCGACTACGCAAAGTTGCGATCGTTGGTGGACGCGACCGTCGAGTGGGGTGGACGTCTCGACATCGTGGTCAACAACGCAGGCGTCTCACTGGTCACCTCCGCGTTCCAGGACGAAGTCGAGTTCGACGACAACTGGGCTCGCACACTCGATGTCAACCTCACCGCCCACGCCCGTCTCATTCGGCTCGCACTGCCACTGCTGATCGAGTCGGGCGCCGGCCGGATCGTGAACATCGCGTCGACCGAGTCGATCGTGGCGACGGGCGGGATCGCTGCCTACGCTGCATCGAAAGCCGGCGTGACCGGCCTCACGCGGAGCCTGGCAGTCGAACTCGGGCGCCATGGTGTCACCGTCAACTGCATCTGTCCCGGCCCGATCGAGACCGGTATGACCGCCGCCATTCCTGACGACGCGAAGGCCACCTATGCCCGCCGCCGGGTTCCGCTTCGTCGCTACGGCCTGCCCGAAGAGGTGGCCCACATGACACTCAACCTCTGTCTGCCGGCGTCGAGCTTCGTCAACGGCGCCACCATCGCCGTCGACGGCGGCATGACCATCCGCCACACGTGATCGTTGGTTCGGCCTCACCAGAGTGATCCACCTCGGATTGGGTCGGATCGTGGGGGAATGCGGGAGTTTGGGCACTGGTCGACCGGGTAGGACGCTGTTCGGCGAGGTCGCGCACGCCGGCGCACCTCCTTCCTGCCCGAGGGGTCACCTGTGAGGTATCACCAATGAGCATCATGACCATGACGACCATGACGACCATGACGACCGGGGTCGACGCGACAATGTCACCACGGAGTCGGCAGACGAAGATCATCGAGTTGATCCGTGTGACCGGATCATGATCGTCTCCATCGTCGGCGGTCATGGCTCCATCGCCCGTTTACTCACTCCAGTCTTGGTGGCGCGTGGCCACACCGTGCGGGGTCTCGTGCGCAACGAAGATCAGTTCGATGACGTGCGCAGCGACGGTGCCCAACCCGTGCTGTGCGACCTCGAAGCGGCCGGCGACGACGAGATCGACGCGGCGTTGGCGTCGAGCGACGTCGTCGTCTTCGCCGCTGGTTCAGGACCGGGCAGCGGTGACGAACGCAAGAAGACGCTCGACCGTGACGGCGCCATCAAGTCGGTGCAATCGGCGGTTCGAGTCGACGCCGACCGGTTCGTGATCATCAGTTCCATGGGGGCCGACGCTCCCCCCGACGACGACGAGTCGTTCAGCGTGTATCTGCGAGCCAAGGCAGCAGCGGACGAGGCCGCCCGTGATGCGAACATCGACGCCACCATCGTGCGCCCCGGTGGGCTCACCGACGACGACCCGTCAGGGTCGGTCCGCATCGCGCCGTCCACGGGTCGCGGTGAGATCCCCAGGGCCGATGTCGCGGCCGTACTGGCCGAACTCATCGACGCCGATCACGGTCGCAATAGCACCTTCGAACTCATTGCCGGAGAGACGCCAGTCCAGCGCGCCGTGTCCGCCCTCGCCTGAGGACGGTCCATCGCAGGTCAGCCCTGCCAGCCGTCGAGGAGGCCGGTGAGACCGGTGGGGTCGTGGCGACCGAGGGCGAGCTGTTCGAGGATGCCGATGCCTTCGTGCTCGCCGAGGCCGCCGGATGTGGTGGCACGAACGATGGCTTGTACGTGCAGGCGATCGAACGCTGTGGGGTCATCGACCGGAAGGTCCCATCGTTCGCCACCGACCTCCGACTCGCCTTTCCACACACCGTGACCCCATTCGGGGTGTAGATATCCGAGGCCAGCCATGTGGAACTCGAAGAGCGGTTCAAGGCGAATCGTGGTGGGCTCGCCGACCCACGGTGTCATCGTGACCTCGAACCACTCGGCGGTGCGAGTGCCCGGTCGCCAGGCGATCTCGTAGTCGACGGACCGCATCGCCTCGGCCGGCGACGCTCCGTCGGGCCCGGCGATCGGAGCGATGAAGCCGGTGTCGTGCCAGCGCTTGCCGTCGAACAACTCGTTGACGTCGAAGTGGGTGGAGAACGTGTCGAAGTTGATCGGCGCCCACAGCCAGAAGAACTGCGGGTCGGCCACGGGAGCGCCGGTCGACGAGCGTTCACCCACGCCGCGGATGCCCCACGACCGGTCTCGGCAGCCGAGCGTCTCACCGGGGGCGAGGTCGTGCAGCACGCCGTCGATCTCGATCCAGCCCTCCCAGCCACCGAACTGGGTGAGGCGGGTGTAGTCGAACGTGACGCGCAGCCCCATCTGCTGGAAGAAGTGCGGTTCCTCGATGGGAGCCGAGCGGCGGACGAACGTGAGGTCGGCGCGTAGGCCCTGGTCAGGGGCATCCACGGTGACCCGCAACGCGTTGAGCGGCTCGAGCACCTCGATCGTGATCGGACCGACGGCGTTGGCGTCTGCGCGATCGGCCGGGGCTCGCCCGGAGGCGTGGACACTGATCTGGCGGGCCGCAGGGGTACCGCCGTCGGCGACGACGCTGAACGACGCGTCGACCACGTGACGGTTCGGATACAGACCCATGGCTGTCGCGAAGAAGAGGCGAGTGTCCTTCGTGTAGCCGTTGAAGAAGTAGCGGTCGTAGTGGTTGATGTCACTCGTGGCGGTCTGGGCGACCGGGTGTGACGTCTGATGGATCGGAAAGTCGTCGAACGAACTCAGCACCGGGCCGACGCTAGCCATATCCTGTGACTCGTATGGAACACGAGGGCACCCCCCGCCCAAGATTCACGATGTCGCTGCGGCGATACCGGCGGATCGCCATCATCACCGTCGCTGGTGTGTGTTTCCTGACGGTCGCCGGAGCCATAGTGCGTCTCACGGGCAGCGGCCTCGGCTGCGACGACTGGCCCAACTGCAACAACGAACGCTTCATCGACGTCTCCACCGGCCACGCCGCTATCGAGCAGGCCAACCGTCTCGTCAGTGGGCTCGTCGGCGTCCCGACGTTGCTGATGGCGATCGGCGCATTCCGGGTTCGTCCCCTCCGCCGGGGCCTGAAGGTTCCGTCGATCGTCGTGCTGCTGTCGATCTTCGGCAACGGCGTCGTCGGCGGGATGGCGGTGCGCGGTGACCTGCATCCTTTCCTCGTGCAGTCGCATTTCCTGCTGGCGATGGTGTCGATCCTCTTCGGGCTCGTTGCCATCCATCGGGCCCGGCCCGAGCAGGTGACCCCCCGCGCCACCATCGGGGTCACGTCACCGATCAGCTGGCTGTTCGCTGGTTTCGGAGCACTCATGGCTGCATCCTTGGTGACGGGAACGGTGGTCACCGGCGCCGGTCCGCACGCCGGCGACGAATCGGCGCGCCGATACGGCTTCGACATCTCGACGGTCGCCGAGATCCACAGCGTCACCGTCTGGATCGCCGTCGCGTCGTTCCTCGCGTTGGTGGTCGCGTTGCGCAGAGACCGCGACCTGTTCCATCGGCTGTCGGGACGCGTGTCGACCTGGATGTTCATCGCTGTCGTGCAAGGTGGGATCGGCTACGTGCAGTATTTCAACGACATTCCCGCCACTCTGGTCGCCGCGCACGTCGCGGGGGCCACGGCGCTGTGGGTGGTGACCGTTCTGTTCATCTCGGCCGCGCTCGAACCGCTCGAGTCGCATGTGGCGGAGGACGGCGGTGTTCACGCGATGGAAATGCCTGGTGAACGCAAAGTTGCGTTGCAGGCAGCCCCAACCGTCTGAGATTCCCCGCCATGCCAGAACCCAAAGTCGCTCAGCGGAAGCGACTCGTGTTGCTGGGGGTGTTGATCGCAATCGTCGGGGTCTTCGGATTGGTGCCCTCGCCGTTCGCGTCAGCGCAATCCGGCGAATCGGTCGAGACCACCCTGCTGGCACGGCGAGAAGATCCAGAAGCCGAGCGGATCCCGATCGAGGGCACCGAGATCCGGGTCTTCGATGCGGTCATCGTCGACCGTGAGATCGAGTCGATCGGCGACGAAGTCGGCCGGGCCACCTCTGACGCGACCGGGTTCGTGTCGATGCCGGTGCCAGGCCCGGCTCGTACGCCGTCGAAATCGAGATCGACACGCTGCCCGAGGGCATCGAACTGGTCCGTGCCGACAAGCAGCAACTGCCTGTCGAGGCGTGCGCCGGACAGCCGACCAGAGTGTTGTTCAACGTCGCCGAGGGTGACGCAGCAGCAGTGGCTCGCGACAAGGAGAGCGACAGCACGCTCACCCGGGCGACTCGCCTGCTGTTCGAAGGCATCATCTTCGGGCTGATCATCGGCCTGTGCGCGATCGGTCTGTCGCTGATCTATGGCACCACCGGCCTCGTCAACTTCGCACTGTCGGAACAGATCGTGTTCGGCGCGTTGGTGGCGTACTTCTTCAATGCCATTCTCGGAATCAGTCTGATCCCCGCGGCGATCATCGCGTTCGCCGTTGGTGGAATGGGCTCGGCAGCGCTCGACATCGGTCTGTGGAGACCTCTGCGAAAACGCGGGACCGGGCTCACCGCGATGATGATCATCTCGATCGGACTCGCGCTGTTGCTGAGGTTCCTCTTCCTCTTCCTGTTCGGCGAGCGCTCTCGCCCGTACGAGCAGTACGCGGTCCAGACCGACGTCTTGTTCTCGGTGGGTCCGATCGACGTCCTGCCGAAGGAACTCTTGGTCATCGTCATCGCCACGGCACTGCTCGTCGGTACGGCGTTGGCGCTTGCGCATGACGAAGATGGGCAAGGCCATGCGAGCGGTGGCCGACAGCAACGACCTCGCGGCGTCGACGGGCATCGACGTCGACCGGGTGGTCACCTCGGTGTGGTTCGTTGGCGGCTCACTCGTCACCGCTGGAGCGGTCTTCTTCGGCCTGAACAAGGTGCCGGGGGCCAAGAAACCGGACCCGATTCTCGTCGCCAGCGAAATCAGTCGTTCGTTCGGCGGTCTCTGCGCCGTCGATGTCGACCACCTCGAGGTGCAGCGTGGTGCGATCACCGCGTTGATCGGGCCGAACGGTGCCGGCAAGACGACGTTCTTCAACCTGTTGACCCAGTTCGACACACCCGACCAGGGCACCGTCACGTTCGACGGCAATGCGACCACGGGCGTGTGATCGCACGAACTGGCCACACGTGGCATGGTCCGCACCTTCCAGCTCACCAAGGTGTTGGCGAAGATGACCGTCATCGACAACATGAAGCTGGCCGCGCAGGAACAGACCGGCGAGTCGATGTGGAAGGCGTTGCTGAATGGCTGGCGCGGCCAAGAACGTGAGGTCGAGGCACGCTCCCTCCAGGTGCTCGACGAGTTCAACATGATCCACATGAAGGACGAGTTCGCAGGTGCATTGTCGGGCGGTCAGCGAAAGCTGCTCGAGATGGCCCGGGCGATGATGGCGAAGCCCCGTCTCATCATGCTCGACGAGCCGATGGCCGGCGTGAACCCCGCACTCACCCAGTCGTTGCTCGGTCACGTGAAGCGGTTGCGGTCCGAAGGGATCTCGGTGATGTTCGTCGAACACGACATGGACGTCGTGCAGGACATTTCCGACTGGGTGGTCGTGATGGCCGAGGGTGCCATCATCGCCGAAGGCCCGCCGCGAGCAATCGGTCAGAATCCGGCCGTGGTCGACGCGTATCTGGGCTCGTCGCATGCGGCGTTGACCGAGGAGATCCGCGAGGCCGTTGCCGACGCGGAATCGCCACCTGCGGCTACCGACACGTCAGGAGGCGACGATGAGTGAGCCACTCATCCATGTCGACGAGGTGATCGCCGGCTACGTACCGGGGGTGAACATCCTCAACGGTGCCAATCTCGAGCTCGCCGAGGGCGAACTGATCGGCATCATCGGCCCCAACGGTGCCGGCAAGTCCACGATGCTCAAAGCGCTGTTCGGCCTCATCAAGGTCACCGAGGGAACCGTCTGGTAACGCGGCGAGGGCGTCACGGGCAAGAAGGCCAACTTCCTGGTGGCGCGTGGCATCGGGTACGTGCCTGAGATCAACAACGTGTTCCCGTCGCTCACCATCCGGGAGAACTTGGAGATGGGTGGGTACCTCCGCAAGTCGGGCGTGGCCGAGATGATCGACACGGTTGTCGACATCTTCCCTCGCCTCGGTGAGCGCATCGATCAGCGCGCCGGATCGTTGTCCGGTGGCGAGCGCCAGATGCTCGCGATGGGGCGGGCGCTGATGATGGAGCCGTCGGTGCTGCTGCTCGACGAGCCCAGCGCCGGTCTATCGCCCGTCTTGCAGGATCAGGTGTTCGAGCGGGTCAAAGAGGTCAACTCGACCGGGGTGTCGATCATCATGGTCGAGCAGAACGCTGCCCGCTGTCTGTCGATCTGTGCGCGTGGGTACGTGCTGGATCAGGGACGCAACGCGTACACGGGTACCGGCGCCGAGCTCTTGAAGGATCCCAAGGTCATCGAGCTGTACCTCGGCACCCTCGCCAAGGCCCGCTGACACACCGGGGTAGGACCGGGGTGGGACCGGGTTTCAGAGTCTGTGCGGATCTGGGTGCGGATGGCCCGGGGACGCGAACGGGGCCACCCGAAGGCGGCCCCGTTTCGTGTTCGGTTCAATCCAGATCCGGGCGAACCGGTTCAGGTGTTCGGCTTCGATCGATCAGATCGCAGCGAAACGGAATTCGGTCGGGACACCAGCCTCGACCTTGTTCTCCGCGTCATACGTGAGGATCTTGAAGCTCGCTTCGGTCGGCTCGCCTTCGGGGCCGAACGTCTGCGGGCCGGAAGGACCGTCGTAGTCGATGTCGGTACCGGCGTCGACGAGTGCGATGCAGTCGGCAAACGTCGTGCAGACCTCACCGTCACGGGTCACACCGTTGATCTGAGCAGCAACTTCCGCAGCGTTGTCGCTGCCAGCGATCGCAGCGGCGGGCGCCACGATCCTGGAAGTCACCGGTGATCTCCGCGACCGGGAGCGTGCTCCGGATACCTTCCATCGACCCGGCGGGCAGCTGCTCGCCGAGTGCGTTGCCGACGTTGCCGTCGACGAGGAAGATCTGCTTGCCCGCTTTGGGGGTGAAGCCGGCCTCGAACAGCGCCGTGAGGATCTTCGAGGTCTCCTCGAAGCCGATGATCACGAGCGCTTCGGGGTCACCCGACACGACACGGTCGACTTCAGCCGAGAACTCGGCAGCCTGCGGGTCGTAGGTGAACTGGTCGACGATCTCGCCGCCACTGTCGGCGAAGGGCTCGGTCGAGTACTGGAGCAGACCCTCACCGTACGGGTCCTGCAGCGCCATGAAGCTGGCGGTGGTGACACCCTCTTCGATCATGAGATCGGCGAGGACGCGGCCTTGCAGCACGTCGGACGGGGCCGTACGGAAGTACAGGCCGTCGTCTTCGTAGTCGGTGAAGTCCGGCGAGGTGTTGGCCGGGCTGAAGTGGATCTTGCAGTTCTCGACGAGCTTGTCGATGAACGTGAACGACACGCCCGAGGAAGCTGCACCGATGAACGCGTCGGCGCCGGCAGCGAGCTGACGGTCGACGGTCTGGTTGGCGATGTCGGTCGAGGTGTCACCCGAGTCGCCCTGGTCGAGGGTGACGTCGGCATCGAGCACGCCGCCGCCTTCGTTGATCTCGTCGATGGCGAGCTGTGCACCAGCGAACTCCGGCGGGCCGAGGAAGGCGAGGTTGCCGGTCTCGGGCAGCACGGTGGCGATGTTCAGCACGCCGTCACCTTCGCCCTCACAGGTCGGAGCGGCCTGGACGGTCTCGCTGGCCTCTTCCTCCATGGCGTCGGTGGTTTCCGGTGCGTCGGTGGTCTCGGAACCGGCGTCGGTGGTGGTCGTGGCTGCATCGTCGCTACCGCAGGCTGCGGCAACGAGACTCAGTCCGACCAACAGTGCACCGACGCGCTTTGCGCGAGTTGCTTTCATGTTGTGGTTTCTCCCCCTTGTCGGGATACGGGCAGGATTGCCCGTACTTCTAAGGTGTTGGAGAGTCCACGCGTCGTGTCGGGCGAAAGGAAGCAACTACGTTTCCGCTCCGTGAACCCACCGACGGATTCTGCTGACACCGTGAACGACGACACCGAGGTCCTGTACGACGTCGTCGACCATGTGGCCACCCTCACGCTGAATGCGCCCGAGCGCATGAACACCATCTCCGGTGCGATGTTGGAACAGATCAGTCAACTGTTGCTGCGCGCCGATCACGACCCCGATGTGCGCTGCATCGTGCTCACGGGTTCGGGTCGGGCGTTCTGCGCCGGGCTCGACCTGCAGGCGCAGATGGCCGGCCCCAAGGGCGGCCTCGGCAACCTCGGTGGTGGTGGTAATGGCGGGGGCGATGCCACCTTCAGCGGCGAGTTCGATCTGCGCAGCGCACCTCCGGTGGTGTTACACAATCTCGACACCCCCACGATCTGCGCCCTCAACGGCGGCTCGGCCGGCTACGGCCTCGATCTTGCACTGGGCTGCGACATCCGAATCGCCGTCGACACCGCCAAGCTCAACCCCGGCTTCGCGAAGCGCGGCATCCTGCCCGAGAGTGGTGGCACCTGGCTGTTGCCTCGGATGGTCGGCTACGCCAAGGCTGCGGAGATCGCCTTCACCGGGCGCACCCTCACGGCCACCGAGGCGCTCGATCTGGGTCTCGTGAACCACGTCGTCAGCGCAGACGAGTTCGTCGAGCGCACCACGGCGATGGCCCAGGAGATCGCCGCGAACGCTCCGCTCGCCGTGCGGGCGATCAAGCGGATGATGCGAGCCGCCGAGACCGAGACGTTCGAGCAGAACGTGCACCACGTGTTCCTGCAGTTGCTGCCACTGCTGCGCACCAACGACTTCTCCGAAGGTGTCGCGGCATTCATGGAGAAGCGCGACCCCGAGTTCCACGGCCGATGACGGCACCGTCCGAATCCGGCGGAGACCCCGTCGGGCTGTTGGAGGGGCTTGCCACGACTCGGGCGATCCGTCGCTACACCGATGCGCCGATCTCCGACGACGATCTCGCAACGATCCTGTGGCACGCCGGGCGGGCACCGTCGGGATCGAACCGACAGCCCTTCCGGTTCCTCGTGCTGCGCGACGGTCCGAACGCGCAGGCGGCGAAAGCGGTCCTCGGCGAGGCGTTTCGGGCTGGCTGGAACGCGAAGCGCGAAGCCGACGGATACCGCCCGTCCCGGTTCGCCGACTCGATGCAGCGCTACGTGGACCGATTCGAGTCGACGCCGGTGGTGGTGCTGGTCTGTCTCGAGCGCTACCGAGAAGCATCGCCGTACGAAGGTGCCTCGGTGTATCCGGCATGTCAGAACCTGTTGCTCGCGGCCCGGGCCCTCGGCTACGGCGGTGCGCTCACGATGTGGCATCTCGGCGTGGAGGACGACCTCCGTGAGCTGCTGTCCATCCCCGACGCCGTCGCGCTGTCGGCGTGTATCACGCTCGGTGTGCCCGAGGGACGCCACGGACCGGTGAAGCGCAAGCCGCTGACCGAGGTGGCGTTCGACGATGCATGGGGATCGGGCGCCGACTGGATCACCGAGACGTCCGGGATCGTCGGGCAGTCCGGGATCGTCGGGCAGTCCGGGATCGTCGGGCAGTCCGGGATCGTCGGGCAGTAAGGTCGCAGTCGTGGCGTTCGTTGCTGGTGTCGACTCTTCCACCCAGTCCACCAAAGTCGAGATTCGAGACCTCGACACCGGCCACATCGTCGGCACGGGGGTCGCTGCGCACACGTCGGTGACCCCGCCGGTGAGCGAACAGGATCCACGGTCGTGGTGGGATGCGTTCCAGGTGGCGTGGGATCAGGCCGTCGACCGATCTCCCGTTGCATCGGGGTCTGCGGCGGTGTCGGCCATCAGCGTTGCCGGCCAGCAACACGGCATGGTCGCCCTCGACGCCGACGATCAGCCGGTGCATCCTGCCAAGCTCTGGAACGACACCGAGTCGGCGCCGGACGCAGGGTGGCTGCTCGGCCAGCTCGCCGCCCGCGACGGTGAGGGGAAGCGGATCGACGAGGGCACCGCCGCCTGGGCGCAAGCCGTCGGCAGCGTGCCGGTGGCGGCGTTCACGGCCACCAAACTGTCGTGGCTGCACCGATCGCATCCCGACGCCTGGACCCGCATCGCCAAGGTGCTTCTGCCCCACGACTACCTCACGCATCGCCTGACGGGTGGGTACACCACCGATCGGGGCGATGCCTCCGGCACCGGCTACTGGTCGCCGTCGATGGGGGAGTACCGGTGGGATCTGCTCGCGGTGATCGATGGTGATCGCGACTGGTCCGACGTGGTGCCGACGGTGCTCGGCCCGCTCGACGTGGCCGGTACATGGAACGGTGCCGCCGTGGCCTGTGGCACCGGAGACAACATGGCTGCCGCGTTGGGCCTCGGTCTCAGGCCTGGCGACGCTGCACTCTCGGTTGGTACCTCCGGCACTGCGTTTGCCGTCGCCGAGGCGCCCACCGCTGATCCGTCCGGAGCTGTCGCCGGGTTCGCCGACGCAACGGGGAAGTTCCTGCCGCTGGTGTGCACCTCGAACGCCGCCAAGGTGTTCGACGCCGTCGCCCGACTCCTCGGGGTGGACCACGCCGAGTTCGACCGGCTGGCCGTGGCAGCCGTCGGCGATGCGAACGTGCCGGTGCTGGTGCCGTACCTGGACGGCGAACGAACACCGAACCGCCCCGATGCCACCGGACTGCTCGGCGGCCTGCGCAGCGACGTCACTCGAGAGCAGCTCGCGCTGGCTGCGGTCAACGGCGTCGCATGCGGGATGTTGGACGCACTCGATGCGCTCCGGGCGTTCGCGCCGGTGTCGGGCCGGGTGGTGCTGACGGGCGGCGGCGCCCGATCGGTCGCGCTGCAGTCGGTACTCGCCGGGTTGCTCGAAGAACCACTGGTGCTCGCCGGTGTGGACCAGGCAGTGGCGGCGGGCGCGGCCGTGCAGGCAGCGGCGATCGCTGGCGGCGTCGAGCACGCCACGATCCAGCAGCGCTGGGGCCTCGATGCCGGCGCAGGGAGCCGTAGTGGAGCAGGTGTCGACGGCGTCGAGTCCGGCGACCTTCGCTCCCGCTACGCCGAGCTGCGCGACCTCGGCAACTGAGATCGCAAGTGGTATCCGACCCCTTCGCGACGCTGGGCCTCGGCACGGATGCGTCCAGCGACGACGTCCGCGCCGCCCGTCGGCTGCTCGCGATGACCCATCACCCCGATCAGGGTGGCGACCCCGCTCGGATGCAGGCGATCAACGAAGCCGCCGACGCCGCACTCCTCCTCCTCGTCGTCGACGCTGCGGCTGTTCCTGACGGCCCTGAGAACCACACACCTTCGGCGACGCCCGTCTCTGGCGGAGCAGATCGATGGACACCGCACGTGGGCGAGCGTCGTTCGAACATCGCTCGTGACGTGCTGTCGTTCACGGTCGAGGCGTTGCCGGTGGAGACCTTCGAAGCGATGCTCGTGGTGGCCTCGTGGCTCGGCGAAGTGCTCGACGACGACCCGCCCTACCAGCTCGACACCTACTTGTACGAGCCGTTCGATTGTTGGTGTCGTCTCGACGTGGTCCCCGATGCCGGCGCGTCGACGGTCAGCCTGGCCGTTGCCGGCATCGACGGTGCGCCGACCCCCGACGTGATCGCCGTCCGTGACGCCTGGGTCGCCAACCTGAACGCCGTCGACTGGCCCTGACAGTCTTCAGCGAGGGCGAGGTGCTGCCGCCTTCGTGAGACGGTCGCGGATCGCGTGGCCGAGACCGTCGGCGGGCGGGAGCACGGCGATCAGGGTGCTGACACCTCGAACGTCGGCATCGCGGAGACGTGCGTACAGCTCGCGGGCATACACGACGAGGTCGCCGGTGAGATCGAGGATCTCGGAGCCGACGGAGCCGACGGAGCCGGCTCGCAACGCCACTGCATCGTCGGCCGAGTCGACGAGACGGACCGCGCAGCGCGGCGCATAGTGCGATGCCAGCATGCCGCTCGCCCTGCTCGGCCCGGAGGCATCGGCGACCGCTCCCGCCAGCAACCGACGGATGTCTTCGACCGGCACACCGCCGGCTCGGAGGATCTGTGGCGGCGAACTCGCGCAGTCGACGATGGTGCTCTCGAGGCCGATCGGGCACGGGCCACCATCGAGGATCACGTCCCGACGCGGGTCGAGCCGGTCGCCGAGGTCGAGCAGAACGTGCTCGGCGGTGGTCGGACTCACGGCGCCGAACCGATTGGCCGATGGTGCCGCCAAGCCCACACCCGACCGCTCGATGAGAGCGAGGGCCATGGCGTGGGCGGGAACACGCAGTCCGACGGTGTCGAGCCCGCCGGTGACGGCATCGAGCACACCTGCAGCACGTGGGACGATCACGGTCAGTGGCCCGGGCCACGCCGTGTCGGTCAGCAAGCGCGCCGCGTCGGGGACCTCACGGGCCCACTCGTCGAGCTCTCCGGCTGCCGCCAGGTGGACGATCAGCGGGTGATCGACGGGCCGACCCTTCATCTCGAAGATCCGCGCGACGGCTTCAGGGTTCGTCGCATCGGCGGCGAGCCCGTAGACGGTCTCGGTCGGGATGGCCACCAATGCGCCGGCGCGAATGGCCGCGACTGCCCTGTCGAGGTCGGTGGTGACGAGATCGTCGGTCGCCATCGGACGAATCAGATGGCGTCGAGGAATTCGAGTGCGGCGTCGAAGAACCCGAACGACTCGGTGGTGGCGAAATGGTCGACGTTGCGCAGGGTCTGGCAGCGGCCGTTGGGGAACGCGGCGGCGAGTTCATCGCCCGGATGGGCGAAGTCCTTGTCACCGACGATCACCAGGACGGGACACGACACCGTCGCACAGCCCTCAGCGGTGATCCCGGTCGACGGTGCCCGCTTCATGACCGCGGTGAGCGCTGCGATGTCATTGCCGGGCTGGCTGGCGTACTGGGTGAACAGTCGCACCGTGTTCTCCAACGTGGACGGGTCGCCACCCGCTGCCACCGACTCGAGCCCGTCGATGATCGCCTGCGTGCCCGATTCGTCACGCTCGAAGATGTTCTTGCCGATGCCGGCCAGCACGATCCGGTTGAAGCGGTCCGGCTGGTCGATCGCCAGGCGCAGGAGTGTCATGGCCCCGAGCGAGAAGCCGATGGCATCGACCGGCTGATCCGGGAGAGCGTCGACCACTCGTTCGGTGAGATCGGCGTAGGCCTCGGGATCGTGTGGCTTGGGGGCCGTGCCGTGCCCCAGCAGGTCGACGCCGGTGACATCCAGCCCGGCGTCCTCCAGTAGCGCGGTGAAGCCGCTGCGCTGCCACGTCGACTCGAACGACCCGCCCCAACCGTGCACGAGGACGACGGGAGGCGCGAGTTGAGAGGTCATGCGCGCGCCAGGCTAGGGCCTAGCCTGACCTCGCTCGTCAAGCGAGTCGAGTCGGCGAGCCCACTGGGGGCAGCCGGTGTCAGGAGGAACCCATGCGCATGCTTCATCCCGAACCGGGCTTCGATCTGACCTACAGCGATGTCTTCATGGTGCCGAGCCTGTCGGATGTGCCATCGAGGATGAGTGTCGACCTGCGGACCCCGGACGGCATCGGTACCACCATCCCGCTCGTGGTGTCGAACATGACCGCCGTTGCTGGTCGCCGCATGGCCGAAACCGTCGCCCGGCGCGGTGGTATCGCGATCCTCCCGCAGGACATTCCCGTCGGCGTGGTCGCCCGGGTGATCGACTACGTCAAGCGGTGTCACACCGTGTTCGAGACACCGATCACTCTCGGGCCCGATGCAACGATCGCCGACGCGCTGTCGCTCATCTACAAGCGCTCCCATGGCGCCGTGGTGGTGGTCGACGACGGCGTTCCGGTGGGGGTGTTCACCGAGAGCGATGGTGAGGGCTTCGACCGATTCACCCAGCTCGTGAATGTGATGAGTTCCAGCCTTCACATCCTGAGCCCCGACATCGAGCCCGCCGACGCCTTCGATCGCCTGGGCCGCAACCGCGTCCGCGCGGCGCCCGTGGTCGACGATGACGGTCGGCTTCTCGGCGTCATCACCCGAAAGGGTGCGTTGCGCTCGACGATCTATCAGCCAGCAGTCGACGCCGACGGGCGCCTGATGGTCGGCGTCGCGGTCGGCATCAACGGCGACCCGGCCGCACGGGCGAAGGAACTCGTCGGCCACGGAGTCGACGTGCTGGTGATCGACACCGCACACGGTCACCAGACCCGCACGCTCCACGCGATCGAAGCAGTGCGTTCGGCGCTGCCCGACGCGAAGATCGTTGCCGGGAACGTGGTGACGGCTGACGGAACTCGCCAACTGATCGAAGCGGGCGCCGACGTGGTGAAGGTCGGTGTCGGGCCTGGGGCGATGTGCACCACGCGCATGATGACCGGGGTGGGGCGCCCTCAGTTCTCCGCGGTCGTCGAGTGTGCCGACGAGGCGCAACGCCTCGGCCGTCACATCTGGGCCGACGGCGGTGTCCGCTTCCCCCGTGACGTCGCGCTCGCGCTGGCGGGTGGGGCTGCCAGCGTGATGTTCGGATCGTGGCTCGCAGGTACCTACGAGTCGGCGGCCGACACGCTGCGCGATCCGGATGGTCGGCTGTACAAGGAGAGCTTCGGGATGGCGTCGAACCGTGCAGTCAAGCACCGCACACGCGAAGACGACGGCTTCGAACGAGCCCGTAAAGAACTGTTCGAGGAGGGCATCAGTACCTCGCGGATGTACCTCGATCCCGAGCGGCCGAGCGTGGAGGACATCATCGATCAGATCGTGGCCGGGATCCGCTCGTCGTGCACCTACGCAGGCGCCGACTCGATCGCCGAGTTCCACGAACGTGCCGTGGTCGGCGTCCAGAGCGTCGCCGGCTACGAAGAGGGTCGGCCGCTCGGGGTGTCGTGGTGAGCAGTGGTTCCACGACCGTTGATCGTGAAGCTCCGGTGATCGTCGCGATCGACGGACCCGCAGGCGCAGGCAAGAGCACGATCGGGCGCGCTGTTGCTGCACGCCTCGGATTGGACTACCTCGACACGGGCGCCATGTACCGGGCGGTCACGTTCGCCGCGTTGCGACGCGGGATCGATCCGGGCGACCAGGACGACGTCGCTGTGCTGTCGAGCGAGGTCGAGATGACCATCGATGGTCTGTCGGTCACGGTCGACGGTGTCGATGCCACGGTGGAGATCCGCGGACGTGAGGTGACCGCAGCGGTGAGCGCTGTGGCAGCCAACCCTCGGGTTCGCTCCGAGTTGGTACGGCGTCAGCGGTCGTGGGTGGCAGCTCACGGTGGTGGTGTGGTCGAGGGTCGAGACATCGGCTCGGTCGTGTTCCCCGATGCCACGTTGAAATTGTTCGTCACGGCGTCGCCGCGCGTTCGGGCTGAGCGACGCGTCGCCGAGATCGGTGGCGACGTGGCCGAGGTCGAGGCGTCGATCATCGAACGTGACCGCAAGGACTCCACCCGCGCCGACAGCCCGCTGACCGAGACGTCCGACGCCGTGCTGGTCGACACCACCGCCCTGTCGATCGACGAGGTGGTGGAGCGAGTCCTCGGACTGATGCCCGCATGACGAAGCCGGCGACGCACCTGGCGTCGTACTCGCGGGCGAGCATGTTGATGTACCGCCTGTTCCGTTCCGCAGTGTGCTGCTTCACGCAGGCGTTCACCCGGCTGCACATCGACGGCCGCGAGCGCCTGCCGACCAGTGGCGCCTACGTACTCGCTCCAGTGCATCGCAGCTACGTCGACACGCCGATCGTGGCGTGTGTGAGCACCCGCCGTATCCGGTTCATGGGCAAGCAGGAGGTGTGGAAGTACCCGCGTCTCGGCTGGCTGTTCTCCTCCCTCGGGGCGTTTCCCGTGAACCGTGGTTCCGCCGATCGTGAGGCGTTGTCGCGTTGTGTCTCGGTGCTCGAACACGGCGAGCCGTTGGTGCTGTTCCCGGAGGGCGAACGCAAAGACGGTCCTCGTATCCATCCGCTGTTCGACGGTGCTGCTTTCGTGGCGGCACGAGCCGGTGTGCCGATCGTGCCGGTCGGCATCGGTGGCTCGGCCCGGGTGATGCCACGCCACGCCAAGATGTTCCGCCCGAGGAAGGTGCACGTGGTGATCGGCGAACCGATCATCGTCGAAGTCGGCGAGTCGGGCCGAGCCTCGCGCCGAGCGATCGCCAAGGCATCCGAACGATTGTCGATCGAATTACAGCGCCTCTACGACCTCGCCGAATCCCGTGTCGGCTGAGGCCGTTGCCCGTGTCAATCGACGCGCTCGCGGCGCGCGGACGTCGGCCCCACCGACGAGTTCACCATCGCCGAGTTCACCATCGCCGAGTTCACCTCGACGAGTTCACCTCGACGAGTTCACCTCGATCCTCGCCGGTCTGGTCGAGTCCGGCACGGATCGGCCGAGCGCGTCGCGTTACCTCGACCACTACGTCGAGGCTCAGGTTCACGGGACCGTCGACCTGGCTCGCGATGTTGCACGAGACGACGGAGTGGTCGACGCTGCGACCATCGGCCGGGCGTTCGACGCCACACTCGACCGAGCCCGCTGACGTCGGCCACGATGGGTTGGCGCGCCCGCGGGCGCGCACTCCGTTCGGTCCGACAACCCTGCGGTACCCCCTGAACATGCTTGGTAGCGCGGAGCGCGACCGGATGATCGAGCACCGCACCGGGGCCCTCATGTCGGGTGCGCCAACGACGCAAACGTCGGCACCACGATCCCGTTCCGCTCGGTCGCATGCGTGTTGTCGATCGGACACCCGCTGGCGACGTTCGACTGCGCAGCCCACGAGCTTGACATCGCGGCACGAGGTGCGAGGCTACTGACGTGTCAAGTGAGGCCATCGAGCAGACGCTCCGGTTGCGGATCCCCGAACCGGCGCGCGGCGGCCACCCGGCCGACCGGGTCCGGTTCATCAGCGCTGCCGGTGAGATGAAGAAGCCCGCCCTCGACGAGAAGGTCGAGCGGATTGCCCTGATGCGCAAGCAGCTCGTGCGGGTGCTCGACGACGACGGGACCGCCGTCGGTGAGTGGGTGCCCGATCTCACGGTCGAGCAGAAGGTCGCCGGTCTTCGCGACATGATGCTGGTGCGCAGCTTCGATGCCCGGCTGCTGCGTGCCCACCGTCAGGGCAAGATCTCGTTCTACATGCAGTCCCTCGGTGAGGAGGCGATCGCATGCGGTCAGCAGCGGGCGCTGCGACCGGGCGACATGCACTTCCCGTCGTATCGTCAACAGGGCCTACTCGTGTCGGCCGGCTACCCGCTCGTCCAGATGATGAACCAGGTGCTCTCCAACGAGCACGACCCGCTCAAGGGACGCCAGCTCCCGGTGATGTACTCGTCGAAGGAGTGCGGGTTCTTCTCGATCTCGGGCAATCTGGCGACCCAATACATCCAGGCGGTCGGGTGGGCAATGGCATCGGCGTTGTGCGGCGGGACCGAGATCGCCTCGGCCTGGATCGGCGAAGGTGCGACCGCCGAGTCCGATTTCCATTCGGCGCTCGTGTTCGCATCCACCTACCAGGTGCCGGTGATCCTCAACATCGTCAACAACCAGTGGGCGATCTCGACGCCGGAAGACTTCGCGCGTGGGGCGTCGGCGACGTTCGCCGACCGCGGGTACGGGTTCAGCATCCCCGCCGTGCGCGTCGACGGCAACGACTACCTCGCCGTGTACGCGGCGTCGCAATGGGCGGCCGAGCGGGCCCGGGCGAATCTCGGCCCGACGCTGCTCGAATGGGTCACGCTGCGTCGCGGCGCACACTCGACCTCCGACGACCCGTCGGTGTACCGGCCCGACGACGAGGTCGAGACGTTCCCGCTCGGCGACCCGGTCGAGCGGCTCTGCGGACACCTGACAGCGATCGGGGAGTACGACGACGATCGCCACGCCGAGCTGCAGGGCGAGGTCGACGCGGAGGTCGATGCAGCGTTCGTCGAGGCCGACTCGCACGGTTCGATGAAGTCGGGTGTGATCCCCGACGCGACCACGATGTTCGACGACGTGTACGCCGAATTGCCCCGCCACTTGCGTGAGCAGCGCGACCAGGTGCGTGGTGGCTAGATGCCCGCCATGACGATGATCGAGGCGATCCGCGATGCTCATGTGGTCGCGATGGAGCGCGACGATCGTGTGGTGGTGTTCGGCCAGGACGTCGGCTACTTCGGCGGTGTGTTCCGGTGCACGCAGGGGTTGCAGGAGCGCTTCGGTGCCGAGCGGTGCTTCGACGCGCCGATCAACGAATCGGGCATCGTCGGTGCCGCGGTGGGTATGGCGGCGTACGGCCTGCGTCCATGCGTGGAGATCCAGTTCGCCGACTACATGTACCCCGCCTACGACCAGATCGTCTCCGAAGCGGCCCGCCTCCGTCATCGCTCCGCCGGCGACTTCACGGCGCCGCTGGTGGTGCGGATGCCCACCGGCGGCGGCATCTACGGCGGCCAGACCCATTCGCAGAGCCCCGAGGCGCTGTTTACCCACGTCGCCGGGCTGAAGACCGTCGTCGTCTCCAACCCGTACGACGCGAAGGGTCTCCTGATCGCAGCGATCGAAGACGACGACCCGGTGATCTTCCTCGAACCCAAGCGGGTGTACAACGGCCCCTTCGATGGTCACCACGACCGGGCGATCGTGCCCTGGTCGCAACACCCGCTGGGCGAAGTACCCGCTGGCCACTACACGATCGACCTCGGCAGCGCTCGGATTCATCGTGAGGGCGCTGACATCACGGTGGTCACCTATGGCACGCTGGTCCATGTTGCGGCGGCAGCCGCCGACGAGCAGGGCATCGACGCCGAGGTGATCGACCTCAGGACGTTGGTGCCCCTCGACGTCGACACCGTCACCGAATCGGTCGGCAAGACCGGACGATGCATCGTGTTGCACGAGGCCACGCGCACATCGGGGTTCGGCGCCGAACTGAGCGCCACGATCCAGGAGCGCTGCTTCTACCAACTCGAGGCGCCGGTCACGCGGGTGTGTGGCTGGGACACGCCCTACCCTCACGCGCTCGAGTGGGCGTACTTCCCAGGCCCCGACCGGGTGGGCCGGGCGATGCGCGAGGCGATGTCGGCATGACGGTGTTCCAGATGAAGTTGCCCGACGTCGGCGAGGGTGTCGCCGAGGCCGAGATCGTCGAGTGGCTCGTCGCCGTGGGCGATGCGGTGACACCCGACTCGGTGCTCGCCGAGGTACTCACCGACAAGGCGACCGTCGAGGTCGCGTGTCCCGTGACCGGCGTGGTGACGGCGTTGCACGGCGAGCCGGGCGACGTGCGCGCCGTCGGCAGTGAATTGGTCGACATCGAATCGGACGATCCGGTACCTGCGCCCGAGGGCGCCTCGAACGACGGGGGGAGAGACGCCGATTCCGATGTAGCGGGAGAGAGATCAGCATCGCTCACGTCTGGTGTGTCGGGAGCGCGACCGACCGCTGCGCCAGCGGTGCGGGCGCGGGCGTCGTCGCTCGGAATCGACGTGACTGACGTGTCGGGCACCGGGCCTGGCGGCCGGGTGCTCCACGCCGATCTCGATCGCATGATCGCTGGAGGCCGCCCGAAGAGAACACCGTCAGCTGCGTCCGACGAGAGGAGACCCCAGCCGATCCGTGGGGTGCGTCGACGTATCTCCGATCGATTGTCGGCCGCCTGGGCCGAGATCCCCCACATCACCTACGTCGATGCCATCGACGTCACCGAACTCGAACGCCTCCGGAGCGAGCTGAACCGGAGGAGCGACGAGCACGACGGAGTGCGGTTGACGCTCCTGCCATTCCTGGCGCGGGCGATCTCGATCGCGTGCGGAGAACAGCCACACCTCAATGCGCACTACGACCGAACTGCCGAAACGCTCACCACCTTCGACGCGGTGCACGTCGGCGTCGCCACGCAGACCGAGGCCGGTCTCCTCGTGCCCGTGGTACGCCATGTGGAGTCCCGCGAGATCTGGGACGTTGCGACCGAGCTGGCCCGTGTCACCGCGGCGGCGCGCAACGGCAGCGCGACGCTCAAGGAGTTGTCCGGTTCGACCATCACGATCACTTCGCTGGGTGCGCTCGGTGGACTGGTCACCACGCCGATCATCAACGCGCCGGAAGTCGCGATCGTCGGTGTCAACAAGATGGAGATGCGACCGGTCTGGCGGAGCGGATCGTTCGAGCCGAGGGAGATGTTCAACCTGTCTTCGAGCTTCGATCACCGGATGGTCGACGGATGGGACGCCGCCACGTTCGTGCAACGCATCAAGACACTGCTCGAGACCCCAGCGCTGCTCTTCGTCGACCGCTCGTAACTTCCAGGGCCTCGCCATCAGCCAGTCACGTGAAGGGGTCGTTCGACCGTTTGTGGTTCGTATCACATTCTGTGATGTTCGAGTCATGGCAAAGGCGATCTCGGTTCGACTCGACGATGACTCCCAGCGCGCGCTCCGAATTCTGGAAGCGACTGGTCTGAGCCTGTCCGCAGCGATCCGTGCTGCGCTGTCGGCCTCGGCACAACGGGTGTCCCGAAGGGTGTCGGACACGAGCAGCAAGGTGAGCGCTTCGGCGTGATCGTGCAGGCTGACTCGATACTCCCTCGGTCGGTGATTCTCGTAGCGCCGACGTCGAGGAGTGCACGTCCGGCTTCGTTCCGTCCTGTGATCTCGATCGCTGGAGATACGACAAGGGTCCTCGTCGTGCAACTCGGTGCGGTCGATGCGCAGCGTGCTGTGACGTCGCCCGTTGCAATTCGGAACCATCCGAAGTGGCCGATCTCGCATCGGTGTTCCTGCTACCGCAATTCTCGGCGACTCCCCGCAAGGGCAGCTTCGATCTGCTCGACGATCGAAGAAGGCCTCGTAGTCGGAGCTGTCTGGCACCCGCTCACACTGGCAAACGGCATGGCTGCTGCACAGTCATTGTTCAGGCGACGCGTTCGCGGAAGCGTGGTCGAGTGTCGGTGCCGCCTCATCGATGCCCGCCGTCACGCGCACGACGATTCGACATCTCGTCGTCGTGGATCAGGCGTCGGGTCGGTCGGTTTCTCTGCTGAGGCACTGGAGTCTGCTCTGCTCGGCACGAGGGCCCGATCTGCACGTTCTCGATCGACCACCGGTGAGCGTGTTCAACCGGGCGGTGCAGCGCGACCGGCTCGGACTCGTCGAGTGATGCGCAGCGCTGTACGGAACAGCACCACGGCCACCACCGTCGACAAGGTCGCCAGCACGGCGGTCAGGACGAGCGCGAGTTCCGGACGGGTGAGAGCGAATGCCATCAGCACTGCCACCATCCCGTTCTCCCCGAGACTGACCGCGACATTCGAGAAGGGCTCGGGTGACGAATTCACGATCAATCGGGTCGAGGCCTTCGCGCTGTGGCTACTGAATGCGAGCGCGACGCCCGTCATCGCGAGCGCCGCGATGGACAGCTCGGTGTCAGTCGCCGAGCTGGCGAGGTAGCCGCCGATCGCAGGCCGGATGAAGGTGTGTACGCCATCCCACACACTGTCGATCAGCGCGACTTTGTCGATGACGAACTCGACGGCGAAGAGCAGGAGGGCCACCGCGATCACCCAGGTTCGTTCGACGAACGGTGGCGCTTCGATCCAGTCGAACCGCCCCGCCAGACCGACGATCGCCGTCACCCCGTAGACGCTGATTCCTGACGCCCAACTCGAAGCCATCGCAGTGCCCAGATCCATGCTGCGGACCTAGTGCGGCGTGTTGTTCGTGTCGATCTCGGCGATCGACGCGAGCAGCGAAGTGTGCAAGCCGGGCGCGGCAGCGACGGTCGCGTCGGATCCAGCTACTCCGCC
>Ga0105053_10000278_pt1 | contig 74422 bp, 57 predicted proteins | sample BON01_FD_78093 | JGI IMG/M metagenome (GOLD analysis project Ga0105053, IMG submission 78093) | Freshwater microbial communities from Lake Bonney liftoff mats and glacier meltwater in Antarctica - BON-01 | ecosystem: Environmental > Aquatic > Freshwater > Ice > Glacier meltwater | place: Lake...
ATTTCGGTTGTCTTGCTGCTAGCATGCCCCAATAGTTCTTGAATATAACGGAGGTCTGTTCCCTTTTCCAATAAATGGGTGGCATAGCTATGGCGCAGCCAATGCAATGTAACAGGTTTTTTGATTTTTGCCAAACCAACTGCTTTCTTTAATACCTCCTCAATGCTCCTTCCTGAATAGGCCTGGCCTTTGATTTGACCTTCAAAAAGCCAAATGAGAGGCCTGTACTCCGCGTAATATTCGCGTAAATATAGTAATACCTTTTCCGATAAGGGAACCTGACGGTCCTTCTTTCCCTTGGCAAATCGAATATGAACGAGACCTCTTTTTGAATCAATGGCAGAGGGTTTCATGGCCAATAATTCACTCCTTCTTAAGCCGCAAGCATAAATCAATATGAGCATCATCCTGTGCTTCGTGTTTTTCAATGCTTCCAAAATTGCTTTCACCTCCTCCTTGCTCAGTACATTCGGTAGTCGCCTCTCCCTTCTTGGCCGGTGCACAAGTTCCGGGTCAAGCTCCTTGTTCTCCATCGTCCGAAAGAAGAGCTTGAGCGCATTCACTACTTGATTCTGGTAGGAGGCTGAATATTTATTTGCCAGAATATATTCATTGTTAAAGCGTATAATAATCCTCGTTATTAATTTCTTCCATAGTCTTCTCCTTAAAAAAATAAAGAACTACTTTCAAAGCATCTGTATACGTTTTTATGGTGTTTTCACTGTAACGCTTTGAGTTTAACCAACTTTTAAACTTTTCGATTGCTGAAACTTGCTTTTCATTCAGTATAATTAAACCATGGTCTTCAAAACAAATCTCCAAAGTTTCCCCAAACATTTGCCTCATTTTCAACAAACTACTCTTATAATTCGGCAAATACCAACAATTCATTGTCCGGCTCCATCGTGTTTGCTTAATGCTTCTGATTTTGGATTCAGCACTTAAATCTCTTGGAAATTCTAAACGCAAAACAGCCTTTCCTCTATGCGTTCCTTTGTGTACCTTAATAACTTGCATGACTTTTTCAAAATTTCTGAAATCAATTTCCCGCTTATCCAGGCGAATCGCAAGCCGCTGAAGTAATCTTGACACATTCATGACAGCATTTTGACACCCATTCATTAATTCGCTTATTCATTCTATGCCCTTTCCCACCGGAGCACCTTCTGGACTCAAATAAAATGACACGACTATCCGTGCTAATACCATGTTGTAGCTTTAATCCCAATAACTCTCAGAATTGGAGCTTGAAAAGTAGAGAATTTATCGTCGTGTTACAAAATTAGGCGCCGAGTAAAGTAGTTATTTACACGTGTCTCCAAAGCCATCAGCGCTTAATGCAACCTCTTGCTTATCTTTGCTGTTCTACATACATCCATGAAAAAGCTTTTTTTCCTCAGTCTATTCTTCCTTGCCCTAAGCGCTCAAGCTCAATATTTTACAGGCTATAATATGGTTCAAATAAGTCGCTGGGACAATGATTCGCTGCCACAACTTGGCTCCCAAGCTTATAGCAATGGGTGGGGTTGGTATGATAGCACCACCGAGAGAGAATATGCCATTATTGGAAGTATTGATTCTACCTATTTCTTCGACGTAACCCGTCCAGAAAAGCCTGTGCTCTGCGATGTGCGTGCAGGAAGAGCAAAACGCTCGGTTTGGCGAGAATATAAAACCTACCAGCATTATTGTTATGCGGTATCGGATATTGCTGGCTCGTCTCTGCAGATTTTCGATATGCAATACCTGCCTGATTCGGTGAGCTTGGTCTATGATAGCGACTCGCTGATTATGCGGTCGCATACCATCTATATCGACAAAGACCGTCTTTATTGCAATGCCAGTGTTACCCGCACCAATCAAGCAGCTGCGGTGACTGTTTTGGGACTAGCTGACCCAGAGAACCCGGTATTCTTAGGAACCTTACGTCCGCCTATTTTTGATGGAAACCCGGCTTTTGTAAAATGCCATGATGCCTTTGTGCGCAATGATACCCTCTATTGTTCTGGAGAAAACCCAGGGGTATTTATTTATGATATGACCGATGCCAATAACGGCATTCTCTTGGGAACCATTACTGAATATCCAGAGCGCGGATATAATCACTCCGGCTACTTGAGCGACGATGGACAAATCTTTGTATTCACCGATGAAAACGCCAATCTTGGCATCAAAGCTTATGATGTAAGCGATCTTGGCGACCCAGAATTGCAGTCTGTTTTTCGTTCGCATCCCAATACCATTGCCCATAATCCGTATTTTATTGGTCGCCGCCTTTTTGTGAGTTATTACCATGATGGCGTATATGTTTGGAATATGAACGACCCAAAAAACCCAGAAGTGATTGCTTGGTATGATACCTACCCGCAAAATGGCGATACCTATAGCGGTTTCGAAGGCTGCTGGGGCATCTATCCCTACCTACCTTCTGGCAACCTTTTGGCTTTCGATATGACCAATGGCCTTTTTGTTTTGCGTATGGATGCACAAGCTGGCGCGAGCGATATTACCGAGACCAAAGACTTCTTCCTTTACCCAAATCCGGCTACTAACTCCTTTGAAATGAGTTGGCAACAGGCAGATAACGAAACGCTAAAACTCGAACTCATCGATATGCAAGGACGTGTGGTTTACAGCAAAGCTATCCTAGCTGAAAACGGTAAAAATGAAGCAACTATTCTGGTAAATGATTTGAAGAAAGCCGTGTATCTTGTGCAATTAACGGGGGCAAAAACCCATATTTGCAAGAAATTGCTGGTACACTAATTGATTCAGACAGGCATCAAATCGAAGTTTCTCTTCCTTGCCTTCCTTTTCGTAGGAATGAGTGCTTTGCATGCTCAATCCGATCAAGAGTTCTATTCTACACTGCGCACCAGCGAATGGGAATTACTTCATGGGGCAGATAGCTTGCACTACCTTGATAGCGGCCTTAGCGATTTCCATTTTTATAATGTTGCCTTCAGAAATAATTTTGGCATGATGGATTTAGGAATTAGTGGCTCTCCCATGTTTCCGATAAAGTATCAAACGAATAATGTGCAAGGCTTTGACCTTGGTTGGCATTATTTGGATGCCAATCGCTTTTTGTATTCGGAGCATAGCCCCTTATATCGCGCAAAGAAGCCCATCACTTCTCTCTTCTATATCCAAGGACCTAATGAGTTATTGGGTATTCAGGCCTTGCATTCTCAAAACATCAAACCCAATTGGAATGTGGGCGTAGAATTTCGCCGCTTAAAGGAAGACGGCTTCTACCTCAAGCAGAAAACCGGACAATATAATACCCGGCTTTATACCTGGTACCATAGCAAAGACTACCGGTATCATTTGATTGCTTCCATCACTTGGAATCGCATTTCAAACCAGGAAAATGGCGGCATCTATAACAAAAAATCTTTTGATACGCTGAAAGGCCCAGGAAGAAATCCCATCGTGAAGTACTATACCAACGATGTTTGGAATACCCTAAAAAGCACCACCTATTCGGCCACTCAAATTTACCGGCTCGGACAAAAACGTTATTACCCCACAGAGGCGATGGACACCTTAGGCAGGGCTATATTAGACACCATCCCCACCTTTATTCAGCGCAGGCAGTTGAGTTTAAAAACCAGTCTTCAGACCTATTCCAATATGTTTGATGTAGATGGTTTTACGGATATGCCTTTCACGAACTTCCTGAAAGACTCCGCGCAAACCTTTGATTCCACCTGGTACAGAAACGCTGGAGTGAGCCTTGGGTTTGAGTCGGGAGCCTTTCGCCACTTGAAGAAAGACAGTTTGAATCCAAAACCACAGGTATTCTTTTATAATGCCTTTCTCGATATCAATTTAATCAAGGTGGGCTGGGCCGGCGACTATGCGGCCTATACCAATATTGGCGTTCGCGCGTCATTTGGCAATCGTTTGTGGGTTGAACAACACAGAGGTTTATCGATTTCAGCATATTATGGCGTGAGCGGCTATAATGCAGGTGATTATGATTTCCGTGCTCAAGTCAAAAACGACATCAAGTATATCAAGTGGTTATCGGCGGGCGCGGAGTTTCGCTTCAAGGCTTATGAACCCGATTTTACCAGCTATTATTATTTTGGCAATCATCACTTTTGGTTCAATAAAAACTTCAACAAACAGGGAATAAATAGTTTTAGCGCCCATATTGCCAATGCTGGTAAAAAAGAATGGATTCGCCTTTCCTATACTGAAACGCAGCATTACAATTATATCTATGTGAATAGCAGTGAATCGCCACAACAATACACGGGTATGATTAATGTTCACCAAGTGGAATTGGATTTCCATGGCCATGTGCGTTGGCTGAATTTGGAGAGCACCATTCTTTATCAAGACATCGATAAATCAACACTATTGCCTTTACCTCGTTGGAGCATGAAACATTCGCTCTATGCCCAGGGTTGGCTGTTTAAGAAAAACCTCTTTGCCAAATTCGGCGTAGACCTCTTTTGGTCGGAGAAATTTAATGGGCTAAACTATGTTCCAGCCATACGTGCCTTTAAACTTCAGGATGCTTCGAACCCATTTAGCATAGGAAATTACCCCTATATGAATGTGTATTTTACAGGTAGAATTCGCACCGTTACCTTTTTTATGATGTTCCAGCATGTAACATCCGGACTCTTCGGTCATAACGATTATGCGTCGCCTTATTACCCCATGCAGCCACGGGCTTTCCGTTTAGGCATTAAATGGAATATGTACGAATAAAAGGGTGCTGGCGAGGAGGTTACAGGTTAGGGGTTGAAGCAGCGGGTAATTTAATTTTAATCTTTCTATGCAGGAGTGCAGAAATTTGTTCCCTTAGCAAGGCTTCATCCACAGGCTTGGTAGCATAATCATTTGCGCCGAGTTGTAAGACCTGATTCCTCGTTTTTGCGGTGATATCCGCTGTAACGGCAATTATAGGTATGGATGAATTCTGAGCGCCGGCTAGTCCCTTTCGAATGGCTGCAGTGGCTTCAAATCCATCCATTACTGGCATCTGTAAATCCATCAGAACCAAATCGAAGGAATCCTTCATCAAGCGGTCAATTCCCTCCTGACCATTATTGGCAAACTCCATTTCCACATTCGTCCAAGACTTCACGAGCATCTTCATAAGCATTTGATTCATGGGGTTGTCTTCTATAAGCAGCAATCGGATTCCTGAGGCTGTTCCTTCTTCCTCTGCGGGCAATACCTGATTAGCGCGCTCAGTGTTATCCAGCTCCACCACTTCGAGGGGCAACTCTACCCAACAGCTTACTCCACCATTTGGACGGCTGGATAGCTCCAATTTTCCTTGCATCAAATCCACGAATGATTTGGCTACAAACAGGCCAAGTCCCAAGCCAGCAAACTCGCGTTTATCGCGGAATGATTTCTTGGTAAACGACTCATACATGGTGCTCATTTTTTCCTCTGATATCCCTGAGCCTGTATCTTCGATATGCATGCTCAGCTGAAAAATCTTGTTTCGCTGAACCCCAGAAATTTGGCAAATTACCTGCCCTTTCTCTGTAAACTTTACGGCATTATCGAGCAGATTTAGTCCAATTTGTATGAGCTTTTCTCTGTCGGCAAATACGCTATCAGGAAGCGAATCCGTTTTCCAATCGAGCTTCAATCCTTTTGCCTCAGCTTTCATTTGGGCAAAGACTTCCATTTCGGCAAGAGCTTCTTTTAAATCAATGTTTTCTGCCTTGATACTTTGTTCCCCCTTTTCGATTTCCGTAAAGTTGAGAATATCCTCAATCAAGCCCAACAATTGCTTGGAAGAACCTAGCATCAGAGCATACTTTTCTTTGAGCTCTTCCTCCTGCTCGGATTGATGCAAGGAGCTTGTAATCCCCATGATAAGGTTCAAAGGGGTTCTCAATTCATGGCTGATATTCGAGATAAACGACGACTTCATCTCATTCATATCCTGCTCTCGCTGCAGTGCCAGCAATTGGCTTGCTTCACTCCTTAAGCGCAGATCACGAATACGGTTCGACATGGATATGGAAAGAAAAATAACTTCCAAGCCAGTGCCGAACTTAGGGCCATTTTGCGAAAAGAAGGAGTTGGGTATAGAGTTAAAATTATGCAGAATAAAGACCACAAACCCCATCACCAAAAAGGCAATTCCCGCCATAAAATAGGGGTCTACTTTTTGTTTATTACGTTTCAGTGTAAGGATAGAAGCAATCAAAAGTAAGAGTACCGAGAGTCCTAAAATATTGGCAATGGGATAGCTAGCAGCCAGCATGCTCGGCGTTGTTATTAGCAACAAAACACTCAATCCTATTAACACAAAAACAGCCTGAAACAATTTATTAATCCGCGGGGCGAAGGAGGCAACACCAAGAAAAACCGACCCATATTTCCCAAGAAAAAACCCAGCAATAAGAGCGGTGAGCAAGACGATTCGATCATTCAACCAACCTCCTCCAGGCAATATATATTGATGAAAAAATCCATCTATACTAAACTGCATCAAGCCAATAAAAACAACATAGAGCGTATAGTATAAAAAGGTACGATCGCGAAGTCCGAAAAAGAAAAACAGGTAAATAATGGTTGCCAAGAGCAAGACTCCATAGAAGATACCATTGAAGATTTGCTCATTATAGGTGCTACTCAAAAATGCATCCATCGAATAGGCATTCAAAGGAAGTACCAGAGATTCTCCATCATTAATCAGGTGAATATAGGCTTGAACCCGTTCTCCTTTTTCAAGGTTAATTTGGAAGATAGACTTGCGATGAGCGAGTCCCTTTTGATCAAAGGGTATATGATCGCCATTGCGCTGAATTTCAACAGAGCCATCTGGATGAATAAGGTATAAGATTACCTCATCGGTAATGGGTCTTGCCGTTTCAATAAACAGGGAATAGGCCGATTCTTTGGCATTAACGAGTTGGAACTTCAACCAAAAATGATCCGTAGTAAAACCAATATCGCTGGTTCCTGCCAAGGGTTGAAAGCTTGGCGGATTATTCTGCACCTCTTCAATGCTTAGAATTTCGTCGCCCACGTTCACGAATTCCGCATAGTAACTCAATGGTCGTGCACCCTCAAAGCTATCATCAATTACATATTGAGCGTGGACAATAAAACTCAATGAAACCGTGAGAGCTGCAATGAAAAAACGAAAAACAGGAACGAATTTGTTCGTCATAGCCCAAACCTCAGCATAAACCATCGAAGATGCAAAAAAGTTTTACATTCGAAGCTATGAGAGAAGCCATCCGTTTTACGTTCATCGTTTTCATCATTATTCTGATGATTACATGCACCTTTTTTTGGCCTAAAATTGGAGCAAGCTTGTTCGTTCTCGTCCTATTTTCTATTGGCATCTACGATATTTTCCAAAAGAAGCATACCATTTTACGGAACTTCCCAGTATTGGGTCATGTGCGTTATCTCTTGGAAATGATTCGTCCGGAATTGCATCAATATTTTGTAGAGTCGAATACCGAGGGCAAGCCTATTGACCGAAATCACCGGACCTATATCTATGCTCGTGCAAAACTGCAGAATGAGATGCATCCTTTTGGAACGGAGCTAAATGTAAATGAGGAAGGTTTTGCTTGGTTGCAACAAAGTATTTACCCCTCTCATTTGCTCAGTGAACATCCACGCACGCTTATTGGAGGCCCAAATTGCTACCAACCCTATTCAGCGAGTCTCTTCAATATTTCAGCCATGAGTTTTGGGGCTTTGAGTAAAAATGCCATTCTCGCATTAAACATGGGTGCTAAGGCAGGCAACTTTTATCATAATACAGGAGAAGGCGGGATATCAAGCTATCATCTGCACGGCGGAGACTTGGTATATGAAGTGGGAACAGGCTATTTTGGATGCAGGACGGTAGATGGGAAATTCTCTCCAGAACGCTTTGAGGAGCAAGCAGCGATTGAAGCGGTTAAGATGATTGAACTCAAAATTTCTCAAGGTGCGAAACCAGGGCATGGAGGGGTATTACCTGCTGCGAAGAACAATGAAGAAATCGCCAAAATTCGTGGCGTTAGTCCCCATACCATGGTTGAATCGCCTCCAGGCCATAGTGCTTTCAACGATGCGAAGGGTTTGCTTGAGTTTATAAAACAAATGCGGGAGTTATCTGGCGGAAAACCTATTGGCTTTAAGCTCTGCATTGGAAGCAAAAAAGAGTTTATAGCTATCTGCGAAGAGATGGTCAAAACCGGCATCAAGCCTGACTTCATCACGGTCGACGGATCCGAAGGCGGCACTGGAGCGGCACCAATTGACTTTAGCAACTATGTAGGCATGCCTTGGGAGAACGCCTTAATTTTTGTGGTCGACACCCTCAACGGTTATGGATTGAAGGAAGATATTCGTGTGATTACCGCTACCAAAATCTTTACGGCTTTTGACATTATCAGAGCATTATGTATTGGAGCCGATGTGTGCAATTCAGCGCGCGGGATGATGATTGCTCTAGGGTGTATCCAAGCATTACGCTGCGAAACGAATAAATGTCCTACGGGTGTTACCACCAACGATCCAAGCCTATTACGAGGCTTAAATGTAGACGATAAATGGCACCGAGTAAAAAATTACCAAGTGCAAACCATGAATGATTTCATTCAGCTTTTTGCTGCTGCGGGATGCACTCGGCTTGAGGACCTCGACAGAAACCTAATCAATAAAAAATTAGACGATAAAATCCTTAGTTATGAAGAGATTTATCCTTCGGTAGAATATGGTTCTTATCTCAAAAAAATGAGCCGTCTCGTTGAATCGATATAAATCAACCAACCCGTGTTTCAAGTAGCATTATGAATTCATTTGGCATTGTATCTTGACGTTTCTGTGGCGATGAATATGCCGTGGAGCAAATCCCTTGTCGATTTTTTGATAGATTCGCAGTATGCGTTTGAGTGAAATCATTCAGTTTCTTGAAAATAGTGCCCCACCAGCCCTTCAAGAGTCGTACGATAATTCAGGTTTAATCGTCGGCAAACAATCGATGGAAATTAGCAAGGCGCTAATTTGCCTTGACAGCACGCCTGAGGTAATTGAAGAAGCCATTGAAAAAGGCGCTAACCTAGTCATTGCCCATCACCCCATTGTTTTTTCTGGACTCAAAAAGTTCAATGGCAAGACCCATATTGAGCGTGCCGTAATGCTGGCTATTAAGCATGATATCGCAATTTATGCCATCCATACCAATCTCGATAATGTACTGGAGAATGGAGTGAACCAAAAAATTGGCGAAAAGCTCGGACTAATCAATACCCGAATTCTTGCCCCTAAAAAAGGACTTCTTCAAAAGCTTGTAACGTATTGTCCGGATGCCCATGCTGAAGAAGTACGGCAAGCACTATTTGCGGCAGGTGCTGGTTCTATTGGCAATTACGATGCCTGCAGTTTTAATATACAAGGACAAGGAAGTTTCCGTGCCAATGAAGGAGCACAGCCTTTTATTGGGGAGATTGGCGAAATGCATTGGGAGCAAGAAACCCGTATAGAAACAATTTTCCCCCGCCATCTTGCTACCAAGGTTTTAAACGCTTTAAAAGCAGCCCATCCCTATGAAGAAGTTGCGTATGAAACTTTTTTTATCGAAAATGAATGGCAGAATGTGGGATCAGGGTTAATAGGTGATTTGCCGGAGGAGCTGTCTGTCGAAGCATTTTTAAATCGACTAAAAGTGAGCATGCAAATTCCTCTTGTTCGCTATACTCAAGCAGCAAAAGAAAAGGTCAAGACCATTGCCCTCTGTGGAGGTTCAGGAAGCTTTTTATTGAGCACTGCCATGGCCTCTGACGCGGATGTATTTCTCACCAGCGACTTTAAATACCACCAATTTTTTGAGAGCGAAGGAGAAATCATGATTGCCGATATTGGGCATTATGAAGGCGAATATTTTACGATTGAATTGTTGGGCAACTTATTAACAGAAAATTTCCGTACTTTTGCAGTCGTTTTTTCCGGTATTAGTACCAACCCCATAAAATACTATTGTTGATGGAAGCAAGCATTGAAGAAAGATTGAAAAACCTGGCCGACCTTCAGGCCATCGACTCCAAAATTGACGAGATTAAATCCATTCGTGGCGAATTGCCGATGGAGGTATCCGATTTGGAGGATGAAATCGCAGGTTTGGAAACTCGTATAGAGAAGTATAGCGAAGAGATGAAAGAGCAGGATTCTTCGATTTCAGCGAATAAAAACAAAATCAAAGAAGCTCAGCAGTTCATCAAAAAATACCAAACTCAGCTCGAGAATGTAAAAAACAACCGTGAATACGATGCCTTGAGCAAAGAAATCGAGATTCAAGGATTGGAAATTCAAGCAGCCGAGAAACGTATTGGAGAATACGGCAAACAAATCGAGCTCAAAAAAGAAACTCTTGACGCGGCGAAAACCGAACTTGATGGCCGTAAAATCGACCTTGAGAACAAGAAAAAAGAATTGAGCACCATTGTTGACGAAACGGAAAAAGAGGAAAGCACTTTGATGACTAAACGCAACAAAGCAGAATCGAAACTCGAAGACCGCTTGAAAAATGCGTATAACCGCATTCGTCAGAATGTAAAAAACGGCATTGCAGTAGCCAACGTCTTGCGTAACTCTTGTTCTGGTTGTTTCGGAAATATTCCTCCTCAGATGCAGGCGGATATCCGTACCCGTAAAAAAATCATCGTTTGCGAGCATTGCGGACGTATCCTCATTGACGGCGGCGAGGAAGCTGTTGCATCATAAGAAGGATTAAAATAAATTATTCTAACCCCAACATGCTGTGCATCGTTGGGGTTTTTTTTATTTTGCATAGAAATGAAACGACTAATCCTTGCCCTACTCTTCCTTTTCCCTCTCTTCTTGCAGGCGGAGGGTCAGGCTTATGTGTTCACACCCAAGCTAGTAGAAGCCTATTATCATATCATGGCATTGCGTTTCGAGAAAGGATTGGCATTGCTTGAAGAAGAAAAAAAAATCAATCCGACATCTCCTGCGCTGGCTTTTGTTTCCGACTACCACTATTTTCTAAAATCCTTCATCAATGAAGATGTCAAGAAATTTGAAGAAGAAATTAGTGACTTCAATGCCCGCCTCAGTTTATTAGAAAAGGGCAACGATCAATCCCCTTACTACTATTATTGCCAAGCTGAGCTCTTGGTACATCAGGCTGCGCTACGTTTTAAGTTTCATGATTATGTGCGTGGAGCGAATAATGTGCGTGATGCGTATAACCTACTTGATAAGAACATCAAAAAATTTCCCAACTTCAAACCTCATTATAAATCAATGGGCATGCTGGAAGTGCTAGTAGGAACAGTGCCACCAAAATTTCAATGGGTAACGAATCTCTTGGGCATGCAAGGCGATATCGATGCCGGCATGTTAAAGATTGAATCCTTTCGTAAGGCGCCTTATATCAACCCAGAAACCGAAATGCTCAAGGAAGAAGCCTTGTTCCTATATAGTTTCTTGCAGCTTCATATCGTCAAAGAAAAAGAGGAGGCTTGGAGAGAAATTGAATTAGCCACACGCGACTATAAAACCAATCTCTTGCATTGTTATGCACGCGCCGTAGTGGGTATGCATTGCAAAAAAAACGACGAAGTAATAATCACTTTAAATAACCGGCCAAGGAGCGCTGAGTACGCGAAATTTTATTTTTTAGAGTATATGCTCGGCACTGCTTATCTCTTTAAGCAAGACACGCTCGCGGCCATCCATCTTAAAACTTTCGTCACCTTTTTTAAAGGCGAAAACTATATCAAAGAAGCCTACCGAAAATTGGCATGGAATAGTCTCTGTAAGGGAGATAACGTCAAATATGGCATCTATATGGGACTGGTTAAACGCTATGGTGCAAACAATGTCGATGAAGATCAACAGGCATTGCGCGAGGCAGTAAGCAATGAAATTCCGGAACCACGTATTCTTAGGTCACGTCTATTATTCGATGGAGGCTATTATGAAAGCGCCCTAACTATTTTGCTACCCTTGCAAAATGAAAACTGGAAAACCAGACATGATGCGGTTGAATATGTTTACCGGCTTGGAAGAATTTACCATGAAAACAAAGAAGAAGGAAAAGCATTAAGCTATTACCTAAAAACCATTAATGACGGAAAGCAAGATCCCTGGTATTTTGCCGCAAATTCTAGCCTAAATATGGGCTATATTTATGAAGCAAGGGGGGAAAAAGCACTTGCCAAACAGTATTACAAACAGGCAATGAACTTCCCTAATGAAGAGTATAAAACCAGCATCAGCCAGAAGGCAAAAGCGGGCTTACAACGACTAAAATAAGTTTTGTATTTGTCTATAATACACTACGTACCAAAGGGAATTGTGAATATCAAATATCCGTAAACGACTCGTTTACTCAAATTATTCGTCAATTTAGCAGAACAATTAAAAATTTATCTCTACGAAAAAGACTTTTTTAGTTATCGTAATGGCCTTTATTGGAACCGCTTCAATGGGCCAAATTAATTCTGGGAGTATCTTCCTAACAGGTATGGGAAGCATCAACACTTCTGGCGGAGAAAGCGAGGTAAAAGGTGGACCAACTCCGGTTATAATGGAACACGACAAAACTTTTTCCGGAACATTTGGAATTGGGGGAGGGTATTTCCTCACTAGCAATATTGCCGTAGGAGCAAACTTTATGCTCTCTGGCTCTAAACTAACACCTGCCGACACTGCGGATGCTGAGAGGAAATCTTCCGGTATGGGAATCGGGGTATTCGCCCGCTATTATGTTCCCATGGGCGACCGTTTTTACTTCTTCGGACATCTTGGCTATGGACTTGGCACTAGTCAATCTACATCCATCAAAAACGGCAACGAAACAGAAGGGCCGAAAACAACGACCAATAGTCTCGGAATCAAGCCTGGATTTGCTTTCTTCCCTAGCGAAAAAATTGCCTTCGACATGACTTGGGGCAATCTTGGCTGGGCCGGAAGTAAGACTGAGAGCACGAACGGTCCGATTACCTCGACAAATACAACTTCAGGAATGGAGATGAGCTTCAACCTTACGACGGTTAGCTTTGGAATCCACTATTTTCTTAGATAGTCGCGATTGAACTATTTTAAAAAGCACTCTTAGGAGTGCTTTTTTTATTCTTTCCAGAGCCAAGGATATAAGACATACCCCAGCACACTGACCATTAGGTAGAACACAAACATCACGGCGAGGTCGTCGTATATCAAAGAAACATTTAAACCATCCACTGCCGTTTTGCTTGCCTTCACCGCAATCAATAAGAGCGGAATAAGCAAAGGAATACTCAATACCGGCATGATAAGATGACCATTCCCCGTTTTGGATGAAATGGCCGAAACCATGGTCAATATGGAGGAGAAAGCAGCACTTCCAAGTACGATTGCCAAAATAAACCAGCCTAGGTGGTCGGCTTGCTGTCCGAGTAAAACACAATACGCTGCCAGCACAATAAGCGCAATGCCGACCATTAAGAGTGAATTATAGAGAATTTTTGAGACGAGCAGACTGGCAGGGTGCACCAATTGATGGAGGTAAAGCATTTTGCCCTTGCTCTCTTGTAAAAAGCTCTTGGCGATGGCACTTACCGCAGAAAAAATAAGGATTACCCAATAGAGTGCATTCCATGCGGGTTTATCCAAATTATGCAGAGAAAGGTATACTACATAGGTCGCAGCGATGGCGTAAAGAAGGATTCCTTGCACCGAAAAACGCTGCCTCCAGTCCTGTTTTAGCTCTTTTATGAACAACCATCGTACTTGAACCCACTTCATGCCACCATTTTTTATTATTTTCGAGCGCCCAATTTTTAGCAAAACTATGTTATATCAACTGGAAAAACTGAACAAGGAGGAAAAAGAGCTGGTACTCAACGCTCCCGCCTACATTACCATTTTAATTGCTGGCGCAGATGACGACATCTCTGAGTCCGAAATAAAGCGTTCTTTGGAGTTGGTTCATATCAAAACCTTCTCTGAGTCAATAGAAATTCGCGATATCTATGAAAAAATTGACGCTAATTTCGATACTCGTCTCAACAACCTAATTGATTCTTTGCCATCTGCTCTAGATGAAAGAGAAAAGGCAGTAATTGAAGCGCTGACCAAACTCAATGCAATCTTCCATAAAATGGATGAGCGCTTGAGCCATAAATACTATTTAAGCCTCTTAAATTTCTCCGCATTTATCGCACGCGCTGCGGGAGGAGTATTTGGAATTGAGCGTGTTTCCTTCCGTGAAGAGAAATTCGTTAAACTTCCTATGATTAATGACCCGAACCCAGTAGCATGAAAAAACTTCTCATAGCCAACCGTGGTGAAATAGCCCTGCGTGTAATGCGCACGGCGAAAGAAATGGGCATCAAGACGGTAGCCGTATACTCGGAGGCCGACCGCCAAGCCAAACACGTTCGATTTGCGGATGAGGCCATATTGCTTGGACCTCCTCCTTCAAACCAATCGTATTTGCTGGGTGATAAGATTCTGGAAATCTGCAAAGAGCTCGGAGTCGATGCTATTCATCCGGGCTATGGATTTTTATCTGAGAATGCTGTTTTCGCTAGAAAAGTAAAAGAAGCAGGAATCACCTTTGTAGGACCAAGTCCGGAAGCCATGGAAGTGATGGGTTCAAAACTGGGTGCCAAAGCAGCGGTGAAGGCCTATGGCGTTCCTATGGTTCCTGGTCTCGACCACGCCATATCGGATATCAATGAGGCAAAACAAGTTGCCCTTGAGGTAGGCTATCCCATCCTTATCAAAGCCTCTGCTGGAGGTGGCGGAAAGGGCATGCGCGTGGTGAATGAACCTACTGAATTCGAAGAACAAATGAAAATGGCCGTTTCCGAAGCTACCGCTTCATTTGGCGACGGAGCCGTATTCATTGAGAAATACGTGGGCTCACCCCGTCATATCGAGATACAAGTACTCGGCGACAATGCCGGGAATATCGTTTACCTCTTTGAGCGTGAATGCTCGATACAGCGCCGCCACCAAAAACTGGTTGAAGAAGCTCCTTCTGCAGTTTTAACTCCAGAATTGCGCAAGCAAATGGGAGAAGCAGCCGTGAATGTGGCGAAAGCGTGTAACTATACTGGAGCAGGAACTGTCGAGTTTTTGGTAGACGAAACCATGCGTTTCTACTTTTTAGAAATGAATACCCGCTTGCAAGTGGAACATCCAGTTACTGAGATGATTACTGGCCTTGACCTCGTACGTGAGCAAATACGCATTGCAGATGGAGAAGAATTAGGCTATACCCAAGAAGATTTGGCCATCAACGGACATGCCATTGAATTGCGCATTTGCGCGGAAGACCCGGCCAATAATTTCCTTCCTGAGGTAGGCAAGCTCGAAACCTATCGCATACCCATGGGAACGGGTGTTCGCGTGGATGATGGATTTGAAGAAGGCATGGATATTCCGATTTACTATGATAATATGATCGCTAAGCTGGTTGTTCATGCTGCAGATAGAGCAACGGCTATTGAACGGATGAAGCGAGCTATTTCTGAATATGAGATAACTGGAATTACCACTACATTGGGTTTTGGCGAATGGGTGATGAATCATCCACAATTTCAAAAAGGAGATTTCGATACCAAGTTCATCGACAAATACTTTACCGCCGACTCCCTAAAATCAGAGGATGAAGGCGAAGCACTGGCCGCCGCACTTGCTGCGACCTTGTTTCATCAAGATAAAAAATCAGTGAGCACAGCAGCTCCTGAAGGAAATACAGAGAGTGACTGGAGGAGAAACCGCACTAAATTGCGCTAAGCTAAGGAGCGACAAAACTCGAATCATTCAAACTCATTAAAAAGGCCTTCAGGGCCTTTTTTTGTTGCGCTGCCACCAAGGAATAATCTTGCTTCTTTAGCGTTGGGTCGGCCAAAGGATTCTTGCGATGATCCCGAAAATAATGGGCAAAGACTTCATCCAAGTCAGCAAATCGACCATCATGCATATAGGGCGCCGTGAAGCCGAGATTTCTCAATGACATGGTTTTAAATTTGCCGATATCATTTGAATCGTTCGTTATGCGGTAACGCCCCCAATAAATCAATTCATTACTTCTATCCACTACGCCAGTATCTATCCCATTGACATGATAGCCCAAATCGGTAAATAGGCCCTCCGTATGACATGCCGCGCAGTATTGGGTATAGATTGCTTGTCCTTCGAGCTCCAAAGGACTGAGCGGCGCCCCATTCTTCTTCTTTTGATCATACTCTGAATTAAAACTCAGTAAAGTTCTTTCATATTGAGCCAAAGTGCGAGCAACACGTTGGGTGGTGATGGTATCACTTCCCCAAACTTCTTTAAACAGTGTCGGGTATTCAGAATCTGCTTGGAGTTTTTTTACCAGTTCTCGCAAGTCCATTCCCATTTCATCGACATGAGTAAGCGGACCAAAAACTTGCGCTTCAATATTCTTGGAGCCTCCATCCCAAAAGAGCCCTTCATACCAAGCTAAATTGAATAATGCAGGCGAATGACGCAAAAGTGCCTTGCCACTTACGCCAACGGTAGTGAGTGCCAGTCCATCGCTAAAAGCTTTGTCTGTATGATGACACGTGGCACAAGAAACCGTATTGGTAGAAGAAAGTTTTGGATCAAAAAACAGGCGTTTACCAAGAGCCACCCCTTTTTCTGTGGCGCGATTATGTTCAGGCTGAGGCACTTCCCCAATGGGGGTAGAAGGAAATAGATAAGGAGTGTCGCCAGCCTCCTGGCTACAACTCCCTAGTAGTAGAATGATTATAATCCAAGTATATCTCATTTCAAAGTCCCAAGTTACAAGCTCCAAGCCCCAAGTTACAAGCTCCAATTACGATAGCTATCGGAACCAAGCTCGTCATCCTGAGCCTCCCGAAGGGCCAATCTCCAAAAGGTATTAGGTTAGGGGTAAATACAGCGGTAAGAGCACAATAAATCGCGCACTAGCGTAAGTTCCAAACTATACCCCATGCCCTCTGCCCTGCGCCCTCTGCCCCATGCCCTCTGCCCCATGCCCCATGCCCTCTGCCCTCTGCCCTCCGCCCTCTGCCCTCTGCCCTCTGCCCTCTGCCCTCTGCCCCATGCCCTCTGCCCTCTGCCCCATGCCCTCTGCCCTCTGCCCTCTGCCCTCTGCCCTCCGCCCTCTGCCCTGTTTTTTGGAATATATTTCTTATTGAACGGAATAAAAAAAGAAGGACTTCTTGAGCACTTCGCCTGAATGATTACTCGCTTGAACCTTAAGTTCTATACGACTTCCTTTCGGTGCCATATTGAGCCAGGTTTCTTTCAAGGTAATTTCTGGAAAATGGGTATGTCCTTCATCATATAAGTATTGCTCGCCTTGTTCACCAAGCAACTCAATCGTATACTCATGCAAACTCAGCGCATCGCTAATAAATACAACAACACTCATATCAGAACCTATTTCAATCTCTGCATTTTCGCTCGGCGATTGTAATTCAATGAGAATGTCGCTGTTTTGTGTCTTTGTTGGAACGCTGGTATTATCTCCCTTCTCGCAGCCTATCCATAAGAATGAGCTGAGCAAGCTAAACAGAATGATTTGTTTCATTAAAATTTAGGATAAAAAGTGATTTGTACTTGAAAACGTTGTTTGATTTGTACGCGCCCGTCGGCCATAGACCCATGGATGGGTAAAAAGTACATTCCAGCAGCTGCCCATTGGTTTTTGCGCCATTGCACGCTTCCTTTCATCTGCCCTATTCCGTAGGTACTGAATGGTAGTTCTTGGCCATGTTGATAGTCGGCAGAAGCATGTTCGTAGGCATAACCTATGGAGGTATACCATTGGTGCATGCTTTTGGTAAAAAAGAGTTTCCCTATTTCTCCATAAACTTGAGAACGATTTCCCCAGTTTAGGTTATTCGGTCCATTTCCATTTAGGCGGTATAAAGCACCGAGGCTGAACATCCAATTCTTAATGGTTGATTGCCCGTGTACACGAAAGAAATGATCAACACTACCAGAGCCTGGAAGCATATAACGGCTGGTTTGTTCGCTAATACTTCCTCCATCAAATTGACCGCTTGGAAGTTTGATATCGTATTCTGCCATGAGGGTCCAGGAATCGAAAACCCCAAGAGAATCACCTGAAAAATAACGAGCAATACCCAATTGCATGTCTCCTAAACCCTGAGTTTGTGTAGTCACCCCCGCATCCTTTTTCTGTACAAACTGGGCAGGTAACTGAAGCACCGCCTGCCATTTTGGGTGAAAACTGTAGCGTGCGCCAAAGGATAAAAGCTGAAATTGCTCTTGGCTGCTTCGTTCCACCCCCTGTTGTCCTTGCAGGATGCTAGGAAGATGTTTCGAAGTAAAATTCAAATAATGGTATCCGAGGCTAAATTGGCTTTGCCGATTGATGGTCCCTGGAAAAAGCGCACCTGATGCACTTGCGCAACCGCAAATATCACAGGCCACTGCTGCTCTTACCGCAAGCACGGAAAGAAGCAATAAGCTTATTTTTTTCATGAAAAGTTTTAAATGTGAAAAGGGTATGAAATCCTATTTTACACACTAAAACTGGGTGGTGGTGTTGCTGGCTCTATAAAGAAAACTGAGCTAAATGGGCAATAAGGTGCATAAACATTCTCTAAAAGCTGAGAAGCAATATGGCCGTTATCGGCATCCTCATTGGGCAAGGAAAAAGGAGTGAGCATCCATTCAAATGTCTGCGTTAATGCCGCATCGTCTTCCGCTTGTTGCTGTAATGATTTTTTCAAGTGGCATTGACCCAGACAGGTATTTACCTCCGCGTCTTTTTGCACGCAAAGTTCCTTGATGATATAGGCCTTATTGAGGGTAAATGACAAGGTTGCCGTGATGCCTCCTAAAGACAATATCAATAATTGAAAGGTGAGAAATATGGCGACTATCTTCTTCACAGGTCAAAGGTAGATATACGTTTCCAATAAACTAAATTCGCGGCATGAATTATACGCTCAGCCAAGTTCGTCAGGGTGGACGCTTTTTATCCGTAGTCGCAGAGTTTGATGTGAAAGGTCGCCAAGAGATGGAGATCCGTATTGCCTCATGGAGACCAGGTCGTTATGAGATTGGCAATTTCGCCAAGAACATTCGTAAGATGGAAGTGTATAGTCAGGATGGAGAAGCGCTCGATTTTCAGAAAACCAATAAAGACAATTGGCTGGTTTCCTGTGCGGGTAAGCTCCGAATTCGTGTTATCTATGAATACTTTGCAGCCACCTTGGATGCCGGCTCTACCTTTTGCAGCAATGAGCTTATCTATATTAATCCACTGAATTGCTTGGTATATGATCCAGCATCTGAAGCGGAGGAATGTGAAATCAACTTAAAAGTTCCTGAGCAATTTCATATCGCAACGAGCATGAACGTAAAGGGCCAACGCCTCATGGCAGCCAATTACGAAGAAATGTCCGACTCCCCGATTCTTGCCTCACCTGATGTGGAGCATCATGAATTCGAGCAAGGAGGCTGTAAGTTTCATGTATGGATCCAAGGACGCCATACCCTCGATGTAGATCGTTTTATGAAGGAAGCGAAAGCCTATACGCAAGAGCAGATCATCGTTTTTGGCGATATGGAGAGCACAGAATACCATTATCTATTTTTCTTCTTGCCTACCCGTTTTCACCATGGCGTGGAACATACTGCTTCAACCGTAATCGTGATGGGCCCGGGCGAAGAATTTAATACCGAAGAGCGACATCATGAGTTCTTGGCCATCAGCTCCCATGAGATGTTCCATTACTGGAATGCGAAACGTATTCGTCCGGTTGAGATGTGGCCCTACGACTATACCAAAGAAAATTACAGCCGCTTGGGGTATGTGTATGAAGGCGTCACGACCTACTACGGCGACTATATGCTCTTGCGTTCTGGGGTATTCAATTTTGATGAATACTTGAATCAGTTTAATACTGATTTGCAGAAGCATTTCGACAATGAGGCACGTTATAATTACTCCGTCGCAGAATCATCCTTTGACACTTGGCTAGACGGCTATACCCCTGGTGTTCCTGGGAGGAAGGTGAGCATCTATACAGAAGGAAGTTTAGCTGCCTTTATGCTCGATTTGGAGATTCGCTATGCTACTGGAAATGAAAAATCGCTGGACACGGTGATGCGAACCTTGTATCAAGACTTCTATAAAAAGGGAAAGGCTTATTCAGAGTCAGGCCTTCAACAACTCATAGAAGAAATAGCAGGCAAGTCGTTTGACTTCTTTTTCCGCGACTTTTATTGGGGCCGAGGCAAGGTGGAAGAGTTCCTTCCTGAAAGCCTTTGGTCGATTGGTTGTGAGATTGAAATTGGCGAATGTGAAAACCTTCATGAAGCACGTTATGGGTTTAAGCTAAGCCGCGGCAGTAAAGTGATTGTTACCTCCATCTTAGAAGACTCCCCAGCTGAGCAGGCAGGATTGAGCTTAAATGATGAGGTATTGCTGATCAATAATACCCCGGCAAGTCAGGGAACGGATTGGAACCAATTGTTCAGCATGGGCAGCACCATGTTTGTATGGAATAGCATTGAAGGCAGTAAAGAGGTTGATTTCCTTCCGAATGGCGAAAGCTATTATCAAAGATATTCCGTGAAGAAAATGGAGAATGCATCCCAAGAGCAGAAAGATTTCTTTGAAATGTGGAGTGGGCATGCGTTTTAGGATTGTGCTTGGCAGCAAGGTTGTAATAAGTACGCGATGAACCGCGCACCTACAGTACCCGAAAGCGTTTTTGCATTTCCATGGCGCGGCCTTCGAATGGCGGGAGGGAATCTTCGATAACCATGGGCATAAATTTCGTTAATACTCCCTCTTGGTAGCGGGCAGGACGCATGGTCTTCATGTCGATGTATTGAAAGTTTGACCACATCAGGCTTTTCAGCTTTTTGTGGGTTTCATCCCAAATGCCAAATTCCACGATATTTTCCATTTCTGTTTGATGGATGATGGCGGAACTAATCCATACCCATTCATTGGATTTAACCGGACGTAAATATTGAATACGGTGTTCTTTGACTACCCATGCAAAACCTGTTTCTTCCATCCATTCCGCAATGCTAAAATCGAGCTTTTCACGCAGATGATCCTCGCGGGCGTGCATGAAATAATCCAAATAGCGGGCATTATTAAGGTGACCAAAAGGATCGCAATCGGCAAAACGTATTTGAACCTTCTTGGTGATAAATCCCGGATGCGACATGGCCTCTAGCTCGATTGAATTTTGCGGATGATTTTGGAAGTAGAATAACCAGCGAGGAAGTCGATGGTCAAGATTTCTCCGCCCCAAGATTTCACTTCATGATAGCCCACAATCTCTTCTGGTTTATAGTCGGCGCCTTTTACGAGCACATCCGGACGAACCTTTTTAATGAGATTCAGTGGAGTTGAGTCGTTGAACAAAACGACTGCATTCACAAACTCCAAGGAAGCCATCACATACATGCGCGAGCTTTCGTCTTGCACCGGGCGGCTAAGCCCCTTGATGGCCTGTACAGAGGAGTCTGAATTCACTGCAACAATCAATTTCGACCCTAATTTGGAAGCTTTGAAAAGGTAATCGATATGGCCCTTATGCATGATATCAAAACAGCCATTGGTAAAAACCACCTTATCATGCTGGTCGCTCCACTTTTCTAGCAGGCTATTGAGCTTTTCATTGGTGGTGATAATCTTCCGAGTGAAATCTTCTTCCATTTTCATTTGGTCAATGCTTTACGTTGCAAAATGATCATTGCTACCAAACTGATTAAGCCAAACACGATAAACATGAGCATTTGCGAGGCATGCGCTATGGTTGCATACGTTAAGCCATCCTCTGGGGCAATGCCATAAAGTGTCAAAGCGATAGGTACAAAATAGTGGAAGGTACCAATCCCCCCAGGCGAGGGTAATACCACCGCTAAGGTACTGGTAACTAAAACGGTCAAGCCTGCTGCTGCTCCCAAACCAGAAGTTTCTGGAATGCAGTAAAAGCAGAAGAAAACCATCAAATAATACATGATCCAAATCACGACACTATGAGTGAAGAATGCCACAGGTCTTTTAATACGCCCCAAACCTTTTATGCCTTCAATAAAACTATCAAAGAGGTCGTTGATACGCTTAAACAAGGCAATATGGTTGAAACGTTTTCTATAAATCACATAGAGAATTCCAAGAATACCCATTGCCCCCAAAAGCACAAAGAGCCAAAGCTTGTTTCCGCCTTCTGCCCCATCCGGACCATTGCTGCTCGTTGTAAAGAACGCTGTGATAATATCATACTGAAGGACCAATGCCAAGAGGATGACTAAGAACATAAATATCAGGTCCATCACGCGCTCAGCCACCACCGAACCTATAACCGCACCAATCGGCATTTTTTCTGTTTTACTAAGCATGGCTGCGCGCGTTAGCTCGCCCCCACGAGGAATCACGAAATTCACGAGATAACTGACCATGACACCGTGAAAACTGGAAGATAAACGGGGCTTATACCCTAAAGGCTCCACAATTATTAACCAACGTGCTGCACGGCTATAATTGCTTATCATTCCGGCAACGATGGCGAGGCCAACCCATTTCAGGTCTGCATTTTTTACGTCGCCCCAAAGTTTTACTAAATCAATCTTACCAAAAGCCAAGTAAATAAAACCTGCTCCGATGAGAGCGAAAATGAGATAGCGTAGAACCTTTTTCATCGACTTTGTTTAGTGAACTCGGTTATTTTCATCCGGAAAGGCCATTGATGGCTTGAAGGTTTTGGCCTCTTCAAAATCCATATGCGCATACGCAATGATGATGATGATATCGCCTAAGGCAGTGAGTCGTGCAGCAGGACCATTCAGGCAGATTTCTCCGCTTCCTTTAAGTCCTTTGATAACATAAGTTTCGAAACGCTGTCCATTGTTAATATTAACAATCTGAACTTTCTCGTTCTCGATAATATTCGCAGCATTCATCAACGCTTCGTCGATGGTGATACTGCCTACATAATGAAGTTCCGTTTGGGTAACTTTAACCCGATGGATCTTTGATTTGACTACTTCAATAACCATAAATGCGCGGCAAAGGTAAGCATATTCGGATGAAGCAAAACACCTGCCACTTAGGCGCCTATACCCAACACCAAAAGGTCACGCGAGGTGACCTTGGTACAAATGCCAGAATTTGATTGAACTTAGTGCAGATTAGCGATGCTTTCCTTCAAGCATGTTACCCTGAGACAGCCTTCAATAGAGGGATAGGTGACGACCGTTTGTAAAATACAATCTTCCATAATTTCATATCCAATAGTCACATAACTACCCGCAGGAAGCTCATTGATACGCTGCTGAAAATCGCCTTGAACCGCGTAGACCACATTGTTCACCATCAAATAATGCTCCGTGCTTGGATCGCCATTTGGGGTATAGGTTACCGCCACTACTTGGGCCTCTTGGCTACATGTATTCGGGCAGTTCCTAGAATGAGCAATTTTAACACATCCAAGGTCCCCAATTTTTTTAGGGGCAGCCCAGATTGCACTTGTTTTCGCACTTTTACCGTCATCATAGTCTTCCACGGCACATAGTCCAAATTGCACATAGGCTCCCACATCATACTTTGTAAAATTGCCCGTACGATCTTTGCGAATATGATAGAATACGCCATCATCGCCTTGAATTCCGATTGTGCCAGCCAATTCTGGCGGAACAATACATCCAAAGGGTTCTCCAGCAATAAATCCAAGTTTATCGCAAGGGGTATTTTTACAAGGTTCACAAGCGTCTTTCTGACAACTTTGAACCAGACTCATGGTGCCGAGACATAGCATCAGCAACCAGGTAATTGATTTCATTTTACTTTTCATGGTATTTAGAATTTATTTATAGATGATTAATAAGGCATTTGCCATTGAAGTTTGAGTCCGTGTCCGTTGCTTCCCATCCTTCCACTTGGAGGGGTATGGGATGCAGACCAAGGACTAAATTGATAGATAAGGGCGATTTGACTATGTTTCATTCTGAGCATATAGCCCAAACCAAACTGCGGGCTAATATGATGTCTCGGAGTGAATTGATTATTTATGGTCATGGGTTGCAAATCTTCTGGATTGATCCAATCGCCTGAACTCTTAATCGTATAGCTGTACTTTGCGCCAATCTCGGCTAGAGGCCCGCTACCATAGCGCAGCTTATAACGCAGCAAAATGGGAACACTTAACTGCTGTGTGGCTACCTTGATATCATAGCGGTAGTTATTGGCTTGTAAGCCTTGATTTCCAACCCAAGATGGGTTAGCGTTTCCAAATGGGTCATAGTCATAGTCATATTTTGTGTAATCAAAAGTTCCTTGAACTTGGCTTTGCTCAAACTGAATCCCGCCAAGCAAAGTAAAATGCCCATTTAAAGAAAACTCAGCACCCAAGCCAAAACTTAAACGCCGTTCATTCAGCTTACTTTTATTGATAATTAATCCATAATTGGGCTCCGCAATTTCTCCATTCTTGCTTTTGAAGTGCATTTCTCCGCCGCTAGCTAAGGCTTGCATATAGAACCCCCGAAACCAAGCACCGCCAATTCTTCGATCAGTCGTAAAATCCATCATGTTACCTTGAAACGGTTTTAGCGCGAGAGCATCAATCATAAAGCCCAACTTAACTATGCGAATAGTGCCGACTGGTATTGTTTCCGAGCCTGTTCTCACGCTGGCTGAATCTGGACCAAGGAGAGACTCTGTATAGGAGGAATTTGAATGTGAAGGATTTGTGTATGAAGAGTTTGTGTATGAAGAATTTGAGTATGAAGGCGTTTTCAGTGTTGAAACAGAGCTTGGCACTTGCTCCCTTGGTTTTGCTATCGTTTGCTTATCTAAATTCGAGTATTCCGTATTATCCGCCCTATTTGCTAAGGAATGCTTCGGTTGTTCAAACGATTCTACGGGCTCTTTTTCGCTCAAGGCTCCAGGCTCCATACGCGACTCTTGTCGCATATAATAGCCGAAGCCTGCTCCAGCAAGCAAAAAGATTACAGCGGCAAAAGGCCATAGAAAACCAACGCGTTTCTTTTTCTTCTTAGCTTGGTGTAAAGCTTGCCATCCCCCCACAGGAATGGGCGAATCATGGTCTTGCAAGCTATCTTGCAACCAGGTATCAAATCCATCCTTTTTCATTGCTTCCATAATTTTTTAAGTAAACGACGGGCTTTAAACAACTGAGTCCTAGAACTCACAGGATTAATTCCAAGCTCCTTTGCAATCTCATCATGACTCATTCCCTCAAATACATAAAGGTTGAGCACCATTCGGTAGCCAGTGGGTAGCTCTTGAATCAAGGCAATCAAGGTCTCTGGGTCTGCCTCTTCTTCTTGCCATTCTTCATCCGGAAAATCCGGAAACTCATCTGTGAGCTCCTCCCATTGGGTCTTTGATTTCAGCGTATTGATAGCATTATTGATCACTACCCGCTTCACCCAAATACCTAAAGCACTGTTTCCTTTATAGGTCCCAATTTTTTCGAATACCCGTAAAAAGCCATCATGCAATAAGTCGAGCGCTTCTTCTTTTCCGGAAGCATACCGGCGACAAACACTCAGAATTTTTGACGCATAAGCACGGTAAAGTGTATCCATAGCCAAACTATCCCCACGAGCCACTTCTTTTGCAAGCAGTATATCGTCGTTTATAGAATTGTCATTCTGAAGCATGTATGTCAATTGCTTATTCATAGCATTCACCCTACTAGACAAGGAAGACGCTTTATGTTGCCTATTCGTTGGCTTTATTTTTTAGAGTCCTAAACTTTACCGCAGGGCACAGAGCGCAGAGCCAAATTCCAAGCGCCCTAACCTGAGCCCTGCGCTCTGAACCCTGAGCCCCTTCAGTATCTTTGGAATTACTCATTGTACGTCGTACTTTTGCAGAACTTTTAAAACATTCTCCTCAAAAACAAAAACATGAAAGTAGGAATTAACGGTTTTGGCCGTATTGGCCGTTTGGTTTTTAGAGCAGCAATCAACAACCCACAAGTTGAGATTGTAGGGATTAACGACCTTATTGATGTAGACTATATGGCCTACATGCTCAAGTATGATTCTACACACGGACGTTTCGACGGCACCGTTGATGTAAAAGACGGTATGCTAGTGGTAAACGGAAAAAGCATCCGTGTGACGGCAGAAAGAGACCCTGCAAACTTGCGCTGGAATGAAATCGGTGCTGAGTATGTGGTGGAATCTACCGGACTATTCCTTACCCAAGAAACTGCTCAAAAACATATTGAGGCAGGCGCGAAAAAAGTAATCATGTCGGCTCCAGCGAAAGATGATACCCCAACTTTTGTTATGGGCGTAAATCAGGAAAAATTGACTGCTGATATGCATATCGTATCCAATGCATCTTGTACCACCAACTGTTTGGCTCCTATCGCGAAAGTATTGAACGATAACTTCGGAATCTCTGAAGGCTTAATGACTACCGTACACGCCGTAACAGCAACACAAAAAACAGTTGACGGACCTTCAGCGAAAGATTGGAGAGGCGGACGTGGTGCGTATCAAAACATCATTCCATCTTCTACTGGAGCTGCAAGAGCCGTAGGTTTGGTAATTCCTGAATTGAAAGGAAAATTGACAGGAATGTCTTTCCGCGTTCCTACACCAAACGTTTCTGTGGTTGACTTGACTTGTCGCCTAGAAAAAGGGGCTTCTTATGATACCATTAAAGCAGCCATGAAAACTGCTTCTGAAACAACCATGAAAGGCATTTTGGGTTATACCGAAGACCAAGTTGTTTCAACTGATTTCTTAGGTGACCCACGCACTTCTATCTTCGATGCAAATGCTGGTATCTCTTTGAACGACAATTTCGTAAAAGTTGTTTCTTGGTATGATAACGAGTGGGGCTACTCCAATAAACTCATTGACTTGATGGTGCACATGAGCACAATCTAAAAAAAGAAACCTTTATAGATTTAAAGACCCCGTTCAAGTATTGAGCGGGGTTTCTTTTTTAAGTTCCAAGAAGGATAAGTTCCAATTCAGTCGTTACCTTTCCATCATACTAACCTAAACAGCTTGAATCTATACCCACCATGCTCAACAAGCAAATAAACATCTTCCCCAACCCCACCCAAGACATGCTCTTTCTTCATACAGAAGAAGGAAACATCGAATTGATTGAAATCTATGATATGAGTGGGAAACTAGTGCTTTCAAAAGAATCAGACATGCCACTTTCCGATATGCAAATCAGTCTTATCAGCTTGCCCCCAGAAATTTATACGGTGCAGGTAAGCATTGATGGACAGCAGGTGAATAGGCTAATTACAAAGCAGTAGGGGTCGGCGTAATTAAATCACAATTCGCAAATCATAAATCATAAATCATCCACCTCTGCAAATCTTCACTTTGTTGCGATTTGCTGCGGCGGACACAGTAAATTAGCGCGGTGAAATCCCGCTTCGCTAGGCCCATTTGGGTTTTGTCGTTTATTAGTCTGTTTACGGATATCGCTTCAGAGATGTTGTATCCAGTGATGCCCATCTATTTGGAGAGCATTGGCTTTTCCATTGTCTTGATAGGCGTTCTAGAAGGAGTGGCGGAATCTATTTCTGGATTGAGCAAAGGGTATTTTGGGCGCTGGTCGGATGAGATGGGCAAAAGGGTTCCTTTTATTCGCTCAGGCTATGCGATGTCAGCCATATCCCGGCCGATATTGGCCATGTTCACCTTTCCGCTTTGGGTGTTTTTTGCACGAACCATGGATCGCTTTGGCAAGGGCTTGCGCACTGGAGCGAGGGATGCCATGCTATCTGACCTAAGTGAAGGACATAATCGCGCGGCAGTTTTTGGGTTCCATCGCGGTATGGATACCATGGGAGCGGTTATAGGTCCAGGACTCGCTTTGCTTTTTCTGCATTATTTACCAGGACAGTACCGACAGCTCTTTCTATGGGCCATCATACCTGGAATTATTGCCGTTTCCTTGACCTATTTGCTTAAAGATAAAATCAAAAAAACAAGGCCCCGACAACGCACTCCGCTAAGTGCGGCTTTTAGCTATTGGAAAACAAGCTCCCCAGCATACAAAAAACTCACTGGCGCCATGCTCTTTTTCGCCTTATTCAATAGCTCTGATGTATTTTTATTATTGAAACTCAAAGACGCAGGCTGGGGCGACACGGCCGTTATCGGCATGTTTATGTTCTATAATGTGTTCTATGCCATAGCTGCCTACCCCATGGGTATGTTGGCCGACCGCATTAGCCTCAAAAAAGTTTATTTATTCGGACTGATACTCTTTGCCGCGGTATATGCGGGAATGAGCCTCGGAAATTCGGATGCCCTCTTTATCAGCCTCTTTGCGATTTATGGATTATACAGCGCCGCCACCCAAGGAATTGGCAAGGCATGGATTAGCAGCATCGCCAAAAAAGAAGATACAGCTTCCGCCATTGGCACTTTAGCAGGCTTTGAAAGTATTGCCGCATTTTTAGCAAGCACCGTTGCCGGATTGGTTTGGTACCAGTTTGGGGCCACCTACGCTTTGGGGCTATCAGGATTTGTGGCCCTTGGAGTGGTGTTTTATATCTATAAAGTTATAAAATAACATGTATATCCGTCAACTTACCACCCGTTCTAATTCCGATAGTTATCGGAACCAAGCTCCAAATTCCAAATAGCCAAGCGCCCTGTGCTCTGCGCCCTGTGCCCTGAGCTCTGCACCCTGAGCCTAAACCAGCAGGCATGAAAGAGGAACTGCAGATTTGTTGCTCTCCACCTTGCCCCGTATCTTTACCGTGCCGAAGGGATTGCTCCTGCATCTTTCACATGAAAAAACGCTTATACGAAATCATTTTTGAAGCCGATACCCCTGCGGGAAAATTATTCGACCTGACCTTACTTGCCGCAATTTTGGTGAGCATATTAGTAGTGATTCTTGATAGCGTGGCACATTTTCATAAAAAGTTCGCTACGCTATTTTTTGTCCTCGAATGGACCGTAACAGTCCTTTTTAGCATCGAATACATCGCTCGAATATGGGTAGTAAACAAACCTTGGAAATACATTTTCAGCGTCTATGGATTGATTGATTTGTTTTCCCTGCTCCCCTCCTTTATTGGGCTATTTATAGGCGCCAGAGGATCCAGTTTGATGGTTATTCGAATGCTTCGCTTTCTTCGTATTTTCCGTGTACTGAAGCTCAGTCATTATAGCAGAGCTGGCCGCATGATTGTAGAAGCCATTGCTAACAGCAAAGAGAAACTTTTTGTATTCATTTTGTTTGTGGTGAGTTTGGCCACGATTATCGGTACCATGATGTACATTATAGAAGGAGAAGCTAGCGGTTTTAACGATATTCCAACGAGTATTTATTGGGCAATAGTTACCCTCACAACGGTAGGATATGGCGATATTTCTCCCCAAACGGGAATCGGTCAATTTTTATCCAGCATAGTTATGTTATTGGGCTATGCCATTATTGCCGTGCCTACTGGTATTGTTACCGCGAGTTTGCTCAAGGAAAAACATAGACAAAACACCCAAGTATGCAGGAAGTGTCTTTTAGATCAGCACGAAGATGACGCGCACTACTGCAAGCGCTGTGGGGAGCTATTATAGCGGGGGGAGGGTTCCGCCGTCGCTGACCGTGTGCACCGCAGCCTTAGCGTAGGTGTAAAAAGCTAGCGCCTCCGCTGTAGCTTTAGCGCAAGCGGATGGCGGACGGGGAAGGGCGAGAGAGTAGGGAGGGCAGTGAACGAGCATCGGTATCTATTTAAATAACATGACTATCCGTTTAAATGTCGCTATTCTAGATTGCCCACAACGAAAGTAAAGCCAAGTTTTGCCAATTTTACGAAGATTTGACAAAAAATAATTTTGTGAAGAAGGGAAAAATACTACTTTTGCACTCCTCATCGGAATAGTGCATACCCTTACACTGGTTGAAAGGTAATGCAAAGGACCAAAAAAGGTGCGGTAGCTCAGTTGGTAGAGCAAAGGACTGAAAATCCTTGTGTCGCCGGTTCGATCCCGGCCCACACCACAGAAAAAGAAAGCGGCTTATTAGCCGCTTTTTTTGTTTTCAGAAAATCGGGTTGAAAATTGAGACTTGCACAAGGCCTCAAATTAAGCGCTATCTTATCCTTTCCCTTAACCTTATCCTTTGCTTCACCCTTTTTTGAGTTCCCCTCAAAATTCCGCATATTTGGTACTTTAAATTTAGGGATATGATTGCACAAGGAATATTCGCAGCCGTGCTTATTGCGGCCATCTACCTCTTTAGTAGGAATGTAGGGAAAATAAGAAGGAATATTCTGCTCGGACAGGATCTCGATATGAGCGACCGCAAGCCAGAACGAATCAAAACAATGCTGCGTGTGGCCTTCGGTCAGTCGAAAATGGGAACCCGACCAGTACCGGCATTTTTTCATCTATTGATTTATGTGGGGTTCGTGCTTATTAACCTCGAAGTCATGGAAATCATGATCGATGGAATCGCAGGAACTCATCGCATTTTGCAAGGACCACTTGGCAACCTTTATCCCATCATGCTTGGCTTTTTTGAGATCCTCGCGGCATTGGTTCTTATCGCCTGCCTCGTTTTCTTATACCGCCGTCATATTCAAAAACTTTTCCGCCTAAACATGCCTGAAATGAAAGGCTGGGCGACCAAAGATGCGACCTATATCCTCATCATCGAAATTGTATTAATGGCTGCTCTGTTAGTAATGAACGCAACAGACCGTTCCTTCCAGTTATCAACGGGTGGCTCCATGCCAATCAGCTCCTTCCTTGCTCCGCTTTTTGAAAATATCGGAGATCATACCTTACATATCATTGAAAGAAGTGCCTGGTGGTTCCATATTATCGGCATCTTAGCCTTTTTAAACTACCTCCCCTTTTCCAAGCATTTCCATATCATCCTTGCCTTTCCAAGTACCTATTATTCGCGTTTGGAACCAAAAGGCTCTTTCACCAATATGGCGTCCGTTACCACCGAAGTACAATTAATGATGGACCCTTCCGCACCCACCCCTGAAGGCTACGAACCTCCAACAAGTTTTGGCGCAAAAGACGTGCAAGACCTTAGCTGGAAGAATTTGATGGAAGCGTATTCCTGCACCGAATGTGGGCGCTGTACTTCTGAATGTCCGGCTAGCCAAACGGGCAAGCTACTCTCTCCAAGAAAAATCATGATGGATACTCGTGACCGCCTGGAAGAGGTCGGCAAGAACATCGATGCCAATAAGGGGGAATTTGTGGAGGATGGGAAAAGCCTTCATAGCTATATCAGCAAGGAAGAACTATGGGCCTGTACCACCTGTAATGCCTGTGCAGAAGCTTGTCCGATCAATATCAACCCGATGGAAATTATCTTCCAAATGCGTCAATTCTTGGTAATGGAACAAGCCGACGCTCCAGGTGAGTTAAACAATATGTTTAGCAACTTGGAGAACAATGGTGCTCCTTGGCAATTCTCTCCTGCCGACCGTGCCAACTGGACCCAAGAAGGATGAGTTTGAGACTCCTTGTTTTCATGCTTATAGGGGCCTGTGCGCTGAACCAAGGGCTTCGTGGAAATACAATAGACAGCTTACAAAGAAGGTTGGCGCTAGCTAAAAAGGGAGAGACATCGGCACTCTATAATGAACTCTCTTTTGCCTACCGAGGACAACATCCAGATAGCAGCATGTTTTTTGGCAAACTTGCCCGAGTAGCAAGCCGAAACACCAAAAAACAAAAGGCTTACCTAGAAGCCCTAGAAAACATTGTCATTGCCTATTATATTCTCGGCCAATACGATTCATCCCTCGCCTATGTGCAAGAATTTATTGAAAGCAAACCTACAGACTGGGAAAGCAAATCAATCATACTCAACCTAAAAGGACTCTGCCTTTTGAGAAAAGGAGAAAACCGGGGAGCAATGGACGCCTTCTATGCCAGTTTACGTGAAGCAGATAAGGGAAATTCCGTGCTCTTTAAGGTTAAGCCTTTGACCAATATTGGTTTGGTATACATGGAGCTAAATCAAAACCGTGAAGCCATCGAGCAATTTCAAAAGGTATTGATCTTGCTTAACGAAGAAGATAATATAGGAGTTCGCAACGTGGTACTCGCCGACCTCGCAGCCTGTTATGGGGCCATTGATGCGTTGGATTCAGCCCGTTACTATGCAGAAATTTCCTTCCAGCTAGCCTTGCAAATAGAAAACCCGAGCTCTGCTGCCAATGCGCTGAATATTCTTAGCACCTATTATCAGCACATGAATGACTTGGATAGTGCTGCCTTGATGCTCGTAATGGCCAAGCCATTTCGTGAAATGCAGGCCGAACCTTATATGCTCATTGCCGATGAAATCAACCTGGCTCAGATTTACTTAAAACAAGGAAAATACACGAAAGCAAAAGGCATTGCCCAACATGCTCAAAAGCTTGCTGATAGGATGAAAATACGAAGCAAATTTCGGAATCTCTTGCTTCTGATGGCACAAATAGCTGAAGCCGAGGAGAACTGGAAAGAGGCAAGCTTCTATTATGCACGGTGGGGGGAGGAAAAAGACAGCATCTTTCAAGAAGCCAATAGTGAAGCCCTCGCAGAACTTCAAGTTCGCTATAGTGTTGCACAACAAGAAAAGACAAACCTGGAACTAAAAACCCAGCAGCAAGGAGAAATTCGAAAGAGCGAACAAAAAAGCCTCATAATCTTGCTAATTCTAGCTGTATTTGCCGGCATCATTGGCGTGGGTGTTCTTCTTCTAAAACGTAAACAAGAGCGTGACCGTATTCAAAGTGAACGTCGCGAAAAAGAGCATAACGAAGGTTTATTCAAGGCATGGATAGAAGGAGAAAGCAAAGAAAGAACACGTTTGGCCAAAGAACTACATGATGGCTTGGGCCAGCTGCTCGTTACGGCTAAAATGAGCCTCGATCAGAATGATGAGCCCGATGATTCCGTGATCCATTCCAAGCAATTACTGGGCGACTCTATCGACGAATTGCGCCATATTTCTCATGACCTCATGCCCGTATCCTTAATGCGATTGGGTATTATTCCAGCGCTTCGAGATATTCAGAGGCAAATTGAAAAGGCCAGCGATATCGCCTGTTTCTGGGAGCTTCCCGAAACACTCGAATTAGAAGCACAGCAAGCACATACACTCTACCGCGTTACGCAAGAATGCATTAATAATAGCCTAAAACATGCTCAGGCCAAAGAATTACACCTCCAGCTCAGGAGCAATGAATCTGGAATTCATATTCGCATATGGGACGATGGAAAAGGATTTGACCCTGCGCTTATTTATCAAAGTAAAGGACTCGGCTGGAACTCCATTCTGCTTCGAATTAAACTGTATGATGGGTCTTTTGACCTAGAAAGTAAGCCAGGTAATGGGACCAATATTTTCATCCAATTGCCATTCAGAAGTTCAAAATAAACAGCCATAACCCATTCCCTTCCATTACTATTAAAAATAGTAGATATACGTACCAAACTATCGTGATTTTTATACCTAGCGTTTACCAATCCCACTATTTTGGTATACATTGGTATAATATAAACCAGGCCCTATGGTAGTTGAAGCCAATTTTAAAGAATGTGAACCAGCCAGAATTTTAGTAGTAGACGATCATCAGGTACTAATCGATGGATTAAAATCACTGCTAAAAAAAGATGCCATGGTCCACTTTGCATTTGAAGCAAATAGCGGAGAAGAAGCATTGCACATTATTAAAAATCATCATGATGAGATTGACCTGATCATGACTGACATCTCTATGAAAGGCATATCTGGGCTAGAGCTTACACGTGAAGTGAAGCAAAAATATCCTGAAATAAAGATTCTCGTGCTTAGCATGTATAATGAGCCTGAGGTAGTAGATGCCATCCTATCGTCGGAGGCGGAAGGGTATATTCTTAAAAATTCAGGAAAAGCCGAACTTCAAGATGCCATTCGGAAAATATGCCAAGGCAGCAGTTATTATAGCACAGAAGTAATCTCGAGCTATATGCGCCATCGCAATGGAGAAGGTAAAAAACATAAAAAAGACATTCGCGATATCCTCACCACCCGTGAAGTGCAAATTGTTCAGCTAATCTGCGAAGAGCTCACCACGGCAGAAATTGCAGAGCGTTTGTTTATCAGCCCAAGAACCGTTGACACCCACCGCAAGCATATTCTGGAGAAAACCGACAGCAAATCGGTGGTAAGCTTAATTAAGCTGGCCTATGAATATGAACTCATCGCCACTTCAGCCTAATTCCGTAATTTTTACGGGCTCGCCCTACGTACCATCAGGTATAGTAAAATCCCCTTTTATAGTGATGTACTGATTTACAGTACATTTTAGCTTTGTTCATAGGAAATAACCGACCTATGAAAAAACTAAATCTCTTGCTATTTGCTTTTCTGCTGAGTAGCGCCATGGCCTTCTCTCAGAATGGAGACGCCTATTTTCAAAAAGACGAGTACCAAAATGCCATTCGAGCATACCGTTCCGAATCACAAAAAGATCCGAGTGTCTACTTTAATATGGCTCGGGCCTATTTCGCTATCCAAGATTTTGATGCAGCGATAATGGCCTTAGAAAACTGGAAACGTCTGGACCCAAAATGCGATCAAGAAAAAGCGAATAAATGGCTCGCACTTTTGCGCAGGGACGACCAACCCGCAAAAATTGAAAACATGGGCAGCAATATTAATACTAGTGAAAGCGAGTATGTTCCCCGTGTTTCAGCAGATGGAAAAACTTTATATTTCCTCTCCGATGACCGCGATGGCGGTGTTGGAGGCGAAGATATCTGGTATTGCCAACGCCAAACAGATGGCTCTTGGGGTGCCCCTCAGAATTTCAAATCAATGAACACTTCTTCCAATGAAGGAATCCTAGCCATTTCTCCCGACGGTAACGTAGCCATCGTTTTTGGTAACTATAATGGTTCTTTTGGAGGGGGTGACCTTTTCTATTCTGTAAAAACGGAGAATGGCTGGAGCTACCCGTGTAACTTAGGAGGTACCATCAATACCAAAAACTGGGAATCCCTCGCTGCTTTGGGACCCGACGGGAAAACACTCATCTATTCCACAGAAAGAGATGGTGGTAAAGGAAATTCGGATCTTTGGGTAACCCAACTAACCGAAAAGGGATGGACGGCACCAAAAAACATGGGAGCATCCATTAATACCGGTGAATACGAAAAATGGCCCTTCATTGCCGCAGATGGGAAAACCCTCTATTTCAGCTCCGATGGTCATTTTGGCTTTGGAGGATCAGACCTATTTATGGTGAAACGTCTCGATGATAGCTGGACGAATTGGTCGGAGCCAATAAACCTTGGCCGCTATGTGAACTCGCTCAAAAACGACAAAGACTTCTCCGTTTCTGGATCCGGTATCAATGGATTTATTACCCGTTCTGGCATGGCTGACGGTTATGGGTCGAATGATATTTATCAATTCTATGTACCGGTGCAATTTCGTCCGGAGCAAGTATTCAATGTATTTGGACGTGTGAACGATGAAAACGATGAAAATGCGCATGTGAACATCCGCTATTATGATTTAGCCACCAATGAAGAAGTAAATAAAACGGCAACAGACGCGAGCAATGGCATGTATACCGTTGCCCTGCAAAAAGGCAAAAAATACCAGGTAGTGATTGATATGAAGGGTTATCTCTACTACTCTTCCATCCTCGACCTCAGCGACCCAAATTTGCTTAGAAATAGAGAGCCTTTCCACCAAAAACTGAAAAGCAAACAGGACGAAATCGACCGTATTCAAAAAGTACTGGACGAGCAAAATGCCAAACTCAAACAAGCCTTGCAATCGGGTTCAGAAGATATAAATGCACTGTTTGAACAGATAGAAGCGAATATGAAACGCTACCGTGCGGCGCTAGACGATTTAGAGAAAGTGATGGCGGAAGCGAAGTATGAATGGCTGGAATCAGAAGGACAAAATTTAAACCTTCGTCAAGACTATACCGTGCAATCTGCAAAAATTGGGGCCAAGTTTGAGCTGAAAAACATCTTCTTCGATTTCGGAAAAGCTACGCTGCGGAAAGAATCTGAAACCGAACTTGATAAATTGTATGAAATCCTTGCCAAATCGGAGATTGAAATCGAGTTAGGTGGACATAGCGACAGTATTGGTTCTGAAGAAGCCAATCAAAAGCTCTCTCAAGAACGCGTAAATAGCGTTAAATCCTATCTAGTAAACAAAGGCATCAATACAGGACGTATGACGGCCGTTGGTTACGGAGAGACCCAGCCAGTTGCCAGCAACTCCACAGAAGAAGGCCGAGGATTAAACCGCCGTGTGGAGGTAAAAATCCTGCGCCTCCAAGCAGAACGTGAAGGAGGAGAAGTGGTTGTGGATGATCCGAGCAAGAAGAAAAAAGAACCGAAGAAAGAAGCACCTGTTGAAGTAGCTGAAAAAGGCAACATGCTCGACTTGCTTCAAAAAGCTGCGAAAAATGGCGGACTTCCATCTGGTAGCGATTGCAATAAAGTAGTGGAATACAATACCAAATACCTTCCTCAGCAAAACGATGACAAGAAAAAGAAGAAGAAAAAAACCACCGGTACCGGCTATATGTATAGCTATGGAGATGCCGACAAAGACAATTTCATTCTCAAAACCTTCAATCTAAGCATCGTGAACTGGGGCTATCAACCTTTAGGAAAAAATTCCTTAGGCGCGGAGGCATCCTTTGTATCAAAAAGCCTGAAGGAAAATCGCTTTCAATACTATTTCTCGAATCCTGACTCAGTAAAATTTGGAGTTGGTTATAATTTCCTCAGCAACCGTCAGATAAAGTCATCACCCATCCTTTTGTGCTGGGGTTATGAAATGAAACTGATGTTTGGCAAGTCTCCAAACCTAACTGAGGATCGCTTTTTTGGCCATTTATCCATACCACTTGGAATCCGATATTTGATTGACATGAATGGGATAATAATAGCTCCAGAGGCATTCTATAATGTGAATGTATGGACCTCTCGCACCAAAAGAAGCGATGGTGCTTTTGAAGATGGTGCCCAATACCTCCGTTTTGGGGTGAACTCACGTTGGAAGTTTGTTCATGCCGGAGTGAATTATAACCTCGGACCAACCGTACAATTTCTTGGCTTTAGAGCCGGAGTATCCTTTTAATTGATGGCATCATGAATGGAGAATACATCCGTAAAACAGCACTCACAAAAAGAGAACATGAAATTCTCGGATTGATAACGCAGGAATATACTTCCACACAAATGGCCAAACTTTTGGGTATAAGTGTTAGAACGGTGGAGACACACCGTAAAAATCTACTGATAAAAACACAATCAAATTCGGTGGTCGGACTACTCAAGTACGCTATCAGAGAAGGTTGGGTTCCAGGATATTATGTAGCAAATAAAAACTAATCGCATTTTCTTCCCCAAACAATTAAACCGGCCTAGTGTCGGTTTTTTTGTTAAATGCGGGTCAAAGGCTAATTTGCAGACGTATAACACAACGCATATGAGCATTCACGTACCAACAATGGCCGAAATGACGGCAAATGGCGAAAAGCCGGAAGTCCTATTTTGGGTAGGTTGTGCGGGTAGTTTTGATGAGCGTGCGCAAAAGATTACGCGTGCCTTTGTAAAACTTCTCAACGCAGCAAATGTAAAATTTGCCATTTTAGGTACGGAAGAAAGCTGTACAGGTGACCCTGCCAAACGTGCGGGGAATGAATTTCTCTTCCAGATGCAGGCCATGGCCAATATTGCCACACTAAATATGTACGAGGTAAGCAAGATTGTAACGGCTTGTCCGCATTGCTTCAATACCCTCAAAAATGAATACCCTGAATTAGGGGGCAAATACGAAGTAATCCATCATACCCAATTTCTTAACCAACTTTTAAACGACGGACGCTTGTCAATTGAAGGCGGAGCATTTAAAGGCAAGAAAATCACCTACCATGACTCTTGCTATTTGGGCAGAGCAAATGGGGTTTATGAAGCTCCTCGTGAACTCATCCAAAAGCTGGATGCCGAGCTCGTAGAAATGAAACGCTGCAAAAGCAACGGACTTTGCTGCGGTGCTGGTGGAGCTCAAATGTTCAAGGAAGCTGAAAAGGGAACGAAAGAAATCAATATTGAGCGTACAGAAGAAGCGCTAGAAACAGGAGCCAATATCGTGGCCGCTGCTTGTCCGTTTTGCATGACCATGATGACGGATGGCGTGAAAAACCAAGAAAAAGAAGATTCTGTTCAAGTACTCGACATCGCCGAACTGATTGCTCAAGCCAAAGACCTTTAGGGCAATACTGTAACGGTTCCCGAATACCGATACACCTTATTGTGTATGCTTACAACCTCCACGAGGTAAACATACACATCTTGCTGAACAGGGACGCCCTTATAGGTGCCATCCCAACTTCGTTTCACGTCTTCTGAATAAAATACCTGCTCACCCCAGCGATCATATACGTGAATGCGAATGCTCTTATAATTTCCTGCAACAACAACAAATTGCTCGTTTTCAATGCTATTTTGTCCATTGGGTGTAAATGCATTTGGAATAAATACACTGAGTTCCGGAACAATCAATAACTGTCTACCCACTGAATCCCAGCACCCCTCTTTGGTTTCAACACGCAAGTGCACCCAATAAAAGACAGAATCATTCTCATCTAAAATGGGGTATTGATAAAACGGATTTACCGCATTTGATGCTCCATTATCTGGGTCGCCAAAGGACCATTCCCATTGCGTAACGAATCCAGAACCAGCCACCTTCGACCTATCATAGAATTGTACGCCAGGGAAAGTGGTACTGGTCACCCATTTATCGGCATCCATGGCTGCACTAGGTTTTGGAAATACCTTTATTGTCACTGGCACCGCATCAGCTTGGCATTCACCTTGATCGACGGCTGTTAGCACATTCAATCGCGCGGTATAGTTTCCATATTTGAGGTACTCGTGAGAAAGACCGGTATTTAAATCGACTCCAACTACGTCATTACCCTCCCCATAATTCCAAGTATATCGAGAATTCGCAGGCACTGTTCCTTTTGCCTCAAAAAGTACTTCCAAGGGTTCGCAGCCATTCAAAGGACTGGCTACAATGTTTGGTTTTGGAAGAGGAAATGTGCTCACTTGTTTTCGAATTACAATTTCCGGACAAACCGAAAACTGACGTGTTTCAACCTGAATCCATACGCTACCATTGGCTATATCACTCAATCCAGCTTGATACACCACTTGGGCACCCGTACTCGAGATATCGCTACCATTAAATAGTCCATCTCCAGACCTCGTCCATAATACGCTAGGAGTTTCTGAATATGTTGCGACTAAATTGATTCGTTCGCTTTCGCATATATCATCAGGCATTAGCGCCGTTAATGTCGGGTTCGCTTGAACATAAACACTTCCTGGCAGATTGTTTTTACAGCCATTACCGGCGGTATATTCATAAAGAATATTCTTCCATCCTTTGCCAGCTGCCTGCATATCCATTTGAGAGCCCGAAATAGAAGGGCCAGTCCACTTGCTTGTTGCTCCATTCGGGGTAAACAAATTCGCTAATTCAAGCATTCCATCGCCCATGCAAAATGAGTCTGAGGTGAATGTGAGTTCTGGAATTGGCTTCACTTGAAGCAAAACCGAGTCAGTAGTTGAACAGCTGTTAAGGGAACGTGTATAATAGAACCAAATAGTCTCCCCAATAAACTTATTCGCAGGATCAATGGAAGACAGACTAAAACTGGCAGGTGCCTGAATGGTGGCCGAAGAACTCCAAATCCCACCGGCCGGATTGGCTCCACTAGCCGCTTGCAGATTTATGATTGGGTCATTATAACAAACGGGATTCAGCGTACCAGCCTCTGAAACAGGAATTGGCATCACTTCCAAGACACAGGTATCATAGGAAGCACAACCTGTTACATTGTTTTCTATCCTTAAAACCACTTTATAGGTACCAGCCGGAACCAAGTTATTGAGTTTCAGCTTGACATTTTGCAAATCCGACTTATCCAAATTCGCTTCAATCGAGGCATTCGCATTCGCTTCAAACCAATTCACTTTTAGTCCATTATAGGTGGCAGGTATACTCTTTAAGCTATTTAAAAGTAATTCCTTGTCGTTTGCACAAACCCTAGTCGTTTTGAGTAATGAAATAGCTGGTGCTTGTTTAACCAAGACACTAATTGTTTTGCTGTTTTTACAGCCCACAGCATCTGTTACTTCATACTTTAATACATGATTTCCCGTGCCTGCAATGCTTGGAGAAAACAGTCCGTTCGTTACAGCTGCCGGCGTTTGTTTAGAGGTCCAAATCCCGTTGAACGCCGTAGGAAACTGAACTGCACTAAGGAGCGAGACAGGCGCATTATCCGGACAAAAAGGCCCCAAATTTCCCAGCTGCACATATGGAAGCGGATCCATACTTATTCTTATCGTGTCTAGATAGGCACAAGCCAGGGTATCAAACATTTTAAGTCCGCGGACGATATAGCCTATATTCTGATTAATCACTTGATAGATACTATCCTTATTCGAAATGGAGCCCGGCAATGGATTGGTTTTAAAACCCGTCTCATAGTACCATTTATAGGAATCTGCACCGCTGGCAATCATCAAGATGGTATCTTTTTCACAGGCCCTACGATCTGCCCCAGCATTGAGCTTAATCACTTCCAATTGATGATAGAGGGTATCGTAATTCCTACATCCAATGCTATCTTGTATTCGTACCCAATAGTTAAAATCCTTATCGACAGCAAGTTTTCGTGTCGTATCGCCTGTTACCCAATAATACGCTAGGCGGGTTGAATCATTTCCAGCATCAAGGGTAGAAATATCCCCTTTGCATGCACGTATATCAGGACCCAGATTAATTTGTGGCAATTGATGGTATTTCACCAAAATCGTATCCCAATTGCGGCAGCCCAAGGCATCTAGTACCTGAATCACATAACGTCTGGTAGTATCTGGCTTAACTAAAATATCCTCATTGGCTGAAAAAGGCCCGTACGGCGTACTGTCAGTCAACTGCATCCATTGATAGGAATAAGGACTACTTCCATTCCAGGTTGTTCCATCTATCCATATACTTCCTCCCGCACAAACGAAAGTATCAGAGGGAATAGCTACCTGCACAAAATCTTGCACAGTAAATGTATCCGTCACTAAATTAAAGCAGGGGGTTCCTGTTCGAAAAGCCAAGGTTACTGTATATTTTCCAGGCTGAACAAAAGCCGTATCATACTCCACATTATTAGCACTAGCATACACGGCCTTATTATTCTGGTCGCGAATAATCCATTGAGCCTTGAACCCTGGATAGGTTTTATCTGGCACATAATGGAGTGCCACCTTTCCGCAGGCCAATACCTTCTTGCTAATAGTGGCTTCAGGTGTTTCACGGACAAAGATGCTAAAGGAATTGATACTCTGTCCGGTAACCGGGCAGGCATTGTCTTTTGCTGTTATTGTAAACGTATAGGGAATAGTACTAATTTCACTATTCGTTGGCGTCCAACAGACCCTTCCAGAAGCATGCTTTACTGAGCCATTATTATGGGTAAAAGTGGCCCCCTTAATTCCTTTATTCCAAGTAATCTTGACTGTATCGTTCGTATTCGCATCGCTGGTTACCACATCCACGCAAATCTTTTGTCCCGCACAGGCATTCACCGTATAAGGAGGATTAATTTTAGGCACCTCATTATTCGGACAGGATATAACAATAAACTGCATATCCCGCCGGGTTTCACCCACCTTGACTTTTGCCCCACCTACCGTTCGCCACTCAATTACTTTGATAACAATCACGGCAATTTGATTGGCTTGAGTAGGACGAAAAGCTAAATCTCCCGTTACTGGATCAACATGAAAACCACCCGGTAAACCCGTATTTGCATTAGGAAACCCTAAAAAAGACAATGGCTTGGTATAGCTGTAGCTTCCATAGTAGGTGGCCTGATTTGTTTGGGAGCGCATGGCTGGGGCCAATTCGAAAGAAAGACTGTCTCCATCTAAGGTATCCAAGGCTCCATTATTGAATACGAAATCTTGTCCGGCACAGATAATCCCTACTGGATCATTAGTAAAAATGGGACTTGAATTACAGGGTGTCTGACATCTATCCAACTCTACATAGGTATAAAAAAGGTCTTGGTTACAGCAGGTGGTAGTCGCTGTATTTCTTGTTGAATTGCCGATATAACCAACGTGGAACTTGCAGCAGCTGGTACCTCCTAGATAGATAATCACCTTGAACGTAAGTTTTTCTATTCCATAGGGAAAGCTGCAGGATGAGTTGGTGGTATTCGTATTACAGGTGGAAGTACATTTGGTGCAATAGCCATCGCAAACAGGCGTAATGTCGACACAACTAACTAGCTGCGGATAAAAGGTCTTTTGTGTAAAAGAGCAACTGATTGCCGATACAGCAAGGTTATAAGTATTCGCCGGAATGGTCCAACCAGCGTTACAGTCTTTGTATACGATAGTTGTGAACTCAAAGCTATCATTGCCCAAGCAACGGTAGGTCATATCTGCACCCATGATATCACTCGCTTCCAAGCGGGCAGGAACAGCAAGCAGGAGCATGGAAAATAGGAGTAGATATAGCTTTGTTAATTTCACTTTTATTACACCGATTCCATCAAAGTTAACAAACATTCAAAGAATGCACTTGGGAATGTTTCCATAAGCCCATTTTCAACCAAGAGATGCTTGCTTCTAGCTAACAGATGCATTCTATTCCTTGTTTGAAGCCTTCACCTACCTGATGGAAGGATTTTGTATCTTCGTGACCATGGAATCACATGCTTTTCATCCACAATCGCGTGTTTGGGTATATACGGCTTCTCGTTCACTAAAAGAGCACGAAATAGCACGACTCGAGGAACGCATTGCCGAATTTTGCCAATCATGGACGGCCCATAATCAGCAACTTCATGCTGGCGGCTATATTGCCTATGATAGAATGGTGGTTTTGGTCGTGGATGAATCGAAGGCCGGAGCAAGTGGTTGTTCCATTGATAAATCCGTGCATTTTTTAGAAGCGGCCGGACATCATCTTAACTGTGATTTCTTCATCAGAAATCTTGTCGGTATAAAACAAGACGACAGCTGGGAATGGATGGATTTTAGGCAGGTTTCAGGCATGTTATCCAAAGCGAAAATTTATCCTCATACAATTGTGATTGATTCCTTAGTTAATGATTTTGAAAGTTTGCAATCCATCGAAAAACCCTTGGCTGAGAGTTGGCTGAGTCGCTATTTGAAAGACGATAATTCGTGAAATTAAGCACGCTTATTCGCTGGGCTCCATGGGGCATCGGGCTTTTCTATTTTATTCTTTCCATGCAATTGCCTTTTTGGGGAGATAGCATTGCCAGCGTGTCAAAAGCAGCCGTGCGTATTTTCGAAGAAGGGCTGCTCCATCCCTGGAATTACCCCGATGCGGATCCTGGTCACCCGACGCTTTTTCCGTGGATTATTGCTCTTTGTTGGACTATTTTCAAACAAGCACTTTGGGTACCTCATGCTTTGATTGCTTTATGTATGATAGGCGTCCTAAAATTCATGCAAGGCACGATGCGTTTGTATGAAGAAAAGCTTCAGGCTTGGGGGCTGCTGCTGCTCGCTGTTTCACCCTTACTCGTTTCACAGGCAATGGAAATTTCCTTGGCTTTGCCATTAACGCTTGCTTATTTGGCCGCAGTTCAAGGATTAAAAAAGGACAATAAACTCCTTTGGGTATTAGGTATGATAGCCTTGTCGCTTTTACATCTTCAAGGTATGATGTTATTGGCCGCTTTGGGCTTATATGATTTGGCTCGCTCTTGGCCAATCACGATAAAATGGTGGAAAAGAGCACCTTATTATTTTATTCCACTAATCACATTTGGGCTTTGGGCCTATTTCCATTATTATGAATTCGGCTGGGCACTATTTACCCCCAACTACGGACGTGCAGCACCTGGCCTAGGCACTATCCTCTATAATTTAGCCATTAGTGCTTGGCGTTTGCTCGACTTAGGCTATCTCATTCTGTTTTTACCAGTAGCTTGGAGTGTTTTTCAAGCAGCTAGAAAGCGACGGATTAGTGATCTAGACCGTCTTTTCCTTGCCAGCTTCTTGCTCCTTTGTATAGGTATTCCTGTGATTTTCGCCTATCCGCCAAGTCACCGCTATATCCTTCCCGTATACGTGCTTTTGGTACCGCTCTTTCTGCGTTTCCTGCAACGAAAAAAGAAGAAGGTTCAAGTCCTTTGGTTGTCGGCAGCATTCCTTCTATTACTCAGCGGCAACCTGTGGGTTTATCCCGGAAAATGCCTTGGTGATCAAAACTTGGTCTTTCTTTCGTACTTGGATTTAGAGGAAGAAATCATGGAAGCCTTGCCTGAAAAAACGGTCGTTCATTCCTTTGCTCCACTCAATAATGCATCGAAATTTACATGGCTTGTTCCGGAACGTAGCATTCGTTACGAAGACTTATACGAGCGTGATTTCAAGAGCATTGACTGGATTATAGAAAGCAACCTGAATTGCGAATTCACGCAAGAAATGAAAGATGAGTTAGCCCAGGAATTTGTCGCACACAGCTTTGAATCCTATGGAATGTATGTCAATGTATGGATGAACAAAAATCTCATCAACGCGTACCCAGAATTCGCCACCCAGCCGCATCAAATCGGCGGACTAGAACGCTGGATGCGGAACCTGAAGGATAAAGCTAAAAGCTAGAGACTATACTTTTGGTAGAAGCGCCACCAGCGATCAGGCAGTTCTTCATTTGCGGCCACTAGATAATCTTCATATTCACAAGGAATCACAAAAGGCATGGTATTTTTTTTACCACTATTCGGATGTGGAATTTCCATCCACCAACGGTCACTTGACTGACTTTTATAGAATACCACTTCATGTTCCTCTTTCATGGCGAGGCGGTATTTTAAAAACTGGTCGGGGTATTCCCTGGGATCTTCCTTTCGGCGTTGTGGAAATGCTTCGAGAAAACACCAGAGCATTTGCGCTACCTGACGGGCGCTTACGGCGTGCGTATCAAAAGCAGGACTGAAATTATAGAATCCAATACTTTGGCAGGTTTCACTTAGTCCGGCATAGCGGGCAAGTTGGCAGGCTTCGTCATTAAATAATCCGTTTGGTGAAGCTTCCCGCATTCCCGGAAATTCACTAGCACGCATTACGCCACAATCAAAAACCGCCAAGTGCGAACCCCGGTAAATAGGCTCGGCCATGGTTATTTGACTGCGAATCGTGCCCAAACGAATCGGGTCGAAGAACATACGTTCCATTGCATCGAGTGATTCTTGTTCGGTCAGGTAGGTCTGATAAGCGATGGTGCTTAGGTTGAAGAGTTGACTCTTTTCATCCAAGACCATTTTATTCATCCAACTATCCTCGCGCAGGTTGATTTGTTTGCCGCAATAGGCTACTTCTAAATTTGTTGAATGATTTTTTAAGGCATGATATTGCAAGAGGGCCAACTTTTCGTCGCCGCCTAAGACCACGGCTATGATTCGTCGTTCGCTCAATTCATGCAAAACAGTTTGTACTGCAAATAAGGTATCATCCAAGGTATTACCTGCTTCCACATTGCCTAAATCAGCCACGTTCATGAAGGTTTTTGGTTTCATAAGTCGATAGAACTCTTTGCGGCAGGCATCTGCTCCTTGAGAAGCCCCCTGATTCAAGCCATCGAGTCGGCGGTCGTTTACCCCGAAAATTGCCACTTTGACTCCTTCTAAATCTGGGAGTTGATCGAGGTGCAGCCGAACATGATTCGCAAGAGCTCCTGGCAATTGATCAGAAGAAAACACCAAATCTTTATGGAGTGGATGGAGAAAGGATTCAAGCATGCCCAAAATTATCCTTTTTCGCTTAGTATTGAATTGACTAATTTGCCAATTCATGATACTGCTTACTGGAGCAACAGGATTTTTAGGAGCGCACGTTTGTGCTAGCTTGCTCGAAAAGGGCTATAAAATAAGGGCTTGCAGGCGCACGAGCAGTTCCTTAAACGAATTTGAGAGCATCCTATCTTGGCGATTAGGTTCCGATTGGCAACAAAAATTCCAAGGAATTGAATGGGCAGAAGCAGATATTCTAGATTATGAATCCTTACTTGAGGCGATGCAAGGTATAGAAGCCGTTTTTCATGTGGCCGCAATCGTCACCTTTTGGAAAAAACGCCGCGAAGAATTATTCCGCGTAAACGTAGATGGAACCGCCAATGTGGTGAATGCCTGTTTGGAATCAGGAATTCCTTGGCTTATCCATACCAGCTCTGTCGCCGCAATAGGCCGCGATGCAAAAAAACCCGCAGTTAGTGAAGACAATGAATGGACCGATGGCCCCAATAATTCGCAGTATGCCATCAGTAAGCATTTAGCAGAAATGGAAGTTTGGCGTGGCCGCGAAGAAGGACTAAAAGCCTCCATGGTTAACCCGGGTGTTATCTTGGGCGAAGGCGATTGGACCAAAGGCAGCTGCCGACTGATGAAAAAAATTATGGATGGTATGCCCTATTATACCGATGCACAAAACGGCTATGTAGATGTATTGGATGTAGCAGATGGATTGCTTGCCTTATATGAAAAGCAGATTGATGGCGAGCGTTTCATTCTTGTTGGCGAAAACTTGGAGGCGAAAACCTTTATCTCCACTGGGGCTGAAGTTTTCGGGAACGATGCACCTACTACCAAAGTCTCTCCTTGGATGCTCGGCATTGCTTGGCGCTTGAATAGTATCAGCAGCCTATTTACCAAAAAAGAACCTTTGATTACCAAGGAAACCGCCAATACAGGAAGTCATCGTTATAGCTATTCTACAGAAAAATCTAAAGAGATTTTGGGCATCCAATATCACACTATCCGAGAAACCTTCGAGCGCCTAAAAGGACTGAACAAGAGCTAGTCTACAATAATTTCTTTCTTGATTCCGCTTGGCAAAGTCACAAGTACTTTTCGGTCACAGGCGCCATCATCATCTGGGTCAAAATCAATGACCATAGCATTTGTAGCTGATTGATTTTTCACTTCTACCTCACCGATGATGAAGGTATTTGAGCATCCATCTTGCACTCTTTTCACCAAGGTTTTGGTGATAGAAACATCAAAGGGCTCTCCCCTGCGGTTGATGCCATTGCCGGAGCCCGTTACTTCAAACTCATCGCCCAAGGTTCCGACATTGCCCGTTCCAATGGTTCGTTTAATATCTTGCTTGCTTGAAAAGGAGATATTCCCTTCTCGGGTAATGATTTGTAAACCCTGAATCTCTACGTTTATGGTTTCAGAACCTGAGCGAGTGGCCAAAAGTGAACCTAGCAACTGACTCATAAAGGTTCCATTCCCCACATAATAGGAATTTGCGGAAGGAAACTCGGCATTCACCACACAACCCACTTCGGTATAGGGCTTCGAAACGCTGATATCAATACGTCCAGAACGAAACTTTCCATCGGCACATTTGAGCCCGTTTACTGGTGCGTTGGCATTATACGGACCAAAATTCACATAGAAAGCCACGCCATTTCCATCTGTAAAAAGGGAATCTGTAAAAACCAATTCTGCACCTATTGGCAGCAGGGTCGTTCCCGTTTTCTGCACACGACCGTCGGTTGATGCAATATCATCCATAATATCAAAAGCGCTGGCTATGGCTGTTTCAGCTACTACAGCATCTTCCGCGGAAACACTGGTTTCAGCAATATCATCAATTACTTTTTCACAAGAAATGAACAGGAGGCTCGCTATAAAAAGCAGCCGAATAGGACGAATGATGGAAGAGAGATGCATGAATCGGCGGGTGGGTGGGCACAAAAATAGTGCTTTCAGGCCATAAAAAAACCCCGACCAAGGCCGAGGTTTTTATAAGCTATTTTTCAGCAATTATTTAACTTTATACTTGGTTTTAATTCCACCAGGTAGAGTGATTTCTATCTCGTTATCACAGGTTCCATCGCCAAAATCAAGTTTCAATTTTGATGAAACACCCTCATTTTGAAGTTCAAGTTTTCCTTTAGTAAATGTTTTTGAGCATGTTTCATCCGACTTGCGTTCCAATTTCTCGGTGATTTTCACTTCGTAAGGTGTATCATTTCGGTTCACCATATTCGCTGTGCCACTCAAGTCCCAAATATCGTCAGTTTTATCTGAAGAAGTTGACATACCTGCAGTTTGATTAAGCGTATAAGTTCCAGTAAAACCATGATTTATCTTTGTTAAATCCTCGAAAGTTCCTGAATCATATGAGAAATCACCCATGAATTTAATCTCAGTTGCACTCGTTCTTTCCAGTGTAAAATAGTGGCCCAAATTCTTGTCAATTAGCATCCGAAGTGCTTGAGTGCCCTTTTTAGCATACATAGCACCACCATTATCAATATCATTAAATATTTCAATTTTCGACCCAACTTCAGAAAAAGGTTTATTTGCTGTAAAAGTCAATGTTCCTCTTCGAGTCCATCCATCACCACATAAGGTTCCAGTCCCAAAATCAAGAGATATTTCAATTCCGTTTCCATCTGTGAACGAGGTATCCGTATAGATGAAAACTGATTCCGGAAAAATTGAATTCCCATTTTTCTGCATGAAGCTTTGATTCAAGCCAATGTCTTGAACCATGTCCATTGAGTTTGTAATGCTCACCATATCCTCGGAAAAATCTTGTCCGGAATCGGCTGTTTCGCTTGCATCATTCAATGCCTTCTCGCATGAAACGAGGCTAAAGGACAAGGCTAATACAGCGATTGTCCCTAGGTTTATTAGTTTTTTCATTGTTCTAGGTTTATCTAAATTAAATACCAATTGACACAAAAATGCAAATAATATGGGACTTTCGCCTATTTAAGTGGAAGATTTTCTACGAAAGGGAGAAAGGGAAGTGAAGGAGTAAGGAGTGAAGGAGAGGAGAAAAGGGGATGAGGAGCGAATGCTGGAACAAAAAAAGCCCCGACTAGCGGGGCTTCTGACTAAAATCTATTTGAGAGTATAAAGTAAATTGTGTAAACAGGTTGAGTCTATTTTATTGAAATTGTCTTCTTCACATTACCTGGAAGAGTCACCTCTACCAAGTCATCACATGCGCCAGAACCAAAATCTGCTTTCACAAGGAATTTTGAACCTGCATTCTTCAGCTCGACCTTCCCTTCAACAAAGGTATTTGAACATCCCTTTTTAAGTACTCTTCTCAAAGTCTCGGTTACAGTAAAGGAATAAACAACTCCTTTTCTACTTTTGCAGTCAGAGGCAACCCCTGTCAGGGTTACTTCATCGTCTAGTAACCCTTCTACACCACCATCTATAAAAGTGGCATGAAATAAACCAACATTATAGGATTTATCACTTGGACTAGCTTCACTCGTTTTGCGATTCCTGAAGCTATAGTTGTATTCAATATCCCAAGCATCAGTACCTTTTCGGCTAATTACCAACTCGCGGCTGCTTCCAATCCTTCTATCACCGTCATCTATCTGGTAATAAGTACCTTCTTTCAAAACGATATACCTATCCAATTCCAATGTAATTTCACAATTTGGATCAGAATAGGGTTTATCCATATAAATCCTTCCGGATCCCCAGCGAATACTACCATCACCACCAACAGATCCTGTCCCTGCGGAAGGGTCGAATGAGATAGAAGAATAGGGACTGCCTTGGCGAGGGTCTTCGAATTTAAATTCAATTACAATACCGTCTCCATCTGTAAATACTGAGTCATTGCCTCTATAACTAAAGTATTGCCTTGAAATAAAGGAGCCTCCAGCTTTCAACTGCAAATTTGGATCTGAACTTACAATATCTTGAATCGCGTCAGTTAGGCTCGAAAGGGCTACCATATCGGAACCCATGTCTTCAGCCGACTGTGACGTTTCAGAAGCGTCATCAACCAGCTTCTCACAAGAAGTAAAGGGTAAGAGGAATAGGGAAAGTGTAAGAACTGCTCCCAAGCTTAGTATCTTTTTCATGCTTTTTTACTTTTCAGTATGCAATTTATCTTCAAGTGACTCACCTTTGCAAATTTTGCAAGGCCTCGAATAGGCCTCGGAATATTCAATCCGCTATTTATCAAGACAGTACGGCAATACATTCTATCGAATAATGAATCGCTTCGGGCGTGAATTGGTTTGCTAACCCCATGTAATTAGCATCTCACCGACTCACCGACTAAAAACTACTCCTTCCCCCAAAGTCTGCGCCACCAGCCTTTGAAACCGCCGCCGCCCATATTGTCTTTGTGCATGCTGCGGTAAATGGGTTTGTTCTTGAGTTCTTCGAGATTCTTTTTTTCACGTGCCGCCAATTCTAAGTCCATATAACGGCATTGCTCTTTGTCTTTGCATACATAAAGATTCAACTCCTTATCGAGAACGAATTGCATCCCTGAAATCTTCAATAAGGTATCAGCACGTCCATTGCCAAAATCCCAGTCGCCGGCGCCAGTATGGAATGAACCTCCTGTTAGATAGGCCAAGTTGATATATTGGGGGTTGACAGTCCAGTCGCCATCGGCAAGGATAACCCGCACGGGGTGTTTAATTTGATCCCAGAGGTCGAAATCGCGCATCATAGAATTATCTCCAACGAGCACCAGATCCTTATAATCGGTATAATACTCCATGGACTTCAAGATGGCTTCCACATCGTTTTCGGGCATTTCACCACCCAAGCCTTTACGCATGGCGGTATTAAATACGCGAACTACCTTGTTCATATTATCGGAGCTACCGAAATAGATTCCTCCGGTTTCGCCTAATTTCTTTTCATACTCCCACTTAGCATCTCCATCATTAAAAAAGGCAAAATATTTAATGCCTGAAGTATCTGCATAGTCTATATGCCAGGCCAAACATTGGGCAGAATATTGGTACATACTGCTGGTCCAATCAATTACCACGAGTGCATCATCCCATTGTTTATTGCGGTTGAAGGCTTTGTAAACGCTTGAATCAAGCATACCCCCTGCGTTGCGCATATAGCGATCAACACGTCTTTTCACTCCACTATAATCAGGAGGTGCACCGGCGGCAATTAAGGCCGTCCTTTCGGCCTCACGTTCTTTAAGTTCCGTTTTAGTAAGCGGACGATGTTTTATTAAAAATCCATGGAATAGCTTCTTGGCATCTTCTTCCGTTTCGCATTCCGTTTCGAGCACCAAATTAAAAGTGGTTTGTACATCATTCAATTCTGGATCAATATCAAAAAGCGTTTGCAAACGATTGGCTAGCAACTCATAATAATTCGTTTGCCAGAAATTAAAGTCTTTGGGATATTTACTGAAAACCAGCGAAACCTCTACGACTTTTACCCCATCTTTTACCTGATACCAAGGTTCCGCATTGGGAATATCAAATTTCGAATAGCCATTTTCTAAGGCGGTGGTATTCTTCAAGAACTTCGGATTGACCTTTTTAGTAATCTGAATTTTAAAGAGTTTCTCAATCTCCTTAGCATGTTTCTTTGGATTATCTAGGAGCTCTTTGCTGAACCGCGCAGTAGCCTGGCCGTGAAGCAGACCAGCAAGCAGCAAGGCGAAACAAAGGGAGAGAAATCGAAACATGGTACAAATATCTTCTTATTGGGCGGCCCGAGCAAATGCTTCCACTTCTTCAAACAACGAAATACTTGCGGCAATATTTCCTATCCCCTGGAAGGTGGCTGTCAAACTTTTAGGGGTCTGTTTCATCTTGCACCGATGTGGGTTGCTGGTGATGTATTTGAGTATGCCTCCAAAAAGCGGACTAGCAAAATAGGCGCTTTCTTGATCGGCAGGGAACCAGACTTTGATGGAGTCTTTATCTATCGCCACTTTTTCAAATCCCAAAGCTCCGGCACTCCACTTCAGCTTTACCGCATCCAATAAGTCTAACACAGGAGTTGGCAGCGGACCAAAGCGGTCTTTGAGCATGAAGCCAAATTTATTGAGCGTTTCCATGTTTTTCACCTTTGCCAATTCATTATACAAGCTCAAACGCTCGGCAATGCTGCGCACATAGCTATCGGGAATAAGCAATTCCGTGAAACTCTCCACTTGGCACTCTTGGGTGGAATAATCAGGTTCTTCGTCTTTAAAAAGATCACTGAACTCATCATTCTTAAGCTCTCTTAAGGCCTCATCCAGAATTTTCTGGTACATGTCGAAACCAATCTCAGCGATAAAGCCACTCTGTTCGCCACCGAGTAAATTCCCAGCGCCACGGATATCCAAATCGCGCATGGCTACATTAAAGCCACTGCCCAATTCCGAGAACTGCTCAATCGCATTCAACCGTTTTCGTGCTTCGCCAGTAAGGGTGCTCAGCGGCGGACTCAATAAATAACAATAGGCCTTTTTATTTGATCGCCCTACCCTACCGCGCATCTGGTGCAAATCACTCAAGCCAAACATATGGGCATTATTGATGATGATGGTATTCGCATTCGGAATATCCAAGCCCGATTCAATGATTGTGGTGGCAACAAGTACATCAAACTCGCCTTCCACAAACTTGATCATCACGTCTTCGAGCTTATCCCCTTCCATTTGTCCGTGCGCCACCGCCACGCGCGCATGGGGAACCTCATTGCGAATGGTTTGGGCGATATCATTGATGTCTTTTACCCGGTGGTGAATCATAAAGACTTGTCCGTCGCGGTCCAGCTCATGTTCCACGGCCTCTTTGATGAGTTCGCGGTTGAATATATGGATTTCGGTTTTTACGGATTGTCTATTGGGAGGAGGAGTATTGATCACCGACAAATCCCGTGCTCCCATCAAACTAAAATGAAGCGTCCGAGGAATGGGCGTGGCCGTTAAAGTGAGCGTATCCACATTCACTTTAAACTGTTTGAGCTTTTCTTTGGTGGCTACGCCGAACTTTTGTTCTTCATCTATAATTAAAAGGCCGAGGTCTTTGAACTTCGTATTCTTACTCGCCAGCTTATGGGTGCCAATGAGAATATCTAGCTTTCCATCGGCTAGCCTTTGTAAAATTTCTTTTTGCTCCTTGGCCGAACGGAAACGGTTCACATAATCGATATTGCAGGGGAAATCCTTCAATCGGCTACGAAAGGTCTTATAATGTTGTTGGGCTAAGATGGTTGTTGGCACCAAAACAGCCACCTGTTTATTGTCGCATACCGCTTTAAAGGCCGCTCGAATAGCTACTTCTGTTTTTCCGAAACCTACATCGCCACAAACCAATCGGTCCATTGGATGTGGTAGTTCCATATCGCGTTTTACATCTTCTGTGGCCTTAAATTGGTCGGGGGTATCTTCATAAATAAAGGAAGCCTCGAGCTCTGTTTGCAGGTAATTGTCGGGAGAATATTCAAAACCCGGTTGTGCTTTTCTGGCGGCATAGAGACGAATTAAGTCGCGGGCAATGTCTTTGACCTTTTTCTTGGTATTCTTTTTCAGTTTCTCCCAGCTGTCTGAACCCAGTCGGTGCATGGTTGGCTCGGTGCCTTCCTTGCCTACATATTTCGAGATTTTGTGCAGGGAATTGATATGCACATAAAGGAGGTCATTGTTTTTATAGACCAGGCGCACGGCTTCTTGCTTCACCCCGGCTACTTCTATCTTTTCGAGCCCGCCGAATTTCCCAATACCATGGTCGATATGCACGACAAAATCGCCTGGCTTGAGTTCGCTGAGTTCTTTTAAGGTAAGGGCATTGGATGATTTACTTCGTGATCCGCTGCGGTATTTAAAATAGCGGTCGAAAAGCTGGTGGTCGGTATAACATGCCACGCCAAATTCTTCATCGATAAATCCTTCACTCAGTCCTTTATATACCGGTTCAAAGGCAACGTTCTTATCCAAATCCGAAAAAATCGAATAGAGCCGCTCAATTTGTTTATTGGTTTCCGAGAATATGAGCGTTTGGATATTCCGCGCACTATGCTCTTTGATATCGGCAATGATGCGCTCAAAGTTCTTATTGAAATACGGCTGCGGCTTTATGTTAAACGTGAATTTCTGCTCCGGCTTTAAACCTGCGCGTGTTCCAAATTCGACCACGCCCAATTTGCGCATCTGCTTTTTGATAGCGGCGGCATCTTCAAAGAGCACGTCTGGCTCCTGCAGCCCTGATTTATCTGCCAGGTTGCTATAAAACGCCACGCCTTTTTCCAAGCCAAGCTCAATACTTTCTAGGGTATTGATGGAGTCGCGAATCCATAGTCGCATATTCTTAGGCAAGTATTGAAAGAAGGAAACCCGTTCTTCGGCAATGCTTTCATTCTGGATATTGGGGATGATGTTCGCATTCTTCACCCGCTTCACTGAAAGCTGATCTTCGGGGTCAAACTCACGAATGCTCTCAACCGTATCGCCATCCAGCTCGATGCGGTAAGGCAGGTCATTCCCGAAGGAAAAGACATCGATGATTCCTCCGCGTATGGAAAACTGTCCCGCTTCAAACACAAAATCTTCCCGCTCAAAATGGTGTTCGGCGAGGAGTTCCATGAGGAAGTCGAGGTCAAAATTTTCTCCTTCGCGTATTCGGAAGCTATTTTTCTCTAAAGAGTTTTTGCCAATAACACGTTCGCTGATTGCCTGCGGATAGGTAACTACTACGGGCAATTCATTCGGGTCATTTAAGCGCGCCAATACTTCCGAACGTAGGAGCACATTGGAGTTATCGAGACTGTCTTCGCGAAATGACTTTTTATAGGATGATGGAAAGAGCAAGACCTGTGCATTCCCGAAATTTTCAAAGTCTGTACGAAAATAGGATGCCTCTTCCTCATCATTCAATACGATGAGTACCGGCTCTTTTAGTTCCTCATACATGATAGCTGCCATTGCTGCAGCTGCAGAACCGGTAAGTCCTTTTAGCTGGACACGTAATTTGGGTTGAAGGATCAATTGTTCCTTCAATTCCTGAATCCGTGGGTGTTCTTTGTATTGATCGAGAAACTGGCGAATATTCATGGGGTTGCGAAAATAAGAAATAAGATTGTTAGTCTGGAGAGGGACGATGAGAGGGTGAGACGAAAAAACCCCGACTGCTAGGGCAGTCAGGGTTACTTTATAAAAAAAAGAGACTACTTATTCTATAACAAAACTGATTGACTCGCCTTCTGTGGTACGAATCATATAAGCTCCATGGTTTAAATCACTCACATTGATGCGCTTGGTATTAGCGATTTCCATCACTTTTCGTCCTTGCATATCATACACAAAAACTGATACTGATTTATTGAAGTGCAATTGCTTATTGTTTCCATTTACTGGATTCGGATAAGCTTGTAATTTTTCACGTCCGTTGATTAATTCAACACCGTTAGGATCTTCGCTTTCGATGGTGACGTGAAAGCTGGCTTTATTTCCAATTTTTAGCCACTCACTTACCTGAGCAATTTCAAAGCTTACTTGCTCATTCGACTCAAACTGGGTATCATTTACTGGTATGAAGCTAAAACTTACCGAACTAGCGCCTTTGGCCACTTGCAATACGATAGAATCACCGGTAGGAGCTGGACTCGTTGTATAATCCGCAGCGTAAACGGCAGTTGAACCGCTTTTTATGCGAACGACAATGCTTGAAGCGTTTTCTGCTGGGGCAGTCAGGTCGATAGTAATTTGCGTCGCTGCGGCCGTTTCTTGAGTCACAAAGCCAGCTCCACCAAGGAATCCAACTTCCTGAACCATTGGCACATTTTCTACTTCAAAAATACTCAGAGAACCGCTGATTTCGTTGGCGACGATTAGGTAAGCTTTTCCGTCAGGACTTACTTGTGGCGCGATATAGGTGATTCCTTCTGGACCGTTATCTCCACCAAATGTATTCACATCGCGGTTATTTCTATATTCTACATATACAGGATTCATCGGGTCGGTAATATTGAAGACCATTACTCCACCGATACGTTCTAATCCAACAAAGGCGAAGAACTCGTCACCAATTTTTGCAACGGCTACCCCCTCTGGTTCTGGCCCTTTCGAACGGCTACGTCCTTTGAGTTCATTGTCCTCATTATCGGCATTAAACAAAGCTCTGAAAACAGGGTCTTGCGATAGCACTAACTCAATGATATCTCCACTTTCAAAAAGAAGACTCTTGCTATCGGCATCCCAGATGGAGAAACTACGCGGACCAACTACATGCAATTGATCGTATTCGCCGTTTCCGTTTACACCATTAAGGTTGGTAATTCTAAGACGTCCAAGATTATGGTCTTGCTGGAGCATCGCTGCATTTGGATAGATGGCTGGATTTAACACAACAGACTTAACCGTGGCTCGTTCATTTAAAGGGCCGTATTCTTTCTCGTCGCCTTCATTGGCGGTTACGAGATATGTTTTTCCATTGGTTTCATAGGACGCGATGGCATCAGGCATAAAGAAAGCTTTTACATTCCAATTGGCTAGTAAAGGCTCATCGCTTTTATCAGAAGCATCAAATCCATTTCCAAAGGCACTCATGTCTTTTGTTCCGAAGGCCCAGATGGATATTACCGTTTTGGTTTCCAAATTAATTTCGGCCATGGCATTATTCTCTTGCAAGCTTACCCAAGCTCTTTTTGAAGCCTGATTGATGGTAATATATTCTGGCTCTAGGTCTTGCGACAATGTTCCTGCTGCCCATGTTTTACGAACTCCTGAAGCAATTAAAGCCGCTTCTTGTCCGTTGAAGGAAGTGAAATCAAGCGTCGTCACATTGGTTTGCGTTAAACCAGCTATTCCCCCACTGATATCGATAATCGAAACAGAACCTTCAGGATCAACGGTATAAGGCTCATTTGGTTGGCCTTCATTGGCGGTAAGGATCATTTGTCCGTTTGGCGAGAAGGTGACCATATCCGGTAAAGCACCTACTGTTACCTGTTTTTGGAAATCTCCATTGGTATTGAAAATCACTACCGAACCATTCAACTGTTCATTGGCATTCGGACTAGCCACGGCCACAATTCCATTATAAACAGCAACCGAAGTAATCCCTCCATAAGGAGACATATCCACTGATTTAATCACCGAAGGACTTGCAGGATTGCTGAATTCGATGATGTCGAAACGATCTTGGATGGCGCTTGTAGCAAAGAGGCGTTTTGTTCCTGCATCATATACCACAATTTCTGTTGTCGCATTTCCGGCTCCACCTGGGTAAAAACTTGGCAGGGCTTTTAGCTTAATTTCTTGACTAGCAACCGGTGCTTTGCGGTCATTGTCTAGAATATAGATAGTAATAAACGCAGGGCCATCGATTTGAATTCCTGAAGCATTTTCAAGAGCTAATACAAAATACTCGTCTTGTTCTGCGGCTGAATCATCTATAATAGGAATATTGATAGATAGGCTCGTAGTGCTAGCCGTAATATTTTGGATGCTAAAGGTAATATCCGCTGAATTAGCGGTGGACCAAGGAGCCGTTTTAAGCACCAAGTTGGCCGTTGCATTTGAAGGATTGGTTATGGTCAAGTTAATAATCACTTGGCCAGCATCTTCGGTTACGATGAGTACTTCCTCATCAAAAGCGATGATTGAGCTATACGTGAAGGTATAGATATAAGGAGAAGCAAGCGCAATCATATCGGCATCCATCACATTGTTTACTGTAAGAGAATACGCTTGATTGGAGGCAAAGGCATTGGCAAAGGTGAGCGTTACCGTATCGGCCAAAGCCCCATTATTGGTCATGGTTATGGATGATAAGCCTGTAATGCCGGTATAGTTAAGCATGTTGGTAGCTGACGCCAAGTTCATGTCGTGGTTAAACACCATTTGAATACTCATTTGGCTTTTAGTAGATGCAGTTGAAACACTTGGTGGACCAGCAAATCCCCATGTTGGCCAGGTTTGCGGAGCTGTTCCAGAGGCCACGGCAATCCAATTTGCAGGATCTAAAATCGAAGAACGAAGTTGAATCAGCGAGCCACTCATGGTTCCAGCATAATAGACATTGGGTGAATTGCCTGAAGAATTTCCTGGAGCGGTACTCAGGTTAATAGCACTCGTTCCATCCATAAGCGTTGCAGGAATTTTGGACTCAGAACCACTGCATGATGTATTATTGGTGAGCCACATATTCGAGCTTAAGGCAGTAATATGCTGTGCAAGCGTTGCATCGCCCGTATAGAGGATTACTTGGTCTCCGCCGGAGGACAATCCGAAACCCGAGCCGGTTAAATTTCCTACAGACGCAACCTGAGCGCTGGTTTGAATTTGAATCACCGTTCCCGCGGCAACGCCTCCTGCTGGAGCTTCCCAGATTAATCCGCCATCACATTGTGCTTGTGCATTGTCGGTATATTTCGCATCAGCAAGGTGGATGAAGGTACCAGGCAGAATATTCACCATAGTAAGGATAGCAATTTCGTCTTCAATTCCGCTTGCATTCATGCGGTAGGCTACAGGAACTAAATCACCGGGGTTAAATTGGGTTTGCTCAACGATGGTAGTAAAGATGGAAGAGTAGGTGAATATGATTGCATTATCGCTCATGTCTTCTACCGTATTCTCTTTTAGCGCTAAATAATAAACTTGATTATTCATCAAGTTCTGTGTTGGTATTACCGTTATGGTATTGTTTGCAAAGGTGGCATCAAACGCAACAACGGTTCCCAGCGAATCATTCAATCGAAGCTCCACCAAGGCATCCACATTCGCATTATCAATTGAAGCATTATTGATCAAGCGCACATCCTCATTGAAGCTTATTTGAGGCAAGGTATTGATAGGAATATGAATCATCCCTTGTTCCGGTGCAAGCGTTGCTTCAGGTGCTAAAACATCATTGTTCGCAGAGTAGAGACTAATATCATCTATTGCTGCCCAGTCGCTGCCGCCATTTTGGCGAAAATAAAAAAGTACGCGAATATATTGGCTATTGGCAGGTGCTGTGATTGTTTCCTTCGTCCATGCGCCCGTATTTTTATCCAGCGCCACATAATCGGTATAGTTCCAATTTGTGCCATTATCGTAGGCAATAATATATCCCAATGAATCTGAGGCATCAAAAGCATTGGTACTATACTGAAAGCTCAGCTCATTGATGGCAAAATTAGCACTATTGATTGGGTCAAAAGCGAGCGTATGCACATGCGGATTTGAGGTATAATTGTTTTCTATATCCCATATGGTCCACATTTTATTTCCTACCAAGGAAGAGATCGCATCAGCATTATCCCCAACAACGCTAGTGTCTCCCCAATAATCTTCACTCGCTGCATAGATATAGCGCGCAGGATTGGCTGTAAAATTCCAATTGTCGTTCGAAGTACCTTCAAAACCCTGATAGGTTTGGGCTTTTGAGGATAAAGCGATGATGGCCAAAAGAAGCAGGCCCATAAATTTTTTCATAATCATTGCGTAATTGTGTGCTGCGAAATAGGCTTCACAGCATTATGAAGGCATTATCTGGGTATTAAATCCTCTTTATTAAAAAAAATATTTTTCAAGTATTGCAAAATTCAATTTGCGTCGTACATTTGCACCCTTGAAAAGGGAAATGGCCCGTTCGTCTATCGGTTAGGACGCCAGGTTTTCATCCTGGTAAGAGGGGTTCGATTCCCCTACGGGCTACAGCAAACAAAAAAGCTTCCAAATTGGAGGCTTTTTTTGTTTGCTGTAGAGGGTAGCGGACAATTGTCGAACTGGATGGAAGGGTTGAACCTGCTTAATGCTTCGCTTTGTTCTTGAAATGAATGTCCGGTTAGTCGGCTATAATGTTCGGACATGACGAATTTTCCGAAGGACAAGGCTTTGAAGGAACTTTACAAGCGAGATTCTAATAAAATTTATTCGGTTCTCTATTGCCTATCCAAAATTTTCAGCCCACCAAAAAACGCCCCATTCAAAATCGCGTATATACCTGTAATACACAAACTTAAACAGGGACTATTTCCTCCGTCAAAGTGGGGTAAATTTCAGCGATTTTTCCCTGTTATGGCTCCTCATAAATATCGAAAGCCAAATCAATACCACATTCCCCAAGAATCTTCAAATGTTTATTTTTAATGGACATTTCCGGGACATTTTCGATAGATATTACCATTTCAATTGTTAGTTGCATGACACAGCCTAAGCTTGAAAGTTTTTGAAGGCTCCTTTGGTAAGCTCCCCAATTTTTAACCCAAAGTTGTATGCATTCATCAACTTTTTCTAGACTAGGAACTTCAATACAATAGGATTGGTAATTAACTGGGCTTATTCTGGGTGAAACTTTTCCGTTAATTAATTTGACAGGCTTTCCTTTTTCCTTAGTGTCATATGGGGTTATATGAGAAATTTCTCGGAAGGCTTGAATATCTAAATCTATACTAGTAGTGATGTCAAAATATATTTTTCCTTTATACATTTTATTAAGTTATTCTACTATTTCCAAGACAAATACTTTTTTAGTTTGATCTTTATTTCTAAGTTGCACTTTTCCAGTGGAACGGTCAACAAAAATATCAAAATTTGGACCATCGCTCCCCACGTATTCCTTTTTTAGAGCATGAGCATCTTTGTATCCAAGTTTCTTTGCTATTTTATTTGCTTCTTTGTTACCTTTTATTAGTTTATAGTTTCCTCCACCTCCTCCGCCATTCCCATGCATATTGTCATGAGTCCTATTAAATAAGCCATTGATCAAATTTTTAGACGCCAGTACAATAACGGAGGTTCCATGTACAACCAATGTTGTGCTGCCTGCAATAACAAATACTCCTGGAACAGCGCCAACTCCAGTAATTGTAAGCCCTCCTCCGAGACCAAGAACCAATTCTTGAACTCCAGTAGCTATAGATAATATATCTCCAAGTAATTGTCCATTATAATATGTGCCTTGATGTGTCCCCCTATAGGCATATTCTCTATTCCAACCGAAGGCTTGATTCGACCCCCCAAGCATTGATTGCGCCGTCTGCAAACGCTATAGTGGGCTCAAGAACTTTTCTTTGAAAACCTGCCCACTTTCTCTTATACCACGGAAGCTTTTCTGCAAACACTTCTGCCTCTCCTAATTCGTAACTAGGTATAGGTTCGCCCTCACCTGCAGTTGTAGGTTCCCCTTCATTACCTTTAAGATCGACAATATTAATGGGATTGTTATATAAACAAGCGTAAGGGCTTTCCCACGCGCGAACAACAGGGTCTGTGTTCCATCTCCTCCCCAACCTAGAATCATACTGCCAATACTCCGCCGTGTTACTGTTACCCACCCCACTTACCTCATTATCCTTTTCCTGTCCGTTGAAACCGAACCTATAATCCGCAGAATTATCACAAATGGTATGGTATACCACTCGGTCGTAGCTGAGATGGATATCATCAATGAATGCATATTCCCCGATATTGTATAAACGTAGTTCCACTGTTGTTCCTAGTGAGACAAAATTTAAGTTAATCGGTGTTAAACCGGATGCCCCTACCATCTGTGAGGCTAAGGTACCATTATTGGCGGGATTGATTACTACTACGGCTACGGAACCGCTTACCGTTCCTCTGCGGTCTAAATTGAAGCATGGCTATGGGAATGCAAGCATTTTCCGCCTCATAGTTCATTAAATATCATGAGTCCCCGCAATTATACCACTACGCCTGAGTTCTACGGCCCAAGGATTTCAATCACTTGATAATCAAGCCCTTTTTTCAATTTTAGTTCACGAGGGAGCGGTCATTTTACTGACTATTATTCTTAGAAGTGAAAATTCCGCTTCAGCTCTTTTGCTCATCGCGTGGACAGTCTTCCGCACTGGGCTTTGCTAAAGAGTTTTTTGCTTTGGAGGAAGCGTTTGCTTTGGAATAAGTTTTTGCTGTGGCCAGGTCTTCACTGACGTATTTTGATTGATTGAGAAGTGCATTTCATCTCTGGCTTTCCTTGTTCTTTTTTGGCTTGTTCAAATACGAAGTATTCAGCGAATACCTTTGAAAAACAGACCTAGACATGAGCTAAAAAAGAACCAAAAAAGGACACCACGCAAACTGAATTAGGCTTTTTCTGCGCGCTAGGCCAACGCCGCTACGGTCCACCTTCGCTATCGCTATGGCGAACAAGTCGGGATGACGCTGAGGATATTTTGCGCCTTTATCTCTTGCGCCAGCCCCACTATTGCGACTCCGGGCCTCAAATACTCCGCGACGAAATCCTAAGCCGAGCAAACAAAAATCTGCGCCTTTTCTGCGAAATCTGCGGGACAAGCTCCTCTGCGACAAAAACCTAAGCCGAGCAAACAAAAATCTGCGCCTTTTCTGCGAAATCTGCGGGACAAGCTCCTCTGCGACAAAAACCTAAGCCGAGCAAACAAAAATCTGCGACTCCTAATCTGGCGAAAACAATACTTTCCGTCTCCTTCCGCCATAGCTGTTTACACCTTAGCTAGTGCAACCGTGCATGCAGTCAGCGACGGCGCAGGCATTGCGTGGAATAAACGCCTACAATACCCCCACTTCGTCGGAAGAAACCGACCCCTTTAACTTTTTGTTAAACAGACCGATAAGAGCATTTGAATTGAGTGACGATTTTGGTAACGTAACTCCTTTTTTTTCAATTCAATACGTTTTTTTGTCGCTTTTAGCTATCCACTCCTGCATGAGTTGTTCCGATTGAATCAAATTGATTCGTTCCTGCTGAAGGGTTCTTTTGCCTGGTGGCAGGCTGAGTTCTTCATAAATATACTGATCATTAAAGCCCATATCGGAGGCATCATGACGATCAGAACAGAAATATACTTTGCTGATTTTTGCCCAATAGATGGCTGATAAACACATGGGGCAGGGTTCACAAGTGGTATAGATGCTTGCTTCTTCAAGATGGTACGAATTGTTTGTTTTGCAGGCTTCGCGGATAGCCAGAATTTCGGCATGTGCCGTTGGGTCAATAAGCGAAGTAACCCTATTATGTGCTTTTCCGATGATTCTTCCATCACTCACTACCACGGCACCAAACGGACCGCCCTCATTTTGTCTCATGCCCATCAGGGCTTCATCAATGGCAATTTGGAGAAAGTCAATATGCTTCATAGACGTGTATCATTTTGAGTGAATCCTTATGAAACACGAAGGTTCTTCTTTTCTACCTATTATTTCATAAACAGAAGAGAGTCGGGTAGTATTCTGACATTTTATGGCCTTACTTGGGTTATGCATCAATATAACACTCGATGAGCCTGTCCATGTTCCTGTTGTCCTTAATTTTCTTGCTTGGTTATACCCGAAATGCGGGGGTCAATTCCCTCCGACGGCATGGGGTTAAGGTTAGCTTTTTTTTCATCTTAGGCTCGACATTCACAGTCGCAGCAGCTACTAAGCGGAGCATGTGCAAAATTGCTTGACAAAGCAGAAGATTAAAATCCATTCATTCATCCAATGATACCGTTAGAGAAGTTTATCCCGGTAAAAAGTATACTTCCTATACCTTTGACTTAAGGTGAATACAGAACTCAGAGCAATTATTGTAGATGATGAAGAACCGGCCAGGAGTCTCCTCAAACGACTGCTAGAAAAGTATGCTGTCGATTTACGAGTAGTTGGTATGGCAGGCTCAGCCAAAGAGGCAAGGGAAATATTGGAAAATTCGGATGTTGACGTTGTTTTTCTTGATATTTCCATGCCGCTTGAAAATGGCTTCGACTTGTTGAAAAGCCTGGATGAATCGCGTTACCTGTTTGTTTTTGTTACCGCTTATAATCAATATGGTATTCAGGCACTTAAGGCCAGTGCGGTAGACTATATTCAAAAACCGGTTGACCCGGATGAGTTAATCCTTGCCGTGGATAAATTGCATCATCTGAAAAAGCTAAGAACCCAGGCCATAACCCATGATGATTATATTCACTCATTACAAAGTCTGGTGATCAATATTGCGGGCAAAGGAATTGTACGACGACTATGCCTGCCGGGAATGCAGGGGTTTACCATCGTTGATACCAATGATATTCTATACTTAGAGGCGGATACAAATTATACCGTATTCCACCTTAAGAATCTTAAAAAGATTGTTGTTTCAAAATCCATTAAAGAATACGAAGAAGTTCTTGATTCCACCATGTTCTTTCGGGCGCATAAATCGAGCATAATTAATCTCAAATACTTGCAGGAGTTTTCACGAGTAGATGGATATTATGCTGTGATGGTGGATGGAAGTTCTATTTCCGTTTCACGTAGAAAACTCCAGGAATTTATATTGGCTGTTGAGGCTTATAACCATTTGCACCTTGCGGAATGAGAGTTTCCTTGTTCCTTCTGCTTTGCCTGTTTCGTTTAGGTACAGTGTCTGCACAAGCTTCCATATACCGTCACTATACCGTAAAAAACGGCTTGCCGGGTGCTACCATCTATGGAATTTTACAGGATTCCAAAGGCTATATGTGGTTCGGATCAGAAAACGGGGTTTCGAGATTTGACGGAAAAAAATTCACCACCTATACGCTGCGCGACGGCCTAACGGACAATACGGTATTAAATCTCTACGAAGACAAAAAAGGCAGGATATGGTTCCTTACTCTAAATGGTCAGTTATGTTATTATTTTAATGATCATTTTCATAATCCTTCCAATGATACGATGCTGGCTGGGCTGCCGCCGTCCGGGTATTATTCTTTGCCCGAAGAAGACGCTATGGGTAATCTCTATTTCACATCTTCTTCCCAAGTTACTTTTGTATTCACTGCTGATAAGATTGTCAATAACAAGGATAAGCTTGCGGCAACATTACACCACAATGGAACGGATAGTTTCACCGTTGTGCATGTATTTGGTGATTATAATCAACTTCTCATACCAGGTTATGGCCATAATGTACTGATACACAAGGATTCAATCATGTATTTCTTGTATAAACAAACCATTTATGAATATGGTTCTTCAATTACTCCCATTTATCACAATGCTCAATTCGACCTGGTAAAAGTTCGCCGGTTTCTGACCATTGGAAACGATTTTTGGATATGCTCAGGAAGTGGTGCAATACAAGTGGCGGGCTTTAAAACGGAAAAGCCAACTCTGCGTACTTATTTTGAAGGCATCCAAATAAACCTGGTATACCGCGACAGAGAAGGAAACTTGTGGTTCTCTACTCAGGGCGACGGCCTTTATCTCTATTCCGCCCACCTGAGGCCCGGAAATCAGGTGATTCCAGGATATGAAAACACGAGTGGTAATGTGCGGGTGCTCCATCTGGATAATCAAGGTACAATTTGGGCCGGTGGTGAAAAAAACCAAGTATACCGCATCGATAATACCGGATGTAACCAAGTGATTCTAAAGGGCGGTTTTCCGGCTTTATCATCGATTTATGATATCATAGATGACCGAAAAAATCATATTTATATTGTTTCCGATGATCGGTTTATAAAACTAAATGCGACGACCAACGAACAACTAAAATTGGAGCCCACAAAGAGTGATAAGCAAAAATTTTCAAGCATAAACCTTAAGTCCCTTTCAAAAGGTCCTGGAGAAAGTATAATCGCCTTCAACCCTTATGGATTGTTCTTTTATCAGCCAGAAAGCGGCACACACAATCATGGCCTTATGACAGTGAAAAGACCCACAGACAATCAGCGCATTTTTACCGGATACTATGCGCGTAACGGGATATTTTGGGTAGCGAATAATAATGGGCTGAACAAATACACCGACAGTAAACTGATTCCCTTCCGGTATGATTCAACTGAGTTAAAGGAGCCCATATCCAGAATTATTGAGACTGCCGATGGCAAGCTGATTGTGGCTACCCGAAGCAAAGGACTATATCTTATCGAACGGGAAAAAATCGTTCAGGTATTTTCCGCTGCTGACGGGCTTGCTTCAGATATATGCAACAGAATAAGCATGAGCGGTAATAAGGTACTGGTAGCAACGGCTCAGGGCGTAAGTTTGCTCAAGTATGATGGAAGACTCACAGGATTGAGAAATTATACAACGAAGGATGGTCTTTTATCCAATGAAGTAAATGATGTGATTTCAAAAAATGACACCCTTTATATAGGAAGTGCGGAAGGCCTAAGTGTCATCGCAGAAAATAGCAGTGAAAGGTCGGAAGCTCCACCCCTATATATCACACATGCTTTGTATGGAGATGAAAACATTTACCCGCAGAAGGCATCGTTTAGTTACCTTAATAGTTATCTGCAGTTCCGCTTTGTTGCCATCACATTTCAACAACCAGAAGCAATCGAATACCGTTACCGTTTGGCTGGTGCCGATAATGCTTGGCAGATCAATACAAGTGGGGTAGTCGATTATCCCGGACTCCAACCCGGAAAATACACATTTGAGGTTCAGGCAAAAAAATACAATAGTGACTGGAGTAATATTGAACGATTTAGCTTCCAAATTCAGGCGCCTTTCTGGATGGAAAACTGGTTCTATGTGCTCTGTCTGAGTATACTGCTGACCTCGGTTTATAGTATTATTTCTTATTTATTGAGACGAAATCGGCTGCAAAAACACCGAAAACTTGGCATTCAGAACAGAATGATGAAGCTCGAGCAACAAGCACTTTCTGCGCTTATGAATCCTCATTTTATTTTTAATGCGCTGAATTCCATCCAGCATTATTTGCATGAAAATGACACCCTAGCAGCCAACAAGTATTTATCACTTTTTGCCCGACTTACGCGCAAGAATATGGAAGCGGTAATGAAACCCGAAGTAATTTTGGAGGATGAATTGGAACGGCTGGAATTGTATCTGAACTTCGAAAAACTTCGCTTCGGAAATAAATTAAACTATCAGATTCAAATTCCTGAGGGTCTCGATATGGATGATTTCATTCTACCCCCCATGGTTTTGCAGCCCTTCATTGAAAATGCTATCTGGCATGGGCTGATGCCTAAAACGGAGGGAGGAAATATTTTGATAGAGGTTCAAAAGGTCAACGATTCTTCATTTGCCATTGAACTTACAGATGACGGCATAGGCATCGAGGTGAGCAAAGGAATGAAACGGAACCAAGGTCTAGCCCACACTAGTCTTGGCTTGCAAATGACCTTCGAAAGACTACAACTTTGGGCGAAACAAAATAACGGAGAGGTTCAAATAAAAATGGAACAAATTACCGACGATAAGGGAATAAGCAGAGGCACCCGGGTTTATTTGCTTCTTCCATACTGATTATTATACCTTTAAGCTTCAAATCCTTACCCTTTAAAAGGTATAACCTACCGCTTGTTGATTCATTCAGAATCAGAAGGAATAATTTTTAACCTTGGTAGGACTAAACCATCCAATCATGCCTGTTAAAAAAATCAAACAGATCCTCTTCCTGAGCTTTTTGGCATTGCTTATAGCAGTACTAAGCGGCAATACGTCCCAAGCTCAATCTCTTACTCGAGGAATGGATGCTGTGGTTACTTTATATGGAGCGAATGAAGCAGCCAGAGTAGCTGACATTAAGACGGTGGGTGATCAAAATTCAGCCCCACATAACAGCAACTGGATAATGCCTTATAATCCCCTGCTCACCACTTGGACGGTTGGGAGAATTGGACAAATCTATGGGACGGCTATTGATGATGCGGGTAATGTCTATTTTGCCACAACAGCCATGTACGTTGAAACTATAAGTATGGGGGCAAATGGCCCCCTAAGGCTTGGCAAGCCAATTTGTACAACTTCTCCGGCAGGCGGAGTGGGGTATAATATTTCAGGCGGTCCTGCCGGAATTTATAAGGCGAATGGCTCATCTTTAAACACAGTTACTCCGCTCACCACTACCGTAATTGCTACTACAGGTGGCGGCGTTGGAACAAGTAAAATACCCAATACCGGCTATGGACTTGGCAATATTGCCTATGCCAAAGGCCCAATCGACCGCTTATATGCTTCAAACCTTGAAGATGGCAAGATTTATTGCATTAATCCCACTACGGGAATAGTAATGGATGTGTTTGATCCATTTAGTGCCGATGTAGGCGCTGCAGAAATTGCGGATTACGGAGAAAGAATATTTGGCCTTGCTGTTAATTATGAAACAAGCGGAACCCGTTTGTATTATGCAGTTTTGATAAACAGTACGCATTCAGAAATCTGGTCGGTAAGTTTGGGTGCAGGAGGAGCATTTACCCCAGGAACAAATACATTGGAAATTCAACTGCCTCAAGCAAGCCAATATTCCTATGTAGCAGATTTGGCTTTTTCATTCAGAGGTGAACTTTTAGTTGGAGAAAAGGGTGCTCCTCATTCATGCAATGTATACCAGTATTTTGGCAAACATAATGCGTGGAGCCTGCCTCAAAAACTGTACATGAGTGCCGCTAGCTCAAATGCCAATAGCGGAGGCGGGGTGGATTATGGCTATTCGAGGGATGAATTTGATACGAGCAAGTTCTATTGCGATACACTTATATGGACACAGTCAAACGCGATTAACCAATTTGGCGGAACTAGTTGGTTGGCTTACGGACTCCTGAGCCATCCATTGGCTGGGTACATGAACAATGCAACGTATCTGAATGAAGCCTTTATTGTTAACTTAAGAGGCAACGTAATCTCACAGGGTGTAACACCAAAAGGGTCTTTTGGTGATGTAGAGTGTTTCGACTGGTTATGTGATCCCAAACAAACAGATATTTGTGGTAAAATTGACGCCAGGCTTGTTCAAAGTCCTATTGGAATCTGTTGTTACAATATAGAACTTTCGAATAATTATCGCCCGGATTATTTCTACGGTATCCGAATTACGTCTAGTGCCTTAAACATTGCAAATATTACCAAAGACATAGATAATAACTGGGCAAATATTACCTATCAGTCCCCCACAGAAGTGATGTTCACAAGAAGGCTAGGTTTTTATGACGGTTTACCTTTAGATAGCGCCAGAAATTACCAGATATTAGGTAATATTTGTTTCGCAGGAGCAGGAACGGATAGTTTCAGCATTAACTTCATAGGCAATGCGCCACAGTTCGATACGGTTTGTGTCAAAAAGCTCTTCGTAACGAGGTGCGCTGCTCCCATTGACACAAACTGCGTTGGCATTCTCGACCTGGAAACAGAATGTATTGATGGCGAATTAAAAATGAAGTTCAGAATCCAAAACAATTCGTCATTCATTGTGCGTGGAATCACCATTCATTCGCAAACCCCCGGCGTAGTGCCGTTGCCCAAGTTTCTGCCTGTTGCAGATATTCCACCTGGGCAAACCTCTCCCTATTATGAAGTGCCACTCCTTGCGAGTGCTACGGATACAAATGCCTGTTTTTTCTTTTCTGCCTGCGACCAGAATACCACACCAGCAATAGCCGGTCCGTATCCCTTCTGGTGCTGTATGGATAGTATCCCCTATTGTGTGAGTCTTGCTGGCTGCGATGCCTGCGAGAGTATCTCCTTTACTGCTACCCAAAGCGATCCAGTTAAATGCTGCTATGATATTAGCCTCTCCAATGGGTATAATAAAGCCAAAATTGAATTCCTCGAATTTGAAGGTTTGGGCGGCACCCAGTTTGCGCTCTTTACCGGATGGAGCATCGTTCCGCCAGTAGGAAGCAACAAAGTGCGAATTAAAGCTCCCGGAGGAGGAATTCTACCCGGCAATTACCCAAATTTTGGTTCTTTTTGCCTCACTGGGAATTCCGTGGCACCGCATTCTGTCATCATCCGTTCATTCGACCCTGATGGCGAACTATTGTGCGTCGATACGCTGATATTTCAAAGCTGTGAATTGGTAGAACCCACCTGTGCCAATATCGTGAATGACTCCTTGTATTGCGATGGGAACAAAACAAAATATACCTTCTTTGTCAAAAATAATGGTCCATTTGCCATCCATCAATTTGACCTCCGAACAGACGGCATCGGTTTCAAATTAGACAAGAATTATATACAGCCAACTCCACCCATTGCTATAGGCACCATTGGAGGTCCTTATACGGTAATACTGGATTCTATTGACATAAATCTGGACAGGTTTTGCATGTATCTCTCTGCCCATAACAGCATTTACGATCCAGTGAAAGGCTTGTACGCCACCAAGTGCTGCACAGATTCAGCGGGGATTGTTTGCCTTCAGGTGCCCAAATGTGAAGAATGCAAGATTGATACATGCTGCGGATTTGCAAGCCTTATCATTCCAAATGGTATCACTCCGAATGGAGATGGTATAAATGATAAACTTTTCATACCTAATTCGGACTGTTGTGCCTATATATCCATCATAGTCTATAACCGTTGGGGTAACGTAGTATACGAAACCAGCGCATATAAAAATGATTGGGAAGGGGTGAACCAAGGCGGCGACAAACTGGCACAGGGAACCTATTTTATACTCTTTACACTTCCAGGTGGTGCCCAACAAGGCCAATACATAGATATCAGGTATTAATTAATTACAAAGATCTCAGATGAAAGCACTCTTAATAAGCATCGCCCTGTGTATTGCCTTGGCCTCACACGCACAACAGGAATCACAATACACCCAAAATCAGTTTAATAGCAATTTACAGATTAACCCTGCTTATGCCGGAGCAATCCAGAGCCCGAGTTTAAGCATGCGGTACCGTAATCAATGGGTGGGTTTAAATGGAGCCCCAAGCACCTTTGCTTTAAATGGTGAAACCAGGGTCAATAAAAGAAACCTAGCTACGGGAATTAGTATTATCAGAGATGAGATAGGCATTTTACAAAGCACTTCCATTGACTTGAGTCTGGCTGTACATATCCGCCTAACTGAAAAAGGCAACTTGTCTGTTGGCCTCAAGGGCGGGGCCTATTTTTTGAATTCGGATTTTTCTAAACTACAGCATGTCGACCTTAGTGATCCTCTTTATGCAGTTAACAAAAGGACCGTTCCCTATGTTGGACTAGGCATGCTCTATTATAATGGGAAAATGTATGCAGGGTTTTCTGTCCCCAGATTAATCTCTTTTGAGCAGCAGTCGGTTCAAAACCAAGTCAATGAACCTCATTACTATTTGTACGGAGGTTATCGTATAACCCTGAACGACGATATTGAACTACGCCCTGCATTATTAGGTAAGTATGAAGCCTCTGGACCCGTTGAAATGGATCTTGCGCTAGAAGCGTGGTATAAAAGCACCTTCGCCATGGGACTTTCTTATCGTACCTCCGACGCAATTAACCTGATGATAAAAGCCCGCGTAAAGCAGTTGTATCTAGGCTATTCCTATGATATGACTATTACCCGTCTTCGCACCTATAATACAGGCTCTCATGAAGTATTCATTGGGTTTCAGTTCGGTAAAAAGGGGAATCCAAATACAACTCCAAACAACAGGTATTTTTAATAATTAGTTATGAAAAAATTATTTTGTTTCCTGTTTTGCATTTCCGTTATATCGCTCTCTGCCCAGAAAAAAGAAGCAGACAGTAAGTTTAATCTGTATCAATATAGCGAAGCCATTCCTTTGTATAAGGACTACCTCAGAAAAAAACCCAACGATTATAAGGCCAATAAAAATCTTGTCCTAGCCTATAAATTCACCAATAATATTCAGGGAGCCATTGAAATATCGCGGACCTTAATCACCTTGACAGAAGCACAGCCCGAAGATTGGTATACTATGGTTCAATTCTTAAGAATCAGTGGTAATCTATCTGAAGCTCGGATTTATGCAATCCAGTATCAGCTAAAGGCGCCTGGGGAGAAAGCGGATAATTTGATCAAATCTATCGACATGTATGATGTGTTGATGGCCGATAAAGATAACTATGAGCTTATCAATAAAACAGCGCAATATCCTCAATCCACCTTTTCGCCCATCTTGTATCAGGGAGGACTTATTGTTACCTCGGAAGCCTCAGAAGGTGAAAAAAATGACTGGACTGGAAGAGGATATACAAAATTATTCCTGGCCGACCTGGGATTAAATAGCCTCATACCTTTTGGTACGGAGGTAATGACCAAATTTAATGACGGTCCGGCAACCATCTCGCAAGATGGCAAAACCCTCTATTTTACCTCCATCAATAAAAACACATTAAAAGAGGAGGATATTAATAGGAGGAAATTACAGATCACCTCAGCGGTACTTAAAAATGGGAAATGGGAAACGACTGAACAATTCAGATTCAATAACAATAAATATAATTTGGCCCATCCGGCATTGAGTTTCGATGGGAAAATGCTTGTATTCTCTTCGGATATGCCCGGAGGAAAAGGGGGAATGGACCTTTATTCTGTTGTGTGGCGCGAGGATAATACTTGGTCAGATCCGGTAAACATCGCTTTATTAAACACCTCAGAAAACGAATTATTCCCAGGCTTCGACGCAGAGGGAAACTTGTATTTTTCCTCCGATGGAATTATTGGATTAGGCGGCCTCGATATTTTTAAAGCCCAACTGGAGAATGGCCAATTTACTATTCCCATGAATTTGAAAGCACCTATCAATTCTGTGTATGATGATTTTTCGTTATGCACCGGTACTAGTCTTGAAAATGGATATTTAAGTACCAACCGTTTTGGCTCTAGCGAAACGGATGATATCGCCTATTTCTCCAAAAAGATAAAGGCCGTACCAACCGTCATTCAAATCAAGGTGCTCGATAAGTATACGTCCATACCATTGCCTTATACCTCAATAAGCCTTAAAGACGATAAGAATAATATTGTTTTTAAAGGTATGACTGATATAGATGGCATATTGACGATTGAAGATATGCCCAGTGACAAGTACCGCATCCAGGGTATGCTAAATGATATTACTAGCACTGCTGATAATATAAGTCCGGATGAGTTCAATAAGCCCTTAATCGAAAAAACACTGACCCATAACGACCCCAGGTTTACACTGTCGGGTCTTACCATTAATACAATTGGTGGCCCAGCAGTGGCAGGGGTTACCGTACTATGTGAAAACCTGACAACGCATAAGACAACTTCGCTTATTACTGGGGAGGACGGTAAATTCTTTTTCCAGCTTGAACAGGCGAGCGATTACAAAATATATGGAGAGAAGCCCAAATGGTTAAGCAGTGAGGCCATTTATGAGACCACCAAAGGACTCGACCGAAGCAAAGACCTCTATGTGAAAATCACTTTGAGCATGCAGCAACCTACGGTAAAATCAGTAATCAGGCTTGATAAGATTTATTACGATTACGACAAATGTGACATTAAACCCCGTTCCGCTGAAGAGCTGGATCGCTTGGTAAAACTGATGAATGATTACCCGGATATGATTATTGAACTGTCGTCGCATACGGATAGCCGGGGAAGTAAAGTCTATAATACCCAACTTTCGCAATGCAGGGCCGACTCAGCTCTGGCCTACCTCGTGGCTAAAGGCATTTCCGAAACACGCATTTTCCCTAGAGGTTACGGCGAAACCAAACCGGTAAATGAATGCATTGATGGAGTGGAGTGTTCGGATATAAAGCATCAGGAAAATCGAAGGACTGAATTCAGAATCGTGACCTGCGTATCGTGTCCGTAATGATAAATGACCCTATAGCTGGACACAAGATTGAAAGAGCCGCTTGCTTTTTTAATGCAAAGAATTCGACAAGCATTCCGTTGTGGCTAGCACAAAAAATAAGGCTAGTCGCAGGTAAAAATAAATTTTGAACGAATTAACCCTCCTACATGAAACACTTAAGAATAACAATAACAGCCCTCTTTGCGCTTCTTGCAACAATTGAGTTATACGCCCAAGAAACAGTACCGGCCGCAGGCGGCACTGCCACCGGAGCTGGAGGTTCCTCTAGTTATACCGTTGGACAGGTGGTATATACTACAAACACAGGAACCAATGGTTCGGTAGCCCAAGGTATTCAACACGCTTTTGAAATCTCTACTTCTGTAGGTATAGAAGTGACTGAAATTAGCTTGAAGCTAATCGCCTACCCCAACCCAACATCGAATGCCCTTACGCTTGACTTTGCTAATTACAACAATGAAAAGTTGACCTATCAATTGTATGATATGTAAGGGAAATTATTGGACAGCAAACCAGTAATTTATTGCAGTACAAGCATTGGTCTCCAAAATCTACCAGCTAGTACTTACCTCTTGCGTGTACTTGACAATAACTCCTTAATAAAAACATTTAAAATCATAAAAAATTAAACTCCCATGAAGAAATTATATATTTTACTAGCAGCAGTAGTACTCACAGCAAATGCTTTTGCTCAGGCACCACAAAAAATGAGCTACCAAGCGGTGGTAAGAGACGCAGGGAATGTACTTATAACCAATCAAACAGTAGGAATGCAAATAAGTATATTACAGGGATCCGCTTCTGGCGTTCCCGTTTAGGTAGAAAAACAAAACCCTACTACCAATATCAACGGGTTGGTAAGTTTAGAAATAGGAACAGGAACACTTGTTTCCGGAGCTTTTGCAAGCATTGATTGGTCAGCAGGCCCTTATTTTATAAAAACTGACACTGACCCATTGGGAGGAACACTCTATACCATTACTGGAACAAGTCAATTGATGAGTGTGCCTTATGCTTTACACGCTAAAACAAAGGAGCTCCCCGCAGCACAAGCGCCCCTGATCCTGGTGCAATTGAGTTCACTGCCACCAGCAATGCTCCAGTTGCCAATGCAAAAGACACAACCCTTTACCTCAGCGCAAGTGGAACTGCAAGCGTAACCG